>Ga0209536_100015095_pt1 | contig 11039 bp, 7 predicted proteins | sample DeeMarSeWOR28_12_FD_187461 | JGI IMG/M metagenome (GOLD analysis project Ga0209536, IMG submission 187461) | Marine sediment microbial communities from White Oak River estuary, North Carolina - WOR-2-8_12 (SPAdes) (version 2) | ecosystem: Environmental > Aquatic > Marine > Intertidal zone >... | reverse complement strand
AGGTACTTGAGTTCTGAAGGCAGCGGCACCCCCTTGCCCATGGTATCCTCACCGTAATTAACGCCTGCCAGAATCTCAATATCCTTCAGGGTTCGCGCATCGCCCTCAAATACGACTTCCTGAAGATTTTCCTTTTGAATTTTGCCGCCGGCCCACTGGATATCCAGGACGCTGCTGGCATCGAAACGGTCCTCACCGAGGCACAACTCCACCTGCCCCCCATAGTGTTGCACGATCTTGGCCACCAAAAGGCTGGGCCTGGCATGAAACCCAAGCTTTTGAGGGATGTTCACCTTGATTTTAGCCCGTTCGATGTTCTCATTGAGAATCTCTCCCGCCAGCTCCTGGCCGTTGGTCAAAAAATGACAGGCGTAAAACAAACCGTAATTGATGGTTCGATCCAGCAAAATGGCAGGATTGATCAGCGACGCCAATTTATCCTGAATGATTTTATAGGTGTTTTTATAGCCGGCCTCGTGTAGATGACGCTCATAAAAGTGAAGCAGCCGCCCGACCATTTGCAGCAGATGAAATACCACCGAGAACGCCCCCCGCAGCTGCTTTAATTTGCGATTACCGTAACGAAAACCGCCGTGAATGACATAGGTATCAAAAGAGGATTGAAGGCTGTGCAGCAGCATCTCATAGCGTCGTATCTCAACTTCATTGATCTTGTCGGGGACCAGCAAAAGGATGTCTTCATGCGGATAGGGCACATAAAACTTCAGTTGATCAAAATCCTTGGTAATATTTAAAAACTCACTGGCTATTTTCACAATATGCTTTTTCTGCAAATCCTTGTCCTGATCATCAATGTTATAGCGCAGTAAATCATCGGTGGTAATGCTCGGAAAATCATCCTTGCTGAATTGATCTTCAGGAACGGGAATATCGTGCCGCTGGGCTTCCTTCAGAATAACGGGCGCCATATCTGCAAGGGTCTTGGTTAAGAAATCAAGCGTCACTTCGCCGTCTTTTTGAAAATCGCTATAGTTGGACAAATCGTAAAAGACCAGGCGATTGGACAGATGCTTTTGAAAGTTGGCCCCCAGGCTCAGATGCCTGACAGCCGCGGCCAGCTCGCGATAATAATACCAATCTTTGTTATTTTTAGCGCCATGAAAATCCAGAAAATCCTCCAACAGCATGGATGAAGAAATCAACTTTGAATATAATTTTTTGGTAAATTCATTGCGGGGGTCTTCTATCCGGGTGATATAGCGGCAGCATTTTAAATAATCATGGGAGAAGATGCAGACTTTTTTATCGAAAGCATTCTTCTGGCTGGTCTGCGGTTTATTCATGGGTTGGGTTGTATCCTTTAGGGAAGCCAAATTTCGGCCGCCGTTTTTTTTTAGGCTGTCGTGTCAGATAATAGTTTAAATAGAAATTCCACCTATTTGGCGTAGGGGTATGACCTTCAGACTGGTGGATAACGGCCGAAGCAATCCATAAGCCGAATTCTGTTCCCGGAACCGGTTACCCTGAACCGGGCAACGATCATTCATCTAAGGATGCCGATTGCTCGGCACCTCTTGCGACCTACCCGGAAGCTCGGGCGGGCAACCCTCGAACGCTTCCCTATTTGGTCTTGCACCAGGTGGGGTTTGCCAAGCTTCTCCGGTCACCCGGAGAACTGGTGCGCTCTTACCGCACCGTTTCACCCTTACCCGGTGACTCCCGGCGAACCGGGAAATCACCGGGCGGTATACTTTCTGTTGCACTTTCCTTCGTGTTGCCACGACTTCACGTTATGAAGCACCCTGCCCTATGGTGTTCGGACTTTCCTCCGGATCAAAAAATGATCCCGCGATCGTCTGGATTACTCCGACCGTCCATTTTGATCTTGCCAGAAGATAATTCTCTCACAACTGGGACAGTATTTCAAGGTGTTGCCCCGCTGGAGTTCATTGAACATCTGGGGCGGTATATTCATATTGCACCCCTGACAGACGGCATTTTTCACTGCCGCAATGGCAATCCCATTGCTTTGTTTCATCAATTGATGTTTGAAAATATTCAACAAGCCGGCATCCATGGCAGTCGCAGCCGCTTCGCGCTCAGATTGCAGCCGGGCTAGATCCTTTTTGCCCTGTTCGGCCGTTTGAACAAGCGAATCTTTTTCCTGTTTAATCTCATTGAGAATTCTCGAGTATTGTTTTTTGGTCTCATTCAGAGACTGTTCGGCCGTTTCGATCTGCTCAAGAAACTCAAGCATTTCATCTTCTATTTTCGAGTTTATGGCTTTAACGTCTTCTATTTCTTTTAAGGACGACTGGTATTCTTTGTTGGTTTTGACGGATCTTAATTTCTCCTGGCTTTTTTTTATCTTGCTGACATTTAGTTGAATATCAGATTCATAGGTGCGATATTTTTTGTTGAGTTCTTCGATCAATTTTTCATCATCTTCAACTTTGGTGGTAAACGCGTCCAGTTTGTTATCCAGGTCCTTGATTTGAACCGGCACATCGCGTAAATAGGCTTCAAGTCTACCAGTTTCAATGTGGATCCGCTGGAGCTTGACAAGGTCATTGATATCTTTTTGGGTAAGGTTGGTCATGTTTGATTTCCATTTCTGTTTTAGGCCATTCGGCCGAATCTCTCCCAGCAGACTGAACGCGGCTTAACCACCGGGTCCTGGAGCTTCTTGTCCTGCGGCAGCCTGACGCCACAACCGGCTGATGGTAGGGATGGTATCCAATTGGCTTCGCAGCTGCAAACTTATTATAAGACCTCAAAAGGATCTTTTTCAATATTACAGGCTTCAACAACAGCATCAAAGCCGGATTCAGCCAAAATCGCGTCCAGCCGCGCAGCCAAATCCTCCGTAATAAAGCTCTCAGACGAAAAATGGCCGATGTCGATAACCCCCAGTTTGGCTGCTTCAACATCTCTGGCATCATGATAGCGGATGTCTCCACTGATATAAGCCTGCGCCCCGGAGGCAAAAAAGTTTTCGAGCAGACTTGAACCACTGCCGGTACAAAGGGCCGCTTTTTTAACCACCAGATGAGGATCCCCGGCGAATTTTATGGTTTTAAGCCCCATTTTCTTTTTGATCTGCCTTGCGAAGGACCTCAAATCCATCGCTTTAGCAAGACAGGCAACCCGCCCAAGACCAGGCTGATGTTCCGGGGACATCACCGCATGGTTATCCTGCTGGCAACGGTTGACTTCTTGGCCGGTCACCAGCGGTTTCAAGTCTTTGAGCCCAAGGCGACGGGCAAGCATATCGTTAAGACCGCCCGTGGCGCTGTCCAGGTTGGTGTGAGCAGCAAAAATGGCCAGATTATTGCGGGTAGCCCGGTGAATGACGGCCCCCAGGGACGTGTTGAATTCAAGGGATCGCAACGGCTTAAAGATAAGGGGATGATGGGTGATCAGCAAGTTAACCTTCTGGGCGCAGGCCGCCTCGATAACCTGCAAGGTCGGATCCAGGGCGACCCAGATTCTGGTGACCGGCCAGGATGGATCGCCTAGTTGTAATCCGCAATTATCCCATTCTTCCGCCAGGAAAGGCGGCGCCAGTTTGTCCAAAATATCAATAATGTCAGAAAGCGCAGGTGCCATGATCATTCCGAAATTTAAAAAAAAGCAATTAAAAAAGCGCGGGTCATGAAACCCACGCTTGTATCTTCACCGCCCATGGCCAGCTTGCCATATCACGAGGCGCCATGCTCACTAACTGCTTTGATGGCCGCAAACTGTTGTTTTCCATCAGCCGGGGCTGCATATCATCGGTGCCTCGTCCGTAATCTGTTTGAAAACCAGTTTCAGGTTAACACTGAAATGGGCCCACCTGGGATCGAACCAGGGACCTACCGGTTATGAGCCGGTGGCTCTGCCAACTGAGCTATGGGCCCGCATTTTGACCCGCTTAAAAAAACTGAGCATTTAGTAGTAGAAATCTAATAACTAATCAAGAGATATCACAATTAAGAAATTCGAAATCCGAATATCGAAACTCGAAGCAATATCGAATGACCGAAATTCGAATACCCCAAACAAATACCTTGAAAATGCCGTGACAGCCTCAAACGGCCTGAACATTGAAGCATTCGAATTTAGTATTCTTGCCTGCCTCGGGCGGGTGAACACCGGTTTTCGGAATTCGGATTTCGAATTTCCGGTAACACCGGTCTAGGTGTCGATGAAGTTCTTCAGTTTCCGACTCCTGGTGGGGTGTCGCAATTTTCGCAACGCCTTGGCTTCTATCTGGCGAATACGCTCGCGGGTAACCGAGAAATCCTGCCCCACCTCTTCCAGGGTGTGATCGGCCTTTTCACCGATCCCGAATCGCATGCGCAATACTTTTTCCTCGCGTGGCGTCAATGTGGCCAATACTTTGCGGGTCTGTTCGGCAAGGTTCATGTTGACAGCCGCGTCGGAGGGCAGCATGAATTTTTTATCCTCAATAAAATCGCCTAGATGGCTGTCCTCTTCTTCACCAATGGGGGTTTCCAGGGAGATCGGTTCCCGGGCAATTTTGAGTACCTTGCGGACTTTATCGAGAGGGATCTCCATTTTTTCGGCAATTTCTTCCGGCGTGGGTTCGCGCCCCTGCTCCTGGACCAGATAGCGGGAGGTTCGAATCAGTTTGTTGATCGTTTCGATCATGTGAACCGGAATTCGAATCGTCCGGGCCTGATCCGCGATGGCCCGGGTGATGGCCTGCCGTATCCACCAGGTCGCGTACGTGCTGAATTTATAACCCCGGCGGTATTCAAATTTGTCCACCGCTTTCATCAGACCGATATTGCCTTCCTGAATTAAATCCAGAAACTGCAACCCGCGGTTGGTATATTTCTTGGCAATGCTGACCACCAGCCGCAAATTCGCTTTGGTAAGCTCACTCTTGGCCAATTTGGCCCGGAAGCGCCCTTCTTCAACGCTGGCCATAATTCGCTTTAAAATGCGGCTGTTGGCTTTTAGTTCATATTCCTTGTTGCTGACCTCTTCCTCGAGCTTCTTCAACGCAGCATATTGAGCGCCCAGTTCATCCCGGGTCAATTTTATACGGGCACCGGCCCATTTAATGAATTTGACCTTGGTTTTCATATTGTCCCGCAGATCTTTGATGGAAACATCAAAGGTATCGGCTATCTCGGTCGTCCTTTTATTCATTCCATCAAACCAGCCGATTTGATACCGGATTTTACCCTCCATGCTATCAATGACGCTGGATTCCAAACGCCAATCCTTGAGCAGCTCGAAAATCTTGGTGGAACGCCGGGCAACACTTCTTCTCAATTTCCGTTGCTTATCAGCACTCAATTTCTGGGTAAAGAGCCTTTCGCGCAGGCCCTTATTTTCCTCATGGATTTCTTTAATGGCCCGGATGGTCTCCAGAAACTTTTCAGTTTGAACAACCTCGTCGGCATAGGTGTCGCCCTCGTCAATATCTCTTAGAACGTACTTCGGACGAAGCGCACCATCCTCAATATTCTCACCTAAATCAATGATGGATTCAACGCCGGTGGTACTTTCAAGCAAGGCCCGCAGCACCTCCTGTTCGCCGGCCTCAATCTTTTTGGCGATAACGACCTCCCCTTCCCGGCTCAACAGGGTAACGAGGCCCATTTCGCGAAGATACATCTTAACCGGATCGGTAACCGTTCCAAAGTCTGTAGAAGCGGCACTTTTAGCGACTTCCTTTTTTGCTTTGGTCTTTTTGAGTTTAACGATTTTCTTCTGATGCTTCTCGTCAACGACTTCTATGTTATTGGCATCAAAAAGCATCAGTGTCTCGTCAATCTGATCAGGCGACAACAGATCTTCGGGCAGCACCTCGTTGATCTCATCATAGGTGAGATACCCTTGTTTTTTGCCCTTGGCCAGTAGCTTTTTTATGGCCTTAGGGGTCGTTTTGTCGGTACTCTTCTTTTTTACGGTGCTATTTTTGGAAAGAGTCTTCTTGGCGGGCTTTTTAACGGTCTTCTTTTTTGCAGCCTCTTTTTTGGCGGTTGCTTTTACGCGCACCTTCTTGCTACCGTCTTTTTTTACAGCAGATTTTTTGGCCATGAAATTCATGCCTCCCCAATACCTCAGTTTATCAGCAGCAATCCTTCGTCATGCAATAGCACTTTCGGCACTCTCAATCCCAATTGAATGTTGAAAATAACCATTGGTTACGATCTGCTATTTTTAATTCGCGAGCTGGGATACCCCAACCTTATTTTTCGGTCAAAGCAGCCGATTTCTGTTTCTCACTGCGTTCGGCCATTTTTTGTTTCTGATTCAACAGTTTTAACAGCAGATCATGATCATTGCTTTGTTCAGCAGCTTTGATCTGCTCCTCTAAAACACCGCTGTCGCGCATCTTCTGTCCGTTTTCAACAAATTTGCCCAACAACCGAAGACAACCTTTCATATTCCAGGATTCATCCACCATAGACAAAGAGGCAATCAGTGTTTGTTTCTGATCACTGTCAGCCCGGGACATCAGTTCTGAAACCCGATCCACAGATGTTGGATCAGATTTTAGAATATACTCCCCAAGGTTTTTTAAGGTCTTATTTTCAAAATAACTCAGGGCATTTAACTTGACAACTTCCGGTAAAATGTCCGCAAATTGAAGCATCATGGCAACGATTTGCCGCTCGAAGCGGTTGCCAATAGCCTCCGTTTGTGAATGCTGGCCCTCCGAAGCAGGCTTCACCGAACCGGATCGGTAGAGCGAATCGGCAGCCGCCGCGGGAGCGTCAGCGGCAAACCCTCTTTTCGTTATGTGGGCTGCTACTTCGCTGACGCGCTCCAAAATGGCATTTTCAGCAATACCCAGCCTTTCAGCAAGTTTCTGGATGTATAGACCCTGAGCCACGCGATCGTTTATGGCGGCCAGCGGCGCTTGCATTTCTTTTAATATATTCACTTTACCCTGGGTCGACAGGCCATATTTCTCAATGGCGCAGTTCATCAAAAAGGTTATGATACCCGGAGCCCTGGACGCTGCCTCCATAAACAGGTCAGGTCCTTTTTCAAATATAAAGGAGTCCGGGTCGTGGCCGGCCGGCAGCACCAGGATATGGGTATCGGCATTTTCTTCCCGGTACACATCCTGTCTTCTAAAATCGACGTGCTCTTTCCAAAAGGTGTCGATGCACCGCCTGGCCGATCGAATCCCGGCATCATCAGAATCATAGACCAGCACCATCCGGCCGGCAAAGCGGGTTAACAATCTGACATGGTCCGGTGTTAACGCCGTGCCCAGGGTTGCGACAGAATTTTCAACGCCGTGCTGGTGAAGCGCAATAACATCCAGATATCCTTCGACGATAAATACCGAACCTGCGGATCGGCATTTGTCCTTGGCCCGCTGAATACCGTAAAGAGATCGCCGCTTGTTGTAAACCGGGGTTTCCGGCGAATTCAGGTATTTGGGCAAAGAATCGTCCAGCACCCGTCCACCGAAACCCACAACCTGCAGGCTGGCATCGAATATCGGGAACATAATCCGATCCCGAAAACGATCATAATACCCGGCTTTATTTTTTTTGGGCAGCACCAACCCGCTTTTTTCTAACAGCACGGGTGAGATACGTTTCTTTGAAAAGTGGTTCAGCAGGTTATCCCATCCCTGCTGGGCATAGCCGAGTTTAAAATCATCTATGGTTTTTTGAGATATTCCCCTTTTTTGCAGATAGGATCGGGCCACCTGCCCGGCAGCGCTGCTTTTCAGCGCTTGATGATAGAACTCCATGGTCCGGCGGTTAATGTCAAAAAGCTTTTCTCTTTCGCTGATTTTCTTTTTTTGCTCCGGTGACAGTGGCCTGTCAGGAATATCGATGCCGTACCTTTTGCCGAGTGCCCTGACCGCTTCCGGAAAGGAAAGCCCCTGTTGTTTCATAAGGAAACTGAAGATGTTTCCGCCGGTGCCGCATCCGAAACAATAAAATATCTGTTTGTCCGGACTTACGGTAAATGAAGGAGTTTTTTCTGAATGAAACGGACAAAGACCTACGTGGTTTTTGCCTGCTTTCTTCAACAGCACCGCTTCTGAAACAACATCAACAATGTCGGCCGCATTCTTGATTTCTGAAATCTTTTCTTCAGGAATAAAAACTGCCAATAACAGCAACCCCCATTGCTAGGTAACAGGCAAGACAAAATTAGCGGAAGGATCGTAAAAGGGATAAAATTAGCCAATGCCCAGGTTATCTGAAAACGAACAATGAATGCGTAAAATATCCCGTAATAATCAATAATTACCAGTATAAAATGCCGACTGAGTTAACCGGTCAATTTAATTCTCAGCAACGAATTTGTCAAGATTTTTTTACCCTTTCATGCCATCCGTTTGCTGTCAGGTCCCCCCATTATTTTTTTGTCTGCGACCTGTTGGGCTGATTGCACCAATGCCAGCGCCTGCTGAAAATCGAGAGTTCCGCTGTATAGCGCCTTGCCTGTAATGACCCCGGTTACGCCGAGGCTCTCCAAGGGCAACAGATTTTTAATGTCCTCAATGGTCGAAACACCGCCGGAGGCCACCACCGGTATGCTGATGGCCTCTGCAAGACGCCCGGTTGCGGTGATGTTAGGACCAGTTTGCATCCCATCGCGATAAATATCGGTAAAATTTATGGCCGCCAGACCGCAGCCTTCAAAGCGTCTGGCCAGATCTATCGCCCGGATGGTGGTGGTCTGCGTCCAGCCCTCAATCGCCACCCAGCCATCGCGGGCATCTATGCCAACCACAACCTGACCGGGAAACCGCTGGGCGGTTTGCATCACCCATTCCGGATTTTTAATGGCTTCGGTTCCAATAATAACCCGTTGGACCCCCAAATCAAGGAGGGTCTTCGCCGTTCGCTCATCGCGTATACCGCCACCCAACTGAATGGGTGTATTTACCGTGGTAAGTATTTTTTTAACCGCATCAAGATTTTGAGGACGCTTCTCAAAGGCACCGTCCAGGTCGACCACGTGAATCAACTCGGCGCCTGCATTCGCCCATTTTTGTGCCATTGCAGCCGGGTCGTTGGAAAATACGGTTTCGTCTTCCTGCCGGCCCTGTAACAGTCGGACACATTTTCCATTTTTTATATCAACTGCCGGGATAATGATCATTTTTGGGGAAATTTCTTGAATATTTCTTCCAGTCCCGAGGTTGCCAGCTCTTCAACGGTTACCCAGCGTCCGCCTCGGCTGAGAAAAGAACCAAGCTGAAATAGATTGTCACCCAAAGCTTTTTGGGTTTCATCGAAATGAGCCGACCAAAGTGTACGGCCATCCGTCACACGGATCAGATGCATACCAAAAGCAACCGACGCAGGTAATTCGACACTATATCCTGTGCCAACCCGCTCTTTGAAGCGATAGACGAGTCCCAGCAGCACCACATCGGCGTTATTCTCACGCCCCTTTTCAACGAAGGCCTGGCGGGACCCATTGGCTGTCGGATTTGCCGAGTATAAGTGATCCATCGAACTGTCCGTCAGCCCCTCAAAAACTAACTGATACGCCGAATGGCGCTTTAACAGAGCAGTCGTTTGGGCCGTTAAGAAATCAGTCGCGTTGTCTGCAACCTCACCGCTAATAAATACCCTCCCGCACACCGGACAGCGGGTATCCACGTCATTGCCGGGTATCCTGGTCATATCCTGAAAGGGTACAACCAAAATTTTTTCAAAATTAGCCAGTTCAGAACTCGTTTCCGTCACATAAACCGGCGTCTGGCAGCCGTAATTCAGGCCTAAAATAATCATCCAGCCAAACAATCCCCATACCAGGCGTTTGCTGGATAGTTTCGTATCAGGTGTCGAGTGCATCAAAATGAATAGGGCTTAACCGCAATAATTTTAAATTAGACCAGAAAAGCGGACAACAACGAAATTAAAATGACAGAATACAATCACTCGTCATTCGTCATTTGACATTTAAAGCGCCCCCTTGGAGGAACGCACCCCCGTTATGCGTCGGTCCAGGGCTGCAGCCTGATCCAGGGCCCTGCCAAAGGCCTTGAAAATCGATTCCACCACATGATGGTCGTTATCACCGTAAGCCACATTTATGTGCAAATTCATGCCGGCCCGATTGACAAGAGCTCTGAAAAATTCCCTGGTCAAAGAGGCATTGAGGGCAATGCCTGAGGGCTCATGCTCGGGGACACGAAAGACCAGATACGGTCGATTGGACAGATCAATGGTTACAGTTGCCAGGGCGTCATCCATGGGGGTGACGGCATGGCCATAGCGCTTGATTCCTTTGCGGTCCCCCAGCGCTTGACGGATAGCATCTCCCAGAACAAGTCCCACATCTTCAACCGTGTGATGAAAATCCACATCCAGATCGCCCTTGGCTCGAACGGACAGATCAAAAAAGCCATGGACGGCCAACAAGGTAAGCATATGATCAAAAAACGGGATTCCGCTGGCGATATTAGCCTTCCCCCGGCCGTCGACGACCAGCGAAATCTTGATGTCGGTTTCCTTCGTTTTTCGTTCGACTTCGCCTTTCCTTTCCATGATAGTCAGTGGGCTCCTAATTTGAGGGTGAAATTATGGCTGCCGCGTCGATTGAATTTCTAACCGGAACTGTAATTTTTCCCTAAAATATAAACCATATTCATCAGAAATCAATTAAATTTCAAAAACTTCTGCATTTTTCGCAAAATATTTTTCCACTACACGCGAGCGGAAAACTCCCGCCATGAGGACCATAAAATTATTTCTTCCCAGTGAGTTGATCGGACAATTCGGCAACATCGACGATGATCCAATCTGATATCAATGGCCAGACACGCGTTTGCCCATACTGAAAAGGGTGGTTCGTCAAACGACAAACCACCCGTGAAAGGAGGTCAGAATGAAGCACTATGACGTACTTACTCTGAGATGGTCCAGTTAAACTGGTCCACCACTTATATAGACCAAATTAAAAACGTTTGGTTACAACCAGCAGCATCCAAAAGACAAGATTAAAAAAATGAGGGTTGAGGCTTTTATTTCCTAGCAAGTTGGTATATGATAGACGCCCTGTTACCAATAAAACAATAATTAACAATGATTTAAGATGGATAAGTGGAGATGAGGGGGATCGAA
>Ga0209536_100015094_pt1 | contig 11039 bp, 10 predicted proteins | sample DeeMarSeWOR28_12_FD_187461 | JGI IMG/M metagenome (GOLD analysis project Ga0209536, IMG submission 187461) | Marine sediment microbial communities from White Oak River estuary, North Carolina - WOR-2-8_12 (SPAdes) (version 2) | ecosystem: Environmental > Aquatic > Marine > Intertidal zone >... | reverse complement strand
AATATCATAGACCCGATCCAGGCAGCACCCCGTTCGTTACCAGCCAGGCTTCCATATCCACAGGCAGTGAGCTTGACCTTGCCCGCAGCGCGTTTGCCCTTGAACTTGGGGAAGTTCTTTTCCAGTTCGGGCAGCAGTGCGGTGAGTTGTGTTTCCGCGGTGCGCGCTGTGGAGTCTGCACGAACGCGACCCACCACCTCATATTGCGCGGCATCCGTGAGGGCCGAGCCCGATACCTGCCCATGCATCATCAAGGGCAGCCAGAGATCCGGTGACTTCGATGGGCGCATGCCTTCAAAGCCTGCTTCAGCCACGCCCACGACTGTGTAATTTTTACCACCGATTATCATGTCAGTGCCCAACACATCAGGGTTGCCTTCCAATTGGCTGCTCCAGAAGGCATGGCTGAGAACCACCACAGGATAGGCATTGGGTACAGACAGCTCCTGGTCACTAAAGGACCGCCCCAGGCACGTGTGCACTCCGAGTGTCTTGAAATAATCCCTGGAAACCCACTCGGTGTGGATCTTGCGTGTCTGGTTGGGCTGCCATTGCCAGGACTGAGGCCACGGCTTGAATGTGAAGACACCCTCGAACACATCGGCATTGCTCCGCAGGAATTCCAGATCAGGATAAGAAAACCGGCCATCAAAAACCTCGTCCTGCGTATGGATGGACACTGAAAACAGTTGATCCGGCTCTCTAACCGGCAAGGGGCGAAACAGGATCGCATTGATGAACGTAAAGGCCGTGGCGTTAATGCCAATTCCCAATGCCAGAATCAGAATCACAACTACGGAAAAGCCAGGATTCTTACGAAGCTGGCGAAATGCATATTTAAGATCGTGAAAAAGAGCACTCATTGCAGTAATCCTTTGGTGCGTGGGCTTTGCCCCCACTGGTCTAAGCCTTGGCATGCGTAGCGCATGCAACAAACTGATCGCTATCTTCCTTCACCATCCAACCGTCTTTGAGCTGGATGATGCGTTCACCATAGGCAGCATAGTCTTCCGAATGGGTCACCTGGATGATCGTCGTTCCTTCGGCATTGAGTCTGGTAAACAAATCCATGATTTCCTTTCCCTGAGTGGAATGGAGATTTCCCGTAGGCTCATCCGCCAGGATGAGCTTGGGGCTGGCGACGACGGCCCGGGCAATGGCCACGAGCTGCTGCTGGCCGCCGGAGAGCTGGCTGGGGTACAGGTCCTTCTTGCCCACGATGCCAAAGCGATCCAGGGTATCACAGACAATGGCGGCCCGCTCCCTGGCCTTGATGTTACGGTAGGACAGGGGCGCATCAAGATTCTCGTAGACGGTCAGACTTTCAAGCAGATTGAAGGCCTGGAACACAAAGCCGACGTATTGTTTGTTCAGGGCCAGGCGATGTTTGGGTTTGAGCGTGTGCACGGGATTGCTGTCAAGCATATACTGCCCTTCCCAGTCATGGTCGAGCATGCCAATGATATTGAGCAGTGTGGACTTGCCCGCAGCGGACGGCCCCATGATGGTCACAAACTCCCCTGCCTCAACCTCCAGATTGATCTGCTGCAACACATAGGTGAAACCGGCCTTGGTGTTATAACGCTTTTGGATGTTTTTGAGTCGAATCATATTTCAGCTCCCAGTTCCTAGTTCCTAGTTCACAGTTATTGGACCAGATCACAGATCACAGTCGGTTGAGAAGGCCTGCGGCCTTGGCTTCTTTATTTGCTGCGATCCGCGATCTGTGATCTCCTCTCATTCTTCCTCCACGACACGGCCGTCGAACAGGTGTACGGTGCGCTGGGCATGGCTGGCATAACGTGGATCGTGCGTGACCATGCAAATCGTTGCGCCGGCCTTGTGCAGATCGTGAAGCATATCCATGACAACGTCACCGTTGGCTGAGTCCAGATTGCCCGTGGGCTCGTCGGCCAGCAGGATGGAGGGCTCAGTGACAATGGCCCGGGCCACAGCCACCCGCTGCTGCTGGCCGCCGGAGAGTTGGGCAGGGTAGTGCTTCATGCGGTGAGCCATGGAAACACGCTCCAGGGCGTTCTGCACCCGCTGCTTGCGATCGGCTTTGGGCAGCTTCTGGTAGGTCAGGGGCAGTTCCACGTTCTCATGCACAGTCAGATCACCAATGAGATTGAAGCTCTGAAAGATAAAGCCCACCTCACGGTTTCGAATCCGCGCGCGCTGGGAGGCAGACAGATCCGCCGCATGCGTGCCATTGAGCACGTAGGTCCCATCCGTCGGAGAGTCCAGTAGTCCCAGGATGGAGAGAAGAGTGGATTTGCCACAGCCCGATGGCCCGGCGATGGCGAGATATTCACCAGACTTGATGTCCAGATGGACGCCAGACAGGGCATGGGTCTCAACTTCTTCTGTCACAAAGACCTTATGGAGGTCTTTGACGTGGATCAATGTATTGTTGTTTTCTCTCATTCTTAATCTCCGTACAGTTTAGATCACGGTGCTTAGATCACAGATCGCAGATCGCGGATCGCAGTAAAACGGCAAGGCCGGAGGCCGTCTCAACCAACTGCGATCTATCAACTGTGATCCGTGATCTATTCATGCCTTAGTGCCTTTCTGAGACCATTAATCATTTTGCCGATTTCTTCGCTTCGAGTTAACAAACTCTGAACCTCGTCACTACTTAGATAGCCAAGCCGTTCTGCTATTTGAAGGTGTGTTTCCAATTCTGCTAAAGAGCCATGAGCAATGGAAAGATGATGAAGAAATTCCTTCCTATGTTCGCGCCCTTGCCCCTCTGAAATACTGGCCGGAACAGACACAGCAGCGCGCTGAAGCTGACTGATAAGGCCATAGAGCTCTTCACGTGGTAACTTCTTTGAAACGGCATAGCATTCAACAACCAAGTCCATGGCCTTTTGCCACACATCCAATTTGCGGTAGTTACTCGTACTCACAACTGTAGTTCCTTTTCCTTAAACTGCGATCTGCGATCTGCGATCCGTGATCTAAAAACTACTTCAACCGCACTCTATCATGCTCATCCCACTGTGACATGTCGGTCAGAATAATCTCATCACCTACAGCCAAACCCTCTATCACCTCAATGGTACTGACTGAGCTGCGTCCCAGTTGCACGCGAGTGCGAATGGCGTATTTGCCGTCCTCGATGAGCTTGAAGAGCTCCACGGTGCTCTCACTTGAGGCAAAGACGGGCCTGCCAACAAAACTGACATCTTCGAGTCGTTCAATTTCCACGGTACCGACTACAGAGAGATCCGGACGGGCACCATCCGGCAGGGCGCCCTCAAGGGTAATGTCCACTGTGACATTGCCTTCCATTACAGTCGGATCTATACGAGAAACCTTGCCGGGAATCTTGCCGTTGTACGTGTCAATTTCTGCCATGAGGCCGATACGGATGTCGCGGGCCTGGACCTCCGGGATCTTAAGGCGGGCCTTTAGGCGCCCGGGATCGGTGATCTTGGCCAGGATCGTTCCCTGGGCGACTTGTTGACCTGGTTCGATCCTGTCCTTGACCTGAGCCAAGACACCTGGTTTGCCCGTGCATACATGGAGAGAGTCAACCTGGCTCAGCTTGAGCTTATGGAGAGATTCTGCCTGGCGAATGGCGGCCTCCAACTCAGCGAGCTGGGCCGGTATGGTCTGATCCCGGAACAGGGCCAAACGCCTCTTGTTGACCTCCAGCAGTTTCTCCAGATTCTCCACTCGGGCCAGCGAAAGTGTCAAGTTAAGTTCGGAGATCAGACCGTCGTCAGATTGTTTCTGGTCCACCTCAGCCTTGAGTTTTGCCTCTCTGTAATTGGCCTCCAATTGGGTCAGATTGGCCCCCATACCCAGCAGTTGGTCCTCTAGACTCACCTTCTGAGCGGTCAGCTTGGCCTTGGCGGAGCTGAGTTGTGACTCGGCATTGAGCAGTTCCAGCTCCAGCTCCGGATTGGTCAACTCCAGGATCACTGTGTCTGCTTCAACGGTCGTTCCCGGCTCTACGAGTATCTGGGTTACGCGTCCACTTACGCCCGCAGGCACTAGCAGGATGTCTTCGGAGACAAGGGTGCCAACACCGCGGACCTGGCGCAGCATGGAGCCCCGCTTGACTGTATCAATCCACAGGGTGCGGCGATCCACACTGGGAGCAGCCGGCTGCAAACGAGACAGGCTCACAGTAACTAAGGCAACCACGACTAATCCTGTGACTGTGTAAAGGCCCCTGCGAATCCGACGTTGACGTTTGGCATTTTTTCTTGGAATATCCATGTTCGGCACTATGAGCAACTGCCGTGCCAACTGCGCATCTGCGGAGAATACCCGTTGTTGGCCGAAGGAAAGGAGTTCTTGCAGTGATACATGTGACGCCGAAATGGGGCATGTGTCCGGTTTTGGAACTGCCGCGCCCAAAAGCGGACACGCCAGTCACTGCAAAGGCAGGCTGAGGCAGGCCCTGCATCCCGAACTGTCTGAGCGGTTTTCCAGGGTGAGCAGCCCCCCATGGGCCTCAGCGATCTGGCGACTCAGGGCCAGGCCGATGCCTGATCCGTGTGGCTTGGTAGTGAAGAACGGAACAAAAACTTCACTGTCCTGCTTCAGGCCCGCGCCGTTGTCCTCCACCCAGATCTCGAGGCCACTTTCGCTGGTCCGCCAGCCCATCACGACCTGCTCATTTCCACCCGGCTGGGATTCCATGCAAGCCTCGACTGCATTCGTCGTGATGTTAATGAGCAACTGTTCCAGTTGATCCTGATCCGCTCGAATGGTTTTGTCAGGCCCGTCCACAATAGAGACAGGGATGCGTGTCTCAAGCTCAGCCACATGTTGTACCAGAGCCCTGACATCCACGTCGGAGATCTGTGGCTCAGGCAGGCGTGTGAGCTTGGAATAGGACTCTATGAACCGATGAAGTGTCTCGGAGCGCTCCACGACAATCTCCAATCCTTTGCTCAGATCCTCCTCCCAATCCTCAGGACGCGGCTTTCGGTCCACCAGGCTCCGCAGACTTCCAGCAACTGACTGGATGGGCGTCAGCGAGTTGCCAATCTCATGACGCAGGATCTGAATAAGGCGCTTCCAGGCCAAACGCTCCTCTTCATGCAGAGTTCGCGTCAAATCAGAGAGAAACAACAACTGGTGCAGCACCCCCTTGTCCCGGTAATTGCCCCGACGCAATTCCCAGCGTCCCATCCCTCCGGGCAGAGCCAGATCCAGAACGCGCGGGGCCGGACCTTCCAGACAGTGAGCCAGACCCAACTGGTCGATCGTGCATCCCATGGACTTCTCAGAACTGCGTCCCAGCAGTTGCCTGCCCTTCTTATTGACTAGCTGCAAACGCCGGTTGCCATCAAAGCCAAACACGGCCACATCGATCTGGCCCATAACCTTGCGCAGCAGGGCTGTGGCTTCAAAGGCACCGAGTCGCTGCTCCCGCAGGAAATCGGCCAGCGCATTGGCCTCCCATATGGCCTCTCCCATGGCATCGCCCCTGCGCCCACCCCGGGCCCGCAGGGAATAGTCCCCTTCACGCAGGGCACCCAGGAAGCTGCCTAGAGTCCGCAGGGAAAACACAACCTTGGCCTTCAGCCCCCAGGCAAACCCGAGCCAGGGCAACAGAATCAGCCCGGTCAAGGCGAGCTTGAGCGGGATTGAGACACCTGAGATCCAAAGGATGATGAGCAAAGCAGTTGAGCTGACAGACCCGCTCAAGAGTGATCCGACGAGGATTTGACGCTCAAATTTCATTTTTTGGCTGTCGGTAGTCGGTTGTTAGTTGTTGGCTGTTGGTTAACCAGAAACCAGCAACTAAAAACCAATCTGGTATTTCTCCAGGCGTCGATACAGTGCCCCACGGCTGAGCCCCAGGGCCGTGGCCGCCTTGCTGATGTCACCGTTGCATCGGCTCAGCGTCTTGCGAATGGCCCGGCGTTCGATCTCCTCCAGCGTCATATCTTCAGGTTGCGTCTCAATATTCGTATCTGGCTGCAATCCAAGATCGCTGGGGCGCACAGTATCGCCGTGGGCCATCAACACGGCACGCTCCACTGTGTGATCCAATTCACGTACATTCCCCGGCCAGGGATAGTCCGCTAGAATCTGCAGCGAAGCCGTGTCAAAACCCGTAATGGTCTTGCGGTACTTCTGCACGTGCTCGCCCAAGAAGTGCAATGCCAGAAGAGGGATGTCTTCTCTTCGCTCGCGCAGGGCAGGCACGTGGATCTCCACCGTATTGAGCCGATAAAGCAGGTCCTGTCGAAAATTGCCCTTGGCGATTTCTTCTGCCAGGTTGGCATTGGTGGCAGACAGGATGCGTGCATCAACGCGCAATGTCTTGGACGAGCCCACTGGTTCAAATTCGCCGCTTTCCAGCACACGCAAGAGCTTGGACTGGAGATTCGCCGGAATGGTGGCAATCTCATCCAGGAAGAGCGTTCCCTCATCAGCAAGTTTGAAACGCCCCAGACGGTCCGACTTGGCATCGGTAAAGGCCCCGGCCACATGCCCGAACAGCTCGCTTTCAAAGACACTTTCCGGGATGCTGCCGGTGTTCAGCGAGACCATGGCACGCTGTCTGCGGGACGAGGCCTCGTGGAGGGCCTGGGCAATCACACCCTTACCGCTGCCGTTTTCCCCGGTGATCAAGACATTGGCATCTGAGGGCCCTACCCTGGCAATGGTGTCCAGGACCTGTTGAAAGGCAGGTGACTTGCCGATCAGAGGCCGATGGGCCTCATCCCGCAGTAGGATATTTGCCTGTTCGAGCTGACGCTGCTGACGCAAGGCCCGGCTCAATTCGACCTGGGTGCGCAATACGGTCAACAGTCGTTCGTTCTTCCAGGGCTTGGACACAAAATCGCGGGCGCCGCGGCGCATGGCCTCCACGGCCAGTTCCACGCTACTCCAGGCCGTCATGATAACCACGGGCAGGGTACTGTCAATCTGCTGAATCTTGAGCAGGAGATCCAGACCCTCCTGGCCTGACGTGTGACCGCGCGCATAGTTGAGGTCTATCAGCACAACATCAAACTCGGCCTTGCTCACGGTCTCGATAACACCAGCCGGTGACGTTTCAGTCTGTACCTGATATCCCTCGTGCTTGCAGAGCAGACACAGCGCCTTCAGCACATCAGGCTGATCGTCAGCGATGAGGATGTTCGCCGCAGCATGTAGATTTTTTTCAGTCATCAGCAAAGTCGTTGTTTCGGGTGGTTCAAGCGGGTACCATACTTCATCCGGAGGGCATTGTCAACCGCGGAAATTCGTTTTCAATGGAAGTCGACTCTTGTGTTTTGGTGAGACAAAAAGTTAACTTTCTTTTCTGGGTTATGGGCATCGAGCGAGCTATATGTCAATTGGTTCGGCGGTTGAAAACATAGCTTCGGGGCCGTTAGAAGATTGATGATACCAGCCAAGAAATCAATCGCAGCCGCCTCCGCCGTTGGTTTGCTTACATTGCGAGGAAGGACCCCAAGCGATTGGTTTAATGGAGGACGTGTAATCCAACGACTTTGGCTGCGTGCGACACAGCTCGAATTTGCCTTTCAGCCGATGACCGCCCTGACCTATGTTTTCGAGCGGTTGCGTTGCGGCGGAGAAGGATTAACATCCGAGGAACAGGCAATGGTGAGCAAGATAAGACAAAGATATCTGCAACTGTTCGAGGTAGATGATAACGAGGCCGAAATCATGCTCTTTCGGCTGGCCCGAACGGGACCGCCTAGCGCAAGATCCTTACGTCGTTATACAGATGATATTCTGTCGATTCAACTGAACTAGGTTAATCGGTGTCAAAATGCTGGATTCTGACAGCATTGGCATTTTCTCCAGGGCTTGGAAAAAACCTTTCCCGTACAGAAAGGACACAACATGACTTTGAGAGAACTTCAAACCGTGAAGAGCCAATTGCAGCAGTTAAATGTGGAACTGAGGAGTCTCAAGCAAGAGCTTCTGACCGCGAGAATCAAGGAGCTTGAGCAAATGATCTATATGCGCGCGGGCAGGCCTCATCTGAGCTTGTACGGGGCGAGCACGTTGGTCAACTAGCAAATCCTTCTTCTCGGTCAATTGCGAAACCTGGGATTAGGATGGACTGTCTGCTGTCCGTCAAGCTCAGATGGTGCCATAGATAGCTCGCCGCGGTACCGGTCCCAGCCTGGGGGACTGCCGGAACAAATCCACGCTTACTCGCCCATGCCCAGATTCTCGGCGAGGAATGCATAGACGTCTGCCTGCTCCTCAATGATCATTGAAGTCGGCTTGCCGGAGCCGTGTCCCGCACGGGTCTCAATTCGAATCAGGACAGGGTTGTCGCCCCGGTGGCAATGTTGAAGTTGGGCCGTGAATTTGAAGGAATGTCCCGGTACGACCCGATCGTCGGTATCTGCAGTCGTTACCAGTGTAGCTGGATACGAAACTCCGCCTCTAAGATTATGATAGGGTGAGTAGCTCTTCAGATACTCAAACATCTCCCTGCTATCTTCTGCCGACCCGTAGTCGTCTACCCAGAATCGGCCCGCCGTGAATTTGTCAAACCGGAGCATGTCCATCACCCCCACTGCTGGAACTGCCGCTTTGAACAGGTCCGGACGCTGAGCCATACACGCCCCAACCAGCAGCCCTCCATTTGACCCACCCATTATCGCCAGCTTCTGTGAAGACGTGCAACCATTTTCGATCAGATGCTCAGCCGCCGCTATGAAATCGTTGAACACGTTTTGCTTCTGAATCTTCTTGCCGGATTCATGCCACTTCTGGCCGTATTCACCACCGCCGCGTATGTTCGCAACCGCATAGATTCCTCCCATTTCCATCCAGACCAAACGCAGAGCTGAAAACCGAGGGCATATTGAAATATTGAATCCGCCGTATCCGTACAGCAGCGCGGGATTAGGGCTATCGCGTTTGATATCCTTTTTGTGCGTGATGAACATTGGCACGCGCGTGCCGTCCTTGGACTTATAGAATACCTGATCGGTGATGTAGTCCTTGGGATCAAAGCCGACCTTGGCTTGCTCCAGAAGCTTAGACTCACCTGTCACTAAGTCGTAACGGTAGATCGAAGGCGGTACAGCAAAGGATTCAAACGAGTAGAAGGTCTCGGTATCCTTGCGTTTGCCGCCAAATCCACTTGCTGTGCCCAGACCAGGCAGCTCAACATCCCTAAGATGCCGACCGTCCATGGTATAGAGCTTGACCTGCGTAGTGACGTCCTTTAGATATGTACACACAAGAAGATTGCTCACCAGGTCTACCGACTGTAACGGTTCCTCAGTCTCTGGGATAATCTCCTTCCAGTTTTCACGTTCGGGATTACGGATATCGATCGCAACAACCCGCCTGTTGGGGGCTTTGAAATCCGTACGGAAAAAGAACACAGAATCGTCGTTGTCGACAAAGCTATACTCATTCTCGAAATCTTCGATCAGATCCACGGGCATGGCGTAAGGCTGGTCGAGGTCCTTGTACATGATGCGGTACTTCTCGTCGGTGCCGACCCAGATCGTGAGTATCAAGTAGCACCCGTCGTCAGTGACTTTGACATCATACCCCCACTCGGGTTTATCCGGCCTGTAGAATACAACGACATCGTCCTCTTGACTCGTCCCGAGGAGATGATACATCACTTTCATTTCCTTGTTCAGTGACGTGAACTGTTCGTTCGGATCCGGATCCGGATACTTGGAGTAGAAGAAACCTCTGGATTTGGGATCCCAGGCTGCGCCGGTGAACTTCAGGTAGTTCAACGTGTCCGCAAGATCCTTCCCGGTTTCAATATCCCTTACCTTCCACGTTCGCCAGTCGGAACCGGCATCCTGGATAGCGTATGCAACGAACCTTCCATCTTCACTGAATGACATCCCTCCCAGAGCTGTGGTCCCGTCCTTTGACCATTTGTTGGGGTCCAGGAGGATCCGTCGCGCTCCATCCAATGAATCCATCACGTAGATAACATGGTGATTCTGCAGGCCGTCATTCTTGGCAATGTAGTAGCGACCGCCAGCCTTCCAAGGAACAGTGAACTTTTCATAGTCCCAGAGTTCCGTAAGACGCGACTTGATCTGCTCTCGTCCGGGCAGAGACTGCAAGTATTCGGAAGTCACTCTGTTCTGAGCGTTCACCCAGTCGCGAACACGCTGCGACTCACGGACATCCTCCTCGAGCCATCTGTACGGATCTGCAACTTCTACGCCGTGGTAGACGTCCACATGATCTACTCGCCGAGTCTCTGGATATCTGAGTCTGTCGGCCGAAGCGACTTGGATAATACCTAGAAATGCTATCACCGTGATTTGTCGAAAGGCTCGATTCATATTTGTTTCCTTTGAAAAATCCAATATACCTATTGGTCCAATGTTCTACATTTTGGCGATCCCTTTCTCCAGGGAAATACTACTTCGCAGCGACGTCCAACCGCACGGTGGACGCCGGTAACTTGAGTTCCCATCCAGACTCGGTCCGTCGAATGGCTACCTCGCCAAGGTCTTTTCCGCCCAGATTAGAAGCCTGTGCGACGATTGTCTCGGCATGAGCGACAGCGTCGATAGCCGCCCGCACATCGTCCGAAGCAAACGTTCCACCGGGCTCTGAAATCGCGAGCCGGTCCACGTCTTCAATGGTGATGATCGACAGACCCGTACCTTCTTTCTCGCCTCGTACGGCCACACTGCCGGAGGTCCCGATGCCGTCGAAGCTGTGCCATGCGCCGCGGCCATCAACAAAAACACACTCGGGCGAACGGGCACGATCGTAGCGTTTTCCATCGAGCAATTCCGAACACTCGTAAAAGTCGTCTGTACTCAAAGCGAGCCAGCCGAAGGGCGGCAGGTCGTGCACAGTGTTTTGGCACTCGATCCGCCATGGTTCTTCTGCGTTACCGTTTACCCAGATCCGCAGGCCATTGGGGTATTGGACGAAGAGTTTTGATTTGCGCCAGTCACCGCCAAGGAACGCCTGGGAAGAGCTGACGAGGCCTTGGTCAGTGCCGTAACGGATCTCCCGGGGCTTGAGCATCGCATACCTCGATTGAAGCGGCTGGAGCATGTAGTACGACCGGCAGGTCTGCCGAATGCCGT
>Ga0209536_100015093_pt1 | contig 11040 bp, 8 predicted proteins | sample DeeMarSeWOR28_12_FD_187461 | JGI IMG/M metagenome (GOLD analysis project Ga0209536, IMG submission 187461) | Marine sediment microbial communities from White Oak River estuary, North Carolina - WOR-2-8_12 (SPAdes) (version 2) | ecosystem: Environmental > Aquatic > Marine > Intertidal zone >... | reverse complement strand
TGAAATAATCATACTGCCCTTATCCAGAGGGGAGCTCTGTGCGAGTGAATTATCTATCAGACAAACAATCAATATTAATATTATTAATATAATATATATATTCATCCTCATAATCCACCTCCATTTAAAAGAATTCTATTGATGGCATTTAATAATTTCTTTTGGTTGCAACCAATTTTCTGGATTATTGATAATATATTTACGTATTACATATAATTTTGATTCATTTCTCATGATACGGTCATAATATCCGCGTTGCCATACTAGACAATCCGCCCGTTTTCAAAGTTGACAATCCGATCGGCATAATCCTTGAGTCGTAAATCATGACTGGCCACCAGAACACATTTATTTTCTTTGCGAGCATAATCATGTAACAATCGAATAATTTCAAACCCCTGACCCGATTCCAGACTGGCTGTCGGTTCATCAGCAAGTATCAGCTGTGCATCATTGGCAACTGCCCTAGCGATGGCCACTCGCTGTTTCTCTCCCTGACTTAGTTGCCCCGGATAACGATCCGCAAGATGTTCAATATCAAAATTTTTCAAGACCTGACGAGCTGTCCTATGACGCTCTTCTCTTGATTTGCCTCCAAAATGCAGACATAACTCAATATTTTTTAATACATTAAGAGCCTCAATCAGCCTGAATGACTGAAAAACAAAACCAATTTTTGTTGCTCTTATAGATTGGAGTTTTGTTTGAGAATAGGATTGAATATCTTCATTAAATAATAATATCTGACCGGCAGTTGGCTGGATAAAACCGGCAATCAATGTTAACAAAGTCGTTTTTCCACTACCACTGGGACCGAGTAGTAAGACCATTTCACCGGCAGTGGCTGAAAACGATATATCCAAGACACCAGCTGTGTGGTGAGAATTTGTATTATAAATTTTGGATACTTGTTCCGCTCTGACAAGAAGGCCGTTCATTCATACACCTCCAAGGGATAAATTTTTCGTAACTTTCTTATCGAAAAAAATGAACTGATAAGGCTCATCATGCCAACAACCAGTATAACTGTAATTATATGTCCTGTTGACGTAATTGTCTCGATTTCAGGAGAAATTTTACTGATCAATTTCACCATTGGAAAAAACAAAAAGAGACCAAACAAGATTGCACTTCCGACAAGAAACGAGGATTGATTGATAATCAATCCTGGCAAATAGCCTTTCGGTGAACCAAGGGCTTTCATAATAGCAAAATCTTTCCTGTACTCCAATATATTGATAGATAAAATCAGAGTGAGAATGACGGTCAGTACGACTGAGCCAATAGCTGCTATAGCATATAGCAGGGGTAAAATTCCAGACTCCATCTCGCGAATATTATTTTTCAAAAATTTTTCATGGGTATAGACAACGGTGCCCGGAACTTCATCACTTAGTTCTCTTGGTGAAAGGAGGTTCTTTGAATCCGCTTTAAAATCAGCACAATAACAGGTCACGAGATTATTAAAATCAATCAGTGATTGCGCCCTTTGAAGTGAAACAAAGGCATATTGAATAACAAAAGCATTTGTTCCGGTACTAAATCCGCACACATTAAGGGCATAACTGTTCAGATGTACTGTGTCTCCGATCTCTAAGTCATGTTTTTCGGCATATGATATATCCAGTACGATCTCATCATCGTTGCGAACGGATTGACCCTGAATAATCTCCGGAGGTCCACCATAGGGCGCCGCCAGATCATATCCTGTAAGAAAAACGGTTGCTTCTTTATCTTCCATCTTAATTGTTGAAAGCAATAAAAGGATCGGTGAGATATTTTCCAGTTCAGGTAAATCGCGGAGAACGTATCCATGCGCTGTTGAGAGGATCGAGGTCCCGCGAAGAATATTTGTCGTATTTTTTTGCATGATCCACAGATCAGCTCTGTTTTGGCGTATGTATTCTACTGAACCGTCAGCAACCCCCCGGTATATCCCTAATAGAAATAGGATCAAAACGATGCATAAGCCTATTCCTCCTGTAGTGAGTAAATAGCGATAGGGCTGATGAAATAAAATTTTTATAGCATACATAAAAACCCCCTAGGCAAACATCGCGACTTCAGTCTGAAGTTTTCCTCTGATTCTACTAAAAATATCTTCCAGATCCAGACCGGTAATAGTTAATCCATGGTTTTTTAATCCGACAGCTGTACGTGCAGGTTGTTCACAGGATTTAAGCAACTCAACGACCTCATGGGCCAGTTCAATCGTTCCACAGGGATAATTTTGTCTTGTACAGGGAACACCCGGTAGCCAGGCATGGACATGGATAATCGCTCCAACTTCCGGGAAGGTACGATAAATCAGCTCATGCTCGACCGCATCAACAGATACCCTTGCCCGTGGATTATAGTCAGGTGGTACACTGACCAACATCGTCGCTGTTTCTTCATCGATCCCATGAACCAGGAGCACTTCATGTCCTATCTTTTGAATGTTTGATTTATCAATTCCTCTGGCAGTCATCCAGAATGTGTTATCTTTTTTAAATCCCGGAATACGTTCTCTGGCGCTAAGATTTCCGTAACTAATACCCTTCACCTCAAACAAATGATACAATTGATCAATGTCTTTCTGAGGCAGTACATCATGTAGTGGAAATGGTGTCGGCAATACACCTAAAGCGTCCAGTTCTCTGCCGTAATTTTTAATTTGTTCAACAATTGGTGTGGTTACCCACGAATCCGGGGGCAGGTTTGTATCAATGCAATTATCTATGGCAAAATGTGCACTGGCGATGGGTAGAATTCTTTTATATACTTCATCCGGATCAAACGGCAGTGAGTAAAAACCGGCTTCCGGTGTGGTAAAAATGATATCGGCATTCGGCTTTCCGGGAATAATACAAACAACCATGTTTGAGAGAGAGCGAATCAGGGTTTGATAACAAATCGCAGATAAATTATTGTACACTGAATCTGCCACTACAAATGTAATTACAAATATGGCCTTTGACCTGCGGCGAAAAATCTGAGGCGAGTCAATATTTGTCAGATTAAGCACAAAATTGACATCATCTGTATTTTCAGTCAGACAGTGACCATGTTTTAAAAAAGAGGGTACTATTTTTTCGAAGATCCTTAGACCTTCAGGTTTGATTCCATTTTTTAAGATTGCAAACTTCATTTTATTTTCTCCTTATATATAATTATCTCTACTAGTCATATCCGAAAAATTTTCCCGGTGACGGATCAGCATATGTCTCTCCTGACTGACGCCGGCAATTGCCGGCCGGGGAAAACCGAAGGATGACTCCAGGGCAGTGAAATAAGCACCGGTATCCATGATAGCGATTTTTTCACCCGGAAATATATGTGGCATCGGTTTATTTTTATAAACTGTGTCTGCAGCAAAACAGCAAGGTCCGATAATTGATGCTTTAGTGGAAGATACTCTGTTTACTTCGTTACATAAGAATACCTCATGATATTCATAATAGGTCGGAAGAGAATTTGTGCCCAATCCGCCATCTGTGATCAACCAGCGGCCAACACCATCCCGTTCTTTGATGCGGTATACCGTTAGGACCAGAAACTGGTTTGGACTGACAATACAACGGCCTGGTTCCAATATGAGTTCAGGACAATTGTCAACAGAAAAAAATTCAAGTATCGCTTTCGATATTTCACGACCGAAATCAGAGAATTCCTTTTTATCATATATTTTTATACCTGCAGGTCTGAAGTTAAGACCTTGCTGAAGCAAAAGTTCTGTTGTGGTAAATTCTCTGGTTGTAAATGAAGCGAATCCACCTCCAACATCAAGACACCGCATCTTTAATCCTCTGTCAGCTGTTCTCTTAAAAAGAGGAAACAAGATCTTTACCGCTCTGAAATAATCCTTCGGATCGCGAATTCCCGTACCGATATGCATATGAAAACCGCAGAAATTCACAGATTTTAATCCATTCAGGCTTTCAATGACCTTGTCTACCTCACCACTTTTTAAGTCCAGACCGAAAGCGCATCCTTTTCTGCTTGCAGTTGCTGTACCCGAATTCATTCCACGAGGGACATAGTCAGGATTAACACGAAGTAGAACGTTAGACGTAACCCGGCTTTCATGACAGAGTTGATTCAATTCAGCGAGTTCGCTCATGGAATCGACAACGATGAGTCTTACCCTGGCCTGCAGACTTCTTTTTAGAAACCGCCACGTTTTACAGGGTCCGTTCACAATAATATCCTCACCTTTGTATCCCAATTTCAGTGCAAGTTCAAGTTCATAATCTGTCATGACCTCTGCCTTTAATCCCGATTCTTTTATTGCCTGTACAACTCCTGGTACAGAATTAGATTTAAATGCAAAATGAACAGATGTTTTTCCCGGATAAATTTTGTCCATCTCGTTTATAAAAGTTTTGCCTGTTTGAACCAGACGAGGCAGATTAACAATATGTAACGGTGTTCCATAAATGCCCGCCAGATTTACGACAATGTAATCATTTATCTGCAACATCCCTTCGCTAGTAACTGATAACCCCCAGTCTTTTGGTTGCAGATTTAAGGAAGATCTGTTGTTATGTTTTAGCAATTTATATCCAGTTTTTGAAATTGTATGATACATAAGATTCTTCCATTATTAATTGCTATAATTGATTTTTTTACTGTAGATCAAAAATTCTTTATCAATTTCTAATCCCAGGCATTCAGCAGCATGAATGGCAGACTCATTCTCAGGACTCATCCAGGTTGTTTCCAGGGCATCATATTTAGCAGCAATCTCGATTGTTGATTTCAGAAGCAGGTGAAAGGCCGGGGTACGACGATACGATTTTTTAATTCCGACTGCAAAGATGATTAATTTGCGGATCTTTTTCTTATTTTTTTTAAGTTGAAAATAGCGGAAGATGTTTTGTTTTCCGCCAAACTTTTTCAGGTAAGGATTAATATCCAGTACAAATTGTATCGCTGCCACCGGATTGCCATTATGTTCTACAAACTTTATTAAATCGGGATAGGTCACCAGATTTAAATATTTTGCGCAAAACCGGTATTCAGAACTACTGACAGGAAGAAAATGCCAGTTATCTGAGAAGGCATCATTGAAGATGTTCCTCAAATTTTCAAGCTCTGCATCAAATTTATGGTTAATAAAAGATCGAATCGTGTATCCGTTTTCTGTATAATTTTTAGGATGATTTTGCATTTCTGCGAGATACCGTTTGATATCTGAATTTATTCTGGTATGTACCTTTTTTGACACTTCAAACCCGATAGAACTAAGCAGATCATTATAATAGGCAGGATTATAGGTTTGAAAAAAACTGGGAGGGCGATTATCCCTTTTTGTCAGGATACCCAGTTCAGAGTAATGATTGGGATTAAAAGGCCCCTCAATCTGATTAATTTCATGGAAAACCAGATATTGGCTTACCCGTTCAAAAAGTAATTCCAATGCCAGCGGATCATTTACAGACTCAAAAAATCCAAAAAATGCAGATTTGGTACCATACTTCTGATGATGATGTCGGTTGATAATAACAGCGACGCGCGAACAAATCTCACCGGACTTATAGCCGTTAAATAACTCAATGCTAACATCCTTAGAAAAATATGGATTTCCATATTGATTAAGTATTCGCTTCTGTTCTGCGATCATCGGTGGAACCCACAACGGATCATTACGATATATCCGATAGGGGAGTTCTAAAAATTCTTTCAGCTTTTTATTGTCTGTGACAACTCTGACTTCATACGCCATGAGAAGTTTTCCTTTTCAATTTTTTCAACAACATAATTGTTATATATAAATGAGAGATCGAGTGATTTAAGGTTTACTGCCAGTTCCTTCAATGAGCGAATCGACGTATTAAGAATATAGGGATGTTCCCTTAACACCAGCAGATTTCTGTATGTCATAACACTTCCATCTTTAGCCACACGCAACGTTTCCCGGAGCAGATTTTCAAATTCTACTTCGGACATCCATTCAAAAATATTGCTAAAATTAAACCTTGAGATGGAGTTATCTTCAATTAAGGAGAAGTAGTTCTGGCAGGTATCTGTGACGATATGTATACGCGAAACACGTTCACGAACCGTATCGAAATTTTCAGGACGCAGATACTCAGGAAGAGCGAATAAATTATAATTACCATAAAGTATATAAGTTAAGAAGTAATTTCTTCTGACAGGTAATTTCTTGAACGCCTGTTCCGTCTTGTGAGCGAAGTGATCTCCAAATGAAAACGATTCCTCAAGATAGGCAAAAAAGGCCTTATCAAAAAGGAGACTCATTGTTTTACGACTTAACATGATTCTGGTGAAGATCTTCCATCGATAGTTATTCCAGTACTGATCATAGAGACGTCTGCGTTCTTCGATTCTTTGTGTCAGGAATAAGCGATTTATTATCTTTCTTCCGATCAATACTTTAAGCATGCCGCCAAGAAGTCGCATATATTTTTCGTAGCGTCCACAATGCATAATACCATCTCTAATTTTCGTCGTATTTTGATTCCAATAATTGGCTGCATCTTCCGACAGATACTGACGGATATCATGATACATCGCTACCCTGTTCTCCGCAGGAAGAACACCTACAAACCTCAGCAGATCCTGATGGGTCAATCCAGTGAAACAGGCAATCTTTAATTCGAGTAAATAGTTTTGATAAGGGCTGACATCGAGGGCAATAATTTTCCGGGGATTATCCAGTAGGAATGTCAGTACATTGCATCCTCCGGAAGTAATTGAAAAAAGTACATCATCTTCCGAAATGTTAAACGCTGCTCTGTCAATAGAAGGATCTTCCCAGCATTGTGCATAGAGGACATCCTCGAAAACCTTCGATTTTTTAATTGCTTTATTATCATTATTTTCATTAACCGCTTTATCTTTAGGCAGACCAATTTTTGTATGGACAATGGCCCAATCAATGACACCCGGAAAACCAATTAAAACAGCGATTAGAAAATTCTGTTCTACAGCAGCCACAAGAAATCCAGGCACAAAAAGGAGATAAAGTGCATTATGTCTTGCTCCATCCGAATTGATTTTTAGACGATCACCCGCCTGTATAAATTTTTTTACACTGACTATCGATGGAAGTAAACGAGGCGTTTCTTTTTTGTAATTTTCCATTTCTGTGAAAGATGTACTTGCAAAAGATAGTTCTTCATAGCGGATCAATCGAACATAGTGAAGGTAGAACAACAAAGGCATCAGAAGCGCCGTTAACGGTAGACAAAATGAAAAACAAATGATTGCGGTCAAATCAGAAAGATAGATCGGATTTCTCACAAGATGATAGGGGCCACTAATCTGAAGTTCCGCTGACTGCACTTTAAACGACATAACTGTTTGCGAAGATAAAATCGATCCCGCCCACATTCTTAGCAAACTAAGCATAAGCATAATTCCAGAAAGAATTGAGAAACCGATAATCACAGAGTAGTGATCGGAAAACCCTAAAAGACTACCGGCAAGTACTAATACTGATGGGACATTTTGAAAAACGGTGATCGAAATAAAAAATATAATGAGTACAATAGACAGTGAGATAAAAATTCGGTATTCAAATTCAAACTTTAATAGTTTATCCATGACATATACCTTTCTAATTGGCAACCAGGACAGGAATTGCTTTTGGAACGATCTGAACCGAGCAAGGAAGATTGCCCAGTAATTCCCCGTCTGCTTCGACTAAAACAGGTTCTTTAGATGAAACGTTGAGTGTTTTCGCTGTGAAGTAACTGAATTTTCCATTTTTAATATGTTTCCCGGAATAGATCTTCGAAAAAGCAATCAATCTGTCCTTAATGGAGAGATCCTTTATCAACAAAATGTTAAAAAAACCGTCGTCTGTTTTTGCTCCCGGTGTCAGGTTCATTCCACCACCGGTATAGGCGCCATTGGCGACAACGATTCCGGTAAAAAGACCATTTATATCCTTCTCAGCATCCACTTTAATTTGCAGATGTTGATTGGGGTGAGTAAAAACTGATTTCAAGGTCGTTATTCCAAATGCGAGGTTTCCGCCAAGCCGTTTTTTCAGAATGCCCGTCTGACGAACAACTGTTCCCCCAATTCCAAATTGCAATTCATTGATAAAATATCTGGTTTTGTATTGGTGCTTATGGTCATAATACTGAACTCTTCCACAGTCAATTTTATGTACGCTACCTTCTCTGATCATATCTATTTGACTTTTTATAGAACCGGGGATGCCCAGACTCTGGGCCAGACCACCGCCTGTTCCGCAATTAAGAATTCCAAGAGAACATTTTGCACCTATCATTCTGTTTTTATCAAAATATCCATTGACCACCTCCTGAATCGTGCCGTCACCTCCTGCGACAATAAGTAGTGATGCATCCTGTTCTATCGCATTTTTAGTAAAGAGTGCGGCATCCCACGGTTTTTCGGTCACCCTAAAATCAGGAGTTTTACATATATGAGATACGATCATATTTTTGATCGTCCCAAGGTGTCTGGCGGTTTTGCCCCCTGCTGAAGCAGGATTCATGATGACAGTTGTTTTTTGATACATTTTCCTTACCAATTTTTTATTTTAATTATAGGGGAAAAAGAAGGAGGGATTGTCACAGGTATGACACAAATATGTCAAAAAATTGTTAAATGTGTATAATCACCTGTAGGGGCGGGTCTCTGCCGTTAGGCCGCGTTTAACGGGGTGCCCGCCCCTACAGGTGAAACAATTTTAATAAATCTCTTAACTTTGGGATTAAATGGAGAAATTTGTGGTATACAAAATTAAATATCTTTTAGAAATTGTCTCATATTGGTTAAGGAAACCGGTTTTTCAAGAAAACCATCCGCGCCTAGTTCCTGCGCCCGTATTTTATTTTCCTCATTATTGTGGCCGGTAATGATCACAACCGGCAGCCCGGGATATTTTTGTTTGATCTGCCTCAGTATCTCCAGACCATCCGTATCCGGTAGGCGGATATCCAAAAAAACGACTTTCGGGTTTTCATGTTCAAGGATCTTGAGAACATCACTTCCTTTCTCAACAGGGATGCTGATATAGCCTTCATTTTCAAGAAAGGATCGGAAAGCATACTGAATTTTCGTATTATCGTCGACGACTAGGATCCTGGATTTTCCCACTCTCAACCATCCTTTCCAGCACAACCGATAAAGGGATAGATACTTGATATTATTATTGAAGAATTTGCAAAGTACGCAATTATGAAAAGAAAAATGAACGGATCCTGCTGGCGAAATTCACTGATCTGTATATAAGACCCCCGGCCTTTTCAGGAAAGATCATTAACAAATTTTTCCCTCCAGGTTCTTCCCCCTGAATCAAAGACTTCACCAGTCTTTCGGGGCATGAAGTGGAATCCGTTCATAAGTATTATAGACAGGATAACAGGATTAACCGGATCTGCTATCCTGGCATCCTGTTAATCCTGTCAAAAAGAATTATCTGATTCGCACATCATTAACGAATCAGATTCATCTTCATCGATTTCGTATATTTGCCGGCTTTGATTTTGTAAATATACATACCGCTGGCCACAGATTGACCGCGGTTGTTCCGGCCATCCCAGACCACCTTGTGAGAACCGGCCTGGTAATTGGAATTGACCAGGGTTCGCACTTCCTGTCCGATCCGGTTGTAGATCTTCAGTTCGACAAACTCGTCACTCGGTAACTGAAAGTTGATTGTCGTACTCGGATTGAACGGGTTGGGATAGTTCTGGTCAAGAGCAAAGGTTGCCGGAGCAACAGCCGTTGCTTTGCTAGCAATGGATTTATGCATCGCATCCGCTCCCGGTCCCACATGGAGCACGCGCATCATCTCATGATCTTCATGAGAAAGGATGTGACAGTGCCAGACGTAACGACCCGGTTTATCGAAGGTCGCCTTGATTTTCGTGATTTGTCCCGGCAAAGCGATGACCATGTCCTTTGGTGTATCCTCTACATAACCAGCAGGCTGTGTTACTACTGAACCGTAAGCAGCCATTAGATTTGTTGGATGGATGATTTTAAATCCTATACCGTATGTGCTAGGATCACCAGCAACCGAATTATGCTGAACGGTGGGTTGTGTAACCAGATAGGCCCCATCGTCAGCAGGAGATGATCCCATAGGGATAAATCCATCATCATCCGCGTTACTATCAATATTGATTTCCTGTCTGCCCAATATTTCGAAATTTACTAGATGTAGATGTACCGGATGGGCATCACCCGTCATATTCCAAATTTCCCATTCTTCTGTCGTATCAAGAGCAGGATTTTCGGTTGTCGGGCTGTGCCAGGCAATAGAACCCTCCATTTGCCCGGTTAAACCAACACTTGAATATTCCGGGGTATTCGGCCAATTTATTGGATTACCCAAATAGTCAGTGGCCGGCTCAGCGGTACCCAACAAGGGTTGTAAACGTTTAAATTCATCCTGTCCTTCAAACAGCGCTACCTTGCGGACCTTAGTTGCCGCTGGTACCACAGGGCCGAAATTAATAGCACTTGGACTGACATCAGCACGAGGCTCATCAACGAGTTCATTTAAACTTAGGACTACATCAAAAGCCATAATACGATCTGTTTCACCAAAAATCTGTGGACCTGGAAGATCGCCACCAAACGGTTCATCACCACCAATATTCTCCATTATGATTCTTTGCCCTGCTAAAGCCGGATCTGAGAAATCAAATATGATATCATAGCGTGAACCTGGTTCTGATACCAACATATCGGTTATTGTAACACCCGATGCTAATCCCTGATCACTTCCAATAACTTTAAAAGGAATTGGTGCTCCTGCACCATTTAAGTTGGTGGCCGTAGGTGACGAAGCAACACGAAAGCGGATTGCCATAAAGCGACTATCAGTTCCATTCAATAGGTGTAATCGGTAATTGCGGGGTTCAACAAGTTCTTTCGGCCAGATTTTTCCATTAACCACCATGTGGTCTCCAAAAAATTCCGCCAAAGCTGAAGGTTGTGGAACAAGCGCCGGATCTCCACCATTTTCCACAACGGCGCCGCCCCCCATACCATCATCGATAAAATCAGCCCAGAAAGGATCACCTGGATATGAAGGATAGAACAATTCGC
>Ga0209536_100015092_pt1 | contig 11041 bp, 6 predicted proteins | sample DeeMarSeWOR28_12_FD_187461 | JGI IMG/M metagenome (GOLD analysis project Ga0209536, IMG submission 187461) | Marine sediment microbial communities from White Oak River estuary, North Carolina - WOR-2-8_12 (SPAdes) (version 2) | ecosystem: Environmental > Aquatic > Marine > Intertidal zone >... | reverse complement strand
AGTGACGCCGGCCCGGCGTGGGAAGGGCAACCCTTCTCAATCGAAAGAGGACAAAACACCAGAACAGTGCCATCAGGCTATGACTTGGGCGCAGCGCCTGAAGCGCGTGTTCAACATCGACGTATCGATTTGCCGGAAGTGTGGGTGCGAAGCCAGGGTGATTGCCTGTATCGAGGACCAGGCTGTCATTGACAAGATTCTGGATCACCTCATGAAGAAAGGCGCATTACCGCCACCACCCGAGTTGCTGCCGGCAACGCGGGCCTCACCGGATTTGGACTGGTTTGCATAGCTCTGGGTTTTCACACTGCTCTACACGGTACAGCAACAGAAGGATAGGTTGCCTGGCGGGGTATTGCCTGAACTAAGTTGGAAGGCCAGTAAGGCAGTGGAAGAGGGCGGATTCAGCCGGAAATCCAGGGGGTTGAATAGATTGAGGCCGGACAGACGGATATTTCAGGCATATCCAGCCTCCAGTTCTCAGCCTGGATATACAGGGGTGTTGCGGTTATTCTCCTTATACCTGGGTGTGTTGTTCTCTGTTCTGCGTCTCCGTCAAAGCACATGTCGGCTTGCTTTACACCTGGCAATGACCGCAGTCTAAGCGCAACTATCTGATCAAAAAGATAAAAGGATACAAATGACCCAACGCCGTTGCAGTCGCATGTGTCCGTATTATTTACACCTCGATTGCGGTCATCAGACGGAGCATCGGGTAAGTCTATGATTGATAGCGTTTTGTTTTGCATGGCATGGTGCTTGCATAACAGTAGTCTTGATTCATTGGATCGGCGTGCTTCGTGAGTCAGTGAAGAGACTTTTTATCATTATCGCGGCTTACGTCACACTTGCATGGCTGTAGCCTGAATATAACAACATAAATGAAAACCAAACAGGGAGAAATCACCATGAAATTTTTTGCTAATCCTGACAAAACCACTCGCTCCATCCATCCGGCTGGCGCGACCCTTCCACTCGTTGCGGTCCTGACACTGGCAGCAGGCAGCGTGGCCCAGGCGGCGCCGCTGAACCTGACTCTGCTGGATACACCCGATATCGTATCGGCATTCATAGACGTCAACTATGATGCGGGCAGCGACGCATTTACCGCCAGCGGTTTCGCTCTGGAACTGGACGATGACGGCAGTATCCCCGCGGAGGCCATCACCGACGGTAGCTTTGATCTTGCAGCCAACATCGACGCTTCAGGCGTGCTCAATGGCGGTACTTTCAGCATCGGCGGCACAGTCGCTTCACTGGGCTTCAACAGCGGCACATTGTTGACCGGCAACCTGACAGCCTTCGGCTTCCCCGACCTCGGTGGCGACCCTCTGGAATTTCTTTTTTCTGTGACCGGAGGTGATGCAGCGGGATTGTATGGCAGCATCGGTGGGATTGTCCTGACCGGTGGTACCGGTTTCACGGGTGATTTCGCATTCGACTTTAGCGGTGACGGCACCGCAGTCGCCGATGTTGCGCCAGTACCATTACCGGCAGCAGTTTGGCTGTTCGGCGCTGGCCTGCTTGGTCTGGTAGGGGTCGGCCGAAATCGTGATCGCGTCTGATCAGGGCGCGGCAAATTTCCCCTCTGCGTAGCGGATGGGCATGCCTTCAGGGGCTGAAAGTGGCTCCTGAAAGCATCTCCGCGCCGGTTGTCAGGTACCCTGGCTCAACCGGGGTCACCGGCGACCAGCGCGGTCTGCACGACATCAATATGGAGTTAAAAACATGCACAAGATTTTGAACAAATGCTTTGGGTGGATAACGCGATGCACATCGCCGCGCTTTCTGCTTCTGACGATCGGTGCGGGGCTGGCGGCCCCCGCCTTCGCAGCCCTGCTCGGCGTCACGCTGAGCCATCCCCTGATATCCTACAACAGCCAGGGAACAACAACTTACGACGCGGCCCTCGACCAGTTCCTTGTCGATGCCTCGCCGCTGGCGATCCGGCTCGCGCCAACGGATCCGCCGCTGCTCATCACTGCCGTCCCCGGGCTCGGGGAAACGCTTGTTATCAACGTCACCGTGGATGATACGGGCGCACTGACGGGGGGTACACCCGGCGATGACCTGCTGGTAGTCGGCGAGGTTGATCTGGGGGCCACAGGATTCTTCTCAGGCGTGCTGCTAACCGGCGAGGTGACCGGCTTCGGTTACCGCGACTCCGGCGGCACGACGGACTCCTACGATTTCACTTTTTCGGTCACCGGCGGTCAATTGGCTTTCCTGTACCCGAGTGCGGTGGGTGTTCAGGTGACCAGCGAGCAGTCGGACTTTACCGGTGACTTTACCAATAATTTCGGCGGTCAGGCGAAAGGCACACTCGGTGCGCTGCCGAGAGCGGCGCTGGGCGACCGCGTCTGGGAGGATCTGAACGTCAACGGCATCCAGGACTGTGAGGACACCAACGGCAATGGCATCCTGGGCGATGTTGATCCGCTCGATCCGGCAAACCCGGCCGTCAGCGATCAGGGTCCCGAGTGCGGCGATCGTACTAAAGGCGGTGCCGGTATTGCCGGTGTACCCGTTAACCTGTATCAGCCTGATAGCGGCGGTGACTGCACCATCGATCTCGGCATCCAGGTTGTGACCGGTGCCGATGGCCTTTACCTGTTCGAGGATCTGGCTCCGGGCGACTACTGCGTTCAATTCGACATCACCGCATTGCCGGACGATTTCTGTGTTACCGACGGTTATGATCTCGGCGCGCCGCAGTTCACGGCGCTGAACGTGGGTGGTGATCCCGCGATCGACAGCGATGCCGATCCGGCAACCGGTACCACCGACGGCCTTACCCTGGTTGCCGGTGAGACCAACCGTACGCTGGATGCGGGTATCTTCTGCCCGGCGAAGATCGGCGACCGGGTCTGGGAGGACGCGAACAATAATGGCCTGCAGGATGACGGCGAGTCAGGTGTCGAGGGTGTTATCGTCAGACTGTTCGAATGCGGACCCGATGGCATCGCGGGTACGGGCGACGACGTCGATACCGGCGAGTCACGGGTCACCGATGCGATCGACGGTCTCTATATGTTCGGCGCCGAACCCGAGGTGTTCGATCTGGAACCGGGTGATTATTACGTTACGTTTGATCCGACGACCTTCCCGCCGGGTTTTGATTTCACCGTACCGAAAGCCCCTGGTTCCAATGACACGATCGACAGCGACTGTCTACCGCCGGATGGCATTACCGCGTGCGTAACGCTGGGCTCGCGTGACATCAACCTGGATCGCGACTGCGGTATCGTCGCGCCACCGCCGAACTGCGATCTCGACCTGGACAAGCAGTGCCGTGTCGAACCGCTGCCGCCGGCCGACTTCGACAAGTGCAAGGGCAAGCTGCAGCAGTTCACGGTGATCTGGGGCGGCGACGGCGCCATCGAGGTGACCGGCGTCAACATGGGCACGACCAACGCCAGCGGCACGATAATACCCGGCGACGAGGTGACCTTCTTCGGCCCGTATGACAACAACGATGTGGTCGTCGATATTGTCAGCCTTGGCGGTATAGCTGAAGAGACCGGCCAGTCGACATTCCACGTGTCCTGTTCGGATGACGATTTCAACAGCCCGGACGATTGCGGCAAACTGGCCGGCGACGGCAAGGACAAGTCGGGCTTCATCAATCTGTGGCGTCTGGAAGGTTTCATCGACGCCGACAACCGTGTGCTGAACTGCACGCCGGATGAAGAGGGTGAGTTTGCCGACAACTGCAGCTTCACCCTGCAGGCACCGCCGAGCTGCGCGGTACTCAAGGACAACAAGCAGAAGCTGACGAGCCTGACCTTCGAGTATACCGGTGGTGGTTGTGACGAGAGCGACAACGATCAGGACGACAAGAAGGCGGTCTGCACGACCACGCCCGAGAACGCTACCGTTTCCGGCGCTGTCACGGTGCGCGCGGCCGGCAAAGAGAACTTCGACAAGGATCTGTACACGGTCGATCCGACCCTGGTCGATCCGGCTGGAACCTTCGTGGTGTCAGCTGACAAGTTCAAGAGCACGTCCTTTATCGAGATCGTGGACGGTTCGGGTGTCATCGAGCTCAACGAGTTGCACACCTCCTGCTCGCAGCCGCTTGCGGTGGGTGACGTGTTCGGCAGTCTGACACTGGTTGCGATCAACGGCATCGACGGCGGCGCGGACGTGACCTACCAGTACGTTGTCACCAACAACGGTGCGCCGCTGACCGACGTTGTAATCACCGACGTCCCGTTGGGTGACATTGGTGGCCCGATCAACCTTGGCTCCAATGACAGCGCGACGTTCTCCATACTCGAGCATCTGCTGGGTACGACGGTGAATACCGCGACTGCGATCGGTGTGCTCGCCAACGGCGAGGTCTGCACGGCCTCCGACACGGTCACCGTCGAAGCTGTGGAGCCGCCGCCAGAACCGGCCGAGTGCAAGGAACTGAAGCCGATCGACGCGCTGATCCTGGAGTACGACGCCTTGCAGGCCGGCGATCGGGCCATCGATCAGGTTTCCTGGTACCGTGACAAGTTCGACGCGGACGATCCGACCAAGAACCTGATCAATACCATCGGGCCGGTTGCCGACGGCCAGGTGGTGAACTTCGACGGGTTTGCGGCGGCGGACGCCAAGAACGACGTGGACTTCTTCATTGAGTTCACCGATGGCAGTACCGCGACCTCCCGGTTCCATCGTTCCTGCTCCGACGACGAGATGAACGATATCAGTGACTGCGGGACGCTGCAGGGTGATGGCAAGGACAACGACGCCGGCCTCAACACCTGGCTCCTGCGCGACCTGGCCGGCAACGGTAAGGTACTGGGCTGCCCCTAGTGGCGTGGTTGGCCGGGACTGCCGTCGGCAGTCCCGGCTCAGAGTAGAAGCTTCGGGCGACTCTTGGAGAGTCGCCCGATTTTTTTTGTGCGTGCATTAGCTGCGGGCTAACTGTTTGCTGGCCGACCAGGAGGAACATTCACTAATGAAAACATGCGCTTTACACATTACAGGCATTAGCGGGTCGAGCTTTGTTGCTTTATATATGGCAGCGATGTTGCTGTTGATCGGAGTGACCGATGTCATGGCAGTAGAAGAAGCTGAATATGAATTGATAAAACAAGACGGTCGATTTGAGGTTCGCGATTATGCGCCCCAAATACTGGCCGAAATTGTTATAGAAGAAAACTTTGAAGACGCCGGTGACAAGGCATTCAACAGCTTGTTTCGTTATATCGCCGGTGACAATAAATCCCGCACCAAGGTACCCATGACCGCGCCTGTGTCGCAGGAATCTCGGAATGAAAAGATCGAGATGACTGCGCCGGTAGGTCAACAGCGTGCAGAAAAAGGGTGGGCTGTAAGTTTCATGATGCCGGCAACATATACACTGGAGACATTGCCACTGCCCGATGATCCATCAATAAAATTGCGCCAGGTGCCGGCACGCCGTATGGCGGCGGTGACGTACTCCGGTTTCTGGAGTGAGAAGTCTTACCTGAAAAACAGGGCGGATCTGGAAGCGTGGATCGAAGCCAACGGCTACAACATTGGCGGTATTCCGGTATGGGCCCGTTACAACCCGCCATTTATGCCCTGGTTCCTGAGACGTAACGAAATTCTCATACCGATAGATTATGACAGTCCTGACTGAATAACTGGAAGCAGACCAGAAATGTGGGTTAGCGGCTGTTGCCTGTCAGCCAGAGATTGCTTCCTGCCTCGCAATGATGAGTTTACTGTAAAAAGTGCATTTTCAACTTCAGCAAGTGCTGTTCGGGTCAGCGTAAAAACTTTTACTACCAAAACCGTTTTCGACATATTTGACACAAATAATACGAGCCCGCATTTCTCTCCCCCTGCTGAGAGATGCGGGCTAGAGTCGGTGACAAATGTTGTTCGACTATCGCCGACTCTTTTTATCTATCAATGGGCCGTGCCAAAGGATTTGTCTGTGACGTTATACAGTGCTGGCAAGCCTGCTAATTGAGCACCCTGCGCCAATGGGCCGTTGGGGAACAATTGATGCAGATATTTCTTGCCTCCCATGTCTTTATAAGCCTTATCCAGTTTCCTCGATAATTCATGCGTTCTTTTGGGCCAGCCGTTGTTGACGTAGTAGTGGCGTAAAAAACGGATGACATCGAGATGGCTGTCCGAAATGTCGATACCCTGTTGACGCGCTACATGCCGGGCATGCTCGATATTCCAGTCATCGATTTCTCTGGATCTGTCGTTGCTGTCAGTGTTACCTGTCGGTGAATATGTTATCTTTTTTTCGACGTTGGTCATTTTGATCACTCCTGACGAGATCGTTGATTGTTACCATTAAGGATTAGGTGGACCTGTGACAGGCGTTACCAGTCAGGTTTCAAGGATAAGAATGAACCCTGTTGTCAATACACCTGAAATAGCCGTTAACAACCATTTCACCGCCTTGTATGTCCTTTTACCGAGTCTGTCTATCGATTCAAATAACATGGGCTTTTCTCCTCATGCGAATGATTGATTGGATTCACATTTAGTAATGACACAAGAGCTTTTCGGAGTCTGGTAAATCCTGACCAAATTGCTCAGGTATTTAGTATAAGTATTTTTTGATATAAAGATAATAGAAAAAATTAATTGATAGCATAGATTATGTTCTATGAGGTAGGTTTGATCTCGGCGCATGAACGGGATCAGGTTGAAAGGGGGGGCGAGCATGCAATCACCGTGTTTCAGGCGTGAAAATAACAAACGAGCGTTTATTGATGTTCTGGAGTGACTTAAGTCCAGCGCTCAAGACAGGCGAACCCCAGAATTAGTCAAGCGCAGGCAAAAACCCATGTTCGAGACGCTCTGTGAAGACCAGCCTGAACCGTGATAGGCACGCTTGAATAACACGCTGTATTTTTGACCAGCCTGGCTTTTCTCCAAAAGGCCAATGTCTTATCGGTATCCTGTTGCGGCTGGTGAGCAATGCAGCCAGCTGTGATTACTCGTTCGCGGCTGAAGCCGCTCGTACCTCAATCAGGCTCTCGGTGTGTTTGATTGTGAAATGACAAACAGGGCTCGAGTTATTCGGACGTTGTAAGTCAGATTAAATCCTGAACATTGCACAAAATGACAGGGGGCGTGCCACTCTATCAGCAGCACGCCCCCGCCATTGGTTGCCCTTTAGTTAAACTCTCAACGTTCGAAATAGCCGTCAGAGAGTGTTTTCATGAAGGCGACCAGCGCGGCTTCTTCGTCGGCTGTCAGCATCAGATTGCCCAGCTCTTCGGTGTTGACGTTTTCAGCCACCTCCGGCGCAGGCCAGCAGTTTTGTTTGAGCGCATCGGCTTCGGTGGTCAACGGATCCGGGCATGTCGGCTTGACGTCGCGGGTGTTGTAGAAATTCACGATACCTTCCAGGGTCTTGAAATAGCCATTGTGCGCGTAGGCCTTGGTAAAGCCGTTGCCAGGGCGCTGGTCGACGTTACGCAGGGTCGGCACTTTATGCTTGCCCATGTTGGCATCGGCAAAGGCTGCGTAGTCAGGCCGTGTTGCCAGAAAGCCGCCCAATCCGGGGTCGACGAAATCCGGGTTGGTGTCGTACACCGGATTATCTGCGTTTTTTGGCACACCCAGATTGTCGAAGGTGTAGTCGGTGAACAGGGCCGGATCGCCGTTGCCCTGCGGATCGAGCACGTGGCAGGCTGCACACAGGCCCTTGCCGGCAAAGACGTCAAGACCCGCCTGTTCTTCAGCCGTCAGCTCTGCCTGTCCGGCGAGGACAGCATCGTACTTGGAGGTGTACTGGTTGACCTCGGCTGAGGCCTCGTAGGCTGCGACCGACAGTCCGATGTTGTCGTAGGCTTCATTGACTTTATCCCGATCCGCGGGATCGAGGTCCACCATGTCACCAGACTTGCAGGACCGGTCCACGCCACCAGGCCAGTTGATGTCGCAGGCACCCGGGTAGATATCCCCGAATGCAACAGGATACTGCGACGGCGTTTGCGCGTTGCAGACCCGGTAGACCACGCAAGCCGGGTCCGGCAGCGCCTGTTCAACCGGGTTCAGGAACGGGCCCTGGGCCTGGTCGGCAGCGGGGTTGCCCAGCTTCTCGCCGGTGGCGCGGCCGTCCCAGAAATTGCCGCCGATGAACAAAGCTTCACCGTCCTCGACGATGTAGCCGAGTATCGGGGCAGGTGTGGCGTAAGCTGAGCTAGGTGGCTTGCGGTCACCGAACTCGGACCTGATCGAGCCGGGATAGACTGCGCCTTTCTTGTTGATGCCAGGATTGGGGCCGGTCCAGCCTGCCTTGGGATCATGGCAACTGGCACAGGACTGGTTTTTCTTGAGCGATAATTTTTTGTCGAAGAAAATGGATTTGCCGAGCTGTTCCTCTGGCGTCAGTGCCTGTGCGGTGCCTGCAGCCATCGAAAAGCTCATCATGAGTACATAAGTTGTGCAGAGTTTTACTGGTTTCATTGATAACTCCCCGTGATTTTATAACTGTTTTTTATTGAAAGTGGATAACTAGTAATACGTCTCTAAATACTGCGAACCACGATCGAGTGCGTACATACTAGACGCTGAATGTTAAGCCGTTGTTGCGATCATCTCAATACGAACCTGCGCTGAATATTTGACATAGATCAAGTGTAAGAGGGTCTGTATCGAGACTGAAAAAATTCGTAGTCAGCGCAATACCGCCACGCATGAACAGGCTGGTCGCACTGGCGCGCGAGCTCAAATGCAAAGTGATACCTGCGGGTGATTCCTGTAAACCTGATTTGAGTGATGTGAATGCATTGGACGAAGGCGGACGCACAATGGTGTGGCTTACTAGCCCATATCTCTCACCCCCTCGTGAGAAATGCGGGCCAAGTGTTCGGTCGCCAGCTCGAGCCCGGCTTCGTTGAGGCTATATTGATCGCATCGCCTGGAAAGCGGGCATCGTGCTTTCTGCGGGAAACGTTCCTGACGGGTGGCAGCGACGGTACGACCATCGAAAGGCAGCACGGCAGCGCTGCCGTGCTAACAGGCGGATATTCGCAGGATGCTGGTCGACATGAGTTGGTTATTGACCGCGAGTGATGGTCAGTTGCCTGTGATCAGCAGGCCAGCATATTCCGTGTGCACTGCTGGCTTTCGTTGGCGCCGCCGAGGCCGGCCTGCAGCTGCTGCAGGTTCTTCCTGGCGGCGTAATAGCCGGGTGCCAGGCGCAGTGCCTCGGTAACGTGATGCCTGGCCTGCTCCAGATCGCCTTGCCTGATCATGATGCTGCCGATTGCATTGTGCGCTTCATACTGTGCCGGGTTGATGCGAAGGACCTCGTGGCAATGAGGCAGCGCCTCCTCGTAGCGATTCTGCTCGATCAGGAAGTTGGCGTAGCTCAGACGGACGAATTCACTCCCGGGCCCCAGCTGAAGTGCATAGTCGAAATACGCCTGAGCCTTTTCGGGTTCTCCCAGCAGGGCAAGAGCCTTCGCCATGCAGACATGCGGAAAATGATTGCCCGGGTCAGTCCCCAGCTCGGTCGTACAATAGTCGATGGCTTCGTCGGTTCTTCCCTGCTCCAGCCGTATCATTGCCAGTTTCGAATTCAGTCCGGGCAGCTCCGGTGACTGCGACTGTATCTCCTTCAAGTAGTCGTACGCGTCGTCGAGTTTGCCCAGGGAATAGGACGAACTTGCCAGTCTCATATATATCTCCTCGTCAGGACCAAGGATCTCCAGTGCGCGCAATAGCAGTGAATGGGCTTCCTCGAACTTGCCGGCCCATTCGAACACGGCACCGAGGTTCAGCAAGGTTACGCCTTCATCTGTTGAATCGATGCTCGCGAGCACTACCTGTCCGACAGCATCGACCCGGGCGGCGTCCCATGAAGCATCAGGCCGGGCAATACCCTGTTCGACCAGGTGTTCGAACAATGCCATCCCCAGCTTGCGGTAGCCTTCGAAGTTTGTATGCACATGATCGGTAAAGTATTCGCTGCCGAAGACGGAGTGTCCGTACTGGCCCAGGTAGGCCTGCCGTATGATGGCGGGAAAATCGATCAGCGGCGCATCCTCAGCCGCCGCTACCTCTACAACCGCCTGTTGCATCGAGGCCAGAATGCGCAGCGGTGCAACATCTTCCTCGACGGCGCGTCTGAAAGCCGCCTCGGCCTCGTCGTATCGAAGCTGCGCGAACAGGATCTGGCCGATGCTGAAGTGTAATTCGGCGTAGCGGTCGTCAATCGCAAGCGCCTGCCGGTATTTCGCCATCGCTTGGTCCAGCTTGCCGGCCCGCTGCAGTTCACGCCCGTCGCCGTACAAGCGCTGCCACTGCATTAGCGCATCCAGTTCCAGGTCATTTCTGTGTTCGCTTTTGAACGGCGACATACCCCGGATGTTGATCGCGGGTTTGACAAAAACGATGCCTGCATCGATGCTGTCTGCTATTTTTGCCATGCGCAGCAAGTTCAGGCGGTAATGCATAATGATTTGCTGCCTCAGAGTCTCATTGCGATGGTAACTTTTCGGTCCCAGCGTGTGATTCAGGATATCGTCTACTTCACCGTCGAGTTCATCGCGCTTCAGGCCGATGTCGCCCGTATTCGAGCGGATGGTATCCATCGCCAGCTTCATCGCGCTGTAGATGCGCGTGTTGCTCAGGGAGGCGTCCAGGTTGATCACCCAGTCTGGCAGTTGCTGCAGTGCCCCGTAGGAACGCTGTTCGAGAAATTCATTCTGGCCAGAATATACGATGAAAAGGTCGGGCGCATAGTCCCTGAGTTCGTTCATCATACGCGCGACCCGGTAACTCGCGTAGCTAATGCCGCCTGCGTTGATCACCTCCCATTCACGTGACGGGTCTGCAGCCTGCAGGTAAGCGCGCAGCCAGCCGCAGAACGACAACGGGTCATGGTAAGGCCGCCCAAAGGTGGTGGAGCCGCCCATGCAGAATATTCGATAGGTATTCTCATCTTTCTGCTGCGGAAACGACTGGAAGTTAAACAGCGAAAGTTTGTTCTCAGGCGTGATATACATGTCCGCCCCGTCCCTGCGTTTGGCCTTGATGAACTGTGGGATGCCGTCGGCGAATCCCACCAGCGGGTCTT
>Ga0209536_100015091_pt1 | contig 11041 bp, 4 predicted proteins | sample DeeMarSeWOR28_12_FD_187461 | JGI IMG/M metagenome (GOLD analysis project Ga0209536, IMG submission 187461) | Marine sediment microbial communities from White Oak River estuary, North Carolina - WOR-2-8_12 (SPAdes) (version 2) | ecosystem: Environmental > Aquatic > Marine > Intertidal zone >... | reverse complement strand
CACGCCCGGCCCGTCGCGACCTTCCATTACCACCCACGGTTGTGCCTGCGATGAGGAGATCATCATGCATACTAACCCTGCGAGAACCAACATGCGAAACCTTGTCAACTGTTTCATCTTTTTCCCTTCCTTTCTCTTTGTCAAGCGGTCGTCAAGCAGCTGCATTTAGAATTGTACTTTCAGGCTTTCGGCCTCGCCCGCCTCGACAGACTGGACGGTTGTGAGTGTCTTCATTTTCTGCGTGCCTTGCTCTCCGACCTTGATTGTGTATCTTCCTGTCTTGAAAACCTTCGGCCTGAAAGATGTTCCGTTGATCCGTAGCGTGTAGACGATTTCATCGTTCGACTCATCGATGATCTGCACAACAGGATTGGCCATTCCGCTCACTTCGATCGTCGGCAGATAGGCCACTGCCTGTCGTGCGTAGTTGTCCATCTGATCGATCGTCCTCGGCCAGCCGGGATACTGTCTGGTCGCCGGGTCAGTGATATCAACGTTTCTAGGCCAGCACTCCATTATGATCTTTCTTGTCTTGACGTTGAACTTGACGACTCCGAAACCAGCCGCCCGCGTCGTGAGCTTGTTTCCGCCGTTGCGCTCGGGGCTCGGATTGGCAACTGCCAGCATGGTAAGCTTGTTGCCGAGACCGTCGAGGAATTCTCCGGTGTATTCGGGCGCCTCCGGCTCACGATTCTTGCCCGGCTCCAGTGGTGCCCACCAGCGCAGGTACAGGTTCGCGATCGACGGCACGCACATCGAGTATCCGGAGTCGTTGAAGTTGTTGACGCCGTGATGGATGATCGTGGCCAGATGCTGGTCGCCGGCGATCATCAGTGCAAACGCCTTGCGGAATTCCATCAGAGCCCTGTTTCGTCCGGATTGCGGCCAGCCGTTTGAGTCCAGGTCAACCAGAAGACGGTTGCTTATGGCGCCGTGGATATGCGCGCCTCCGGCGAAAATGGTCTGCGAGAGCACAGCCTTCATATCGCAATCGCGCCAGTCGGCGGCCCAGTGGCGGAGGAACTTGAGCTGGCGTTCACCGAGGAGTCTTGCCTCGGGGACATCCAGGGCCGTCGGGTCATAGCCCGGCTTGGAGATATGGTCGGGGCGGGTGGGTCTCCATCCATTATCCGGCAGAAGGCCGGCTGGACCCGTCTTGAATTTGCGGTCTTCGATGATCGCGAAACTTACCCGGCCAATCGTCAGGTCCGTGTAATAGACGCCGATTCCGCGTTCTATGGGCGTCGGATCGAATGGATCGGGCAAGTGAGACGTCTGGGCCCGCTCGACCTCTTTGACGTACTCGACGGGTGCGGCGTAGCCGCCGTCGTGGCCGGCGCGGGTATAAGATGGCCGGCCGCCCTGGCCCCAAAGGTTTGCCTGGCCCACGTCGTGGTCGTCGGGTATAGTGACCGTTGGAATGTTGCGGATGATCTCGCCGAAGTCCCTGCCGAACTTGAGCCAGGCGGCGTAATGTTTGAAATGGTCATATACCTGGTCGCCGGAGAAAAACAGCAAATCGGGTTTCAGTCTCTCGATGTTCTCGACAATATCACTCTTGGGTATGTCACCGCCGTGATTGGGATTGATCGAATTGCCGGTGAACGCGGCCACCACAATGACGTCCTTATCGATCGGATTCTTGCGGATAGTGCCGGTGTAGTAGGCGTTTGATCCATGAGCTACCCGATACTCGACATCTCTTGTGGAATCCCAGTTCTCCACGCGAAAAGGCGCCGTCCATCCCTGCTCAATGACCTGCGTTTGAGCTATCTGTCGCCATGTTCCGTTGCGTCTTGCCTCAAGGCGCACATTTCTGGATTCGTCCGGTTCGAGAGGGTACAATTGCGCGTTAAGCTTCAGGATGTTGTCCTGAACTGTGTACAGTGCAAAACAAATGACCTTGTCTCTCTGAACTTGCGGCACTCTCAAGGGTTGAGCCCGAACCGTGCCGAACAAAAGGGCCGTCAGCAGCAAGACCCCGAGCCTCGTCGCCTCTAATCGTTTCATCTCTACTCCTTTCCTACTGTCTTTTCATCTATGATTTGCCGGACCGTGAGCCGTCCTAAATCAGAGGCTCCTGTAGACATAATGTGCGTCCAGAGCCTTCTTGATCTGCATGCTCGCGTCCTTCAAATGTGCCCGTGTGTATGGGTCAAGGCGTTCAGAATAAGTGTCCAAAACGTGCTCGATCTTGTACTGCCTGATCTGATTGAGCTTGTCCACAACCAGAGTGGCGATCGGCTTATAAGCGGTCGCGCCGAAGTAATCCGACTTGCTCAAATCGATCATAAGCTCCATATGCTCGCGCTGCAGGTTGCGTCTGAGACTGGAGATCATAGGCTCGCGTGCTGTGTACTTCTTGTCGGGCTTGGCATCCAGCTCGCTCCATATCGCCTCGCTGATGGTATCGAGCAGCTCGGGCAGAGTTATCGCGTCCTTGTCAGTCGAAACCAGGAACTCGTTGTCATAGATTCGGCGAAGGGTCGTCGGATACATCAGGTTTGCCAGTGTGGATGCCTGGATACCCATAATCCTGTCGTGGATCGGCCAGGTAGAGTCGGTCAGAACTGATGAGACGTCGTCCCACCATTTATCTACGGTCATCCGGCGAAGTAGATCCTGCGTCAGCCCAAAAGCCTCGTCTTTGAAGGTGTTCTCGATCACGAAGTTCAGCGCATCCCGCTGCTTTTCGGCCGGGACCACTTCAATGGGCAGACGACCGTTCTTGTCGCCCTTTTTATCGCGGTAAATGAAGGCTCCGCCCAGCCAGTTACCCATCATGTAGACAGATCGCATCTGCAAAGACAACGTCATTTCATAGGCCCGACGACTCTTGGCCCAACTATCGCCGTCCTTGACGAGTTTATCGATGATACGTTGCCGGTTGTGTCGGGCGATCCGCATCTGGTTCCTGGCGTAGTCGAGCGGGTTGTTGCTGAAATCGTAGCGACGCGCAAGAGGGTCGGGACCGAACGTGTCCTCATCGGTGCCGTACTGCAGTTCAGGTTCGGCTACCCGAGAAAGTATGCTTTTGAGCTTTGACTCATCTTGTGTGTAGCCGTACTCGATGGCCCAGACGTCATAGGGACCGACTCCCATCATAGTGTAGTCACCCTGGACTTCGCCGTCTTTGAAGTTCATGTTGACGGGCAGGTAATCCATCACCGAGGCAGCAATAACCTCCTTTCCTTTCATCTCCTTGCTGTTGACTGCTGCCAGAGAGTGCAGGGCCGAGCCCTTGAAATTGTGCCTGAGGCCCAGTGTGTGCCCGACCTCGTGGCATGTCAGCTCGGCGATCAAAGGACCAATGAAGGACTCGGGTATTCCGTCTATGAGGGTCTCCTTTTCCTTCTTCTCTTTTTCTTCTTCCTTATTGTCTTCTTCCTTGCCCTCTTCGTCCTTCTTGGCCTCGACCTCATTGTCGTTGGCGTCGGAGACCTCATCCTCATCCTCATCATCCTCATCCTCAGCGGCCATCATCGACATGTGCATTCTGAACATTGCCACGTCAAAGGCCTTGCCCTGCGTCAAAGTACACATTCCGTTAATCTGTGATGTTCTGTTGGCGAGGCCGTCGTATTCGTCGTCTCCAATCAGCGCTGAGTCAACCAGTGTGATCGGATGGCCTCCGTAGGATTGATGACCGCTCTTGGCAAGCTCCTGACATATATGCTCACGCTGAGACGGCGGAGCCAGTCGGACTCTAGGATCCCAATTTGGGTGGCCCTGCAGCCAGGCTAGAGTTTCGGGGCTAACGCCTTGCATGGCAATCTCAGGCATGATCTCACTGAACTGTGTCCAGTAATGGCGGATCCAGCCGTCGGTGAGAATTATGTCCGCATCGAGGATCTGTCCTGTCTCGGGATGCACGCGGCTGGGACCAATGGCCGTGCCCCTGTTGTTGCTGAGCCATCGAATGAAGTTGTATCTGACGTCCTCGGGATCTTTTTCCATGTGGGCGTTGGATCGCGCATCCTGATAATAGACTTCTATTGCATTTGAGATGCCGACTTTCTCGAAGGCCTTGTTCCAATACAAGAGTCCCTCCCTGACCCACCGGCGGTATCGTATTGGGGTAGTATGCTCGATATAGAAGACTATCGGATTCTTGGGAGGGCTGACCTTGAGCGATCGATCCGCCTTTTCCAGGTGCCATCTGTTGACATAGCGGACCATCGTCTCGGGATCCTCGAACTGGCCGAGGTCTCTGTAGCCTGTCGTAAAGTAACCGACACGCTCATCGGCCTTGCGCGTTCTGTAGCCCGGCGTTCCAGGGATCTCGCTGATGGAATAATGCAGACTCTGGAGCCGACCGCCCTGTGTGGGGACCTCAAATGCCAGCTCGACGTTTTTCGGAAATGCTTTTGCCTTTATTATCTTTATCAATCGAGAGTTGGATACCCTGACCCGGTTACCGAAAAACTCACCTGCCTGACCGATCAGCAGGGCATCCATATCGATTACAGGCGAACCTCCCGACATGGCAACAATCGGAACATCGAGAATCACGCGGTCTGTAAACAGTCGCTCAACGGAGCTCTTGGACTCCGGGTCGCCCGTGGATTTGATTCGGATGTTCGGTTCGATCAGGGCCAGTCGCGTGTCGTAGCGCTTCCAGTACACGTACATGTCGCCGGCTTGAAGGCCGGCATAGTCTTCACCGCTGGCAACGGTCATCGCGATGAAGAACTTTCTCTCGTTGTAGCTGGGAGGCAGGACCGCCAGCATCTGACCATCCTTGGGACGTTGCCAGATGGTATAGTAACTTTGCTGTCCGGGGGCAATGGATCTGACCTCTTCGTAACCCTCGCGCACTTGACTGAAAGGTGGGAAATCAGGTCTTGGTTTTGAAGGCGATGACGTTTGTGCCGCGGCAATTCTCGGCAAGAGGCCGGTGATTGTGACAGCCAGTGCGAGCAAGACATAATATCTGATAGATTTTGAGTTACTCATCTCGCGGTCTCCAAAAAAAGCAAACATGAAGTTTCCTATTTAGACCTGTCCAGTAACACTGCTGGACACTTAATTCCAAACGCAATATGATATGATCTCACTAGCGAAATGTCAATCGTCATAAGCGCAGAATTCTGGCCAGCGAATGGGGAGAATCCCTGTGTCGTGGTCATCGGCCCTGCGATCCGGACCGATCAAGACCCATCAAAGTGCCCAGTGGGTTTCGCGAACGCAAAGATAACGCCGGTATTATCGGGGTCATTTGCTGGCGATGGTGAATCTCGATAGCAAATGTGTTGCGATGGGAACGAAAAAAAAGTGAGTTCGAGACGTTCTTTTTTTGAGTCTGAACGGACCGAGAGTCAAGAACCCGGGCTATTTTCGGGCAAAACAGCTTCTCAACTATGTAAGTAAGCGACAACACTCTCGAACTGACGCTCGATGTGCACAAATCCCACAAGTCCCAAGCCAAGGTCGGCCCAGGATTTGACAGCTAAATCCAAAATTCGTCAGATCGTACAGGCCCTATGTTAATCATTAAGTGTTTGGATATCGACGAAAGCCTTTTCCTCTCTCGTCTTGCTCGGGAGCGGAAGATAAATCCCGACGCATCTTTGCAGGCCCTGAGCAAGCCGGCGGATCTGTGCTTTTGGGGCCAATGGTAGACAGCCTGCTGCGCCGGATCGAAGCGTTCAACACTGCTGGCCGCAGGCGCCTCAAAAGACTGTTGAATATTGTCCGTCTCGGGATTCCATACCCCATCAAATATTGCCGGCACATCCTTGTGCAAACCTGACTTGTAATTTCTCATCGATCTTCCTTTCGGCCGTATGAGTTCTACAGCAGTCTGCACCACAGAGAGCCACCTGGAAGGTGAGAATACGGGATATGAGGCAAAAGACCCCTAATCGTCACCACCCTTCTCTCACAAGCAATATAGTCGATCAGCGTTCGATTGTCAAACGATATATTCTATTTTCTATGTTTTTCCGCAAAGCAGTCCAAACTGCCGTCAGAGCCCCTGTTTGTGACGTGGGCCCATAGCCGGCTTCGGGCCGCTTTGGCGCCGCCAATCGGCCATTTTTACGGCTGTTCTTATCTTGTTGTCCTCTCTACCGGCGGATGAGCACCAACCCGTCATCGGCTTCGTCTTTGCCCTTGCTTTCGACCCCACGCCTTACCGGGCCTTTGGAAACAGGCCAACCCCATTCGACCAGCACTCGGATGTGGTTCACGAACGTCTTCTTCCCGGAGATGCTGTCATTGTTCTTGATTCGCAACTGAAGCGCATTTACCTTTTGGGCCGTATTGCCAAAACTGGTGATGTCCCAGGAATCGGTCGACTCCTTCTGTTTGCCTTGGTTGATCGTAGCGTTCCCGGCGAACCAGACCGTCGGCTTGTCGGGCCAGCCTTCTCCTATTTCCCACTTCAGTTTGCCCAGAGGAAAGCCTTCATCCTCGTAGTGTTCAACGTACAGCATGACCTTTGCTACCTTGGCGCCCTGTGGTATGGTCACGTTCGAAAAGTCGAAGGAAATCGTTGAGCCGTACCCGCCTTCGATCCGCTTGTCGTCGCTGGCCTTGATCGCCTCGATCCTGCCGTCTTCGGAGAGTCGCCTCCTGGCGTTGTGGTCGTAGGCGTCCGCCACGGTCAGGGTCGCCGCCTTTGGTGGCGTCGGATTGACGCGCACCTCGTACTCTTGGACGTCGGAGGCACCGGTGCTGTCGGTGACTTTGACCGCCACGGCGAAGGTCTCGTCTTTCTGGCCTTCGGTTGGTATCCAGCGTATCATCCCGCTAGCGGGCTCTATAGTCATTCCCGATGGCGCGGAGGTCAATGAGTAGGTCAGTTTGTCTGCGCGGTCGGGATCTCTCGCATCGACATCGTAAGCGTACTGTACTCCCACCATGGCGACGATAACTGGCTTTGAAGTAATCGACGGCGCGTCGTTGGCCGCCGTGACCTCGACTCTCACCGTAGCGGTGTCAGTCATACCTTGGCCATCGGTAACGATATACGTGAAGATGTCTTTGCCGTAGAAGTTTTCATTCGGAGTGTAAGTCAGCGTACCGGTGGAATTGACTGCAATCGAGCCGCCCGCGCTCTTGGGCGCCGCCGTAATTTTGAGCAGTTCGTTGTCCACTTCGATATCGTTTGCAAGTACGTCAATTGTCGCCGGCGTATCCTCCTGTGTGACGAGCAGGTCATCATGGGCTATGGGCGGATCATTGGCCGGTGTCACCGATATACTCACTGTCGCGGCGGAGCTTTCGGCGGTGCCATCGCTGACTTTGAATGTAAAGCTGTCCAGCCAACTGAAATTCGGATCGGGCGTGTAGATTACGTTCGGCGCCTTGCCGGTCAAAGTACCATGCGACGGATTCCTGAGCACGGCGAAGGTCAGCGGATCGCCGTCAGGATCGCTGCCGGTAAGTACGATCGGCAGTTCCTTGTCTTCCTGTACTGTGACGCTCTGGCTGTTGGCTATCGGCGCATCGGCGGCCTCGATTACCGTGATCGAGATCGTCGCGGGCGCACTATCGGTTGTTCCATCACTAATCTTGAAGATAAAACTGTCCTGACCGTTGAAATTCTGGTCGGGCTCGTAGACGACGTTTGGCTCGGTCCCGCTAAGGTTTCCGTGCAACGGCTCTGTCAAGATCGAATAAGTCAGGCGATTGCCATCCGGGTCAATACCTCTCAGGAGGATAGCCTTCGGCGTGTCTTCCGAGGTAGTCACATGGTCGTTGGCAGCTATAGGCGGGTCATTGGTCGCCGTTATGGTAATTGACACGATCGCCGGGTCGCTGTCCGCTGCGCCATCGTTAACCTTGAAGGTAAAACTGTCAAGGCCTTGAAAGTCTCTGTTGGGTGTATAGGTCAGATCAGGCGCCGTCCCGCTCAGAGTCCCGTGGGTCGGGCCGGTCACGACACTGAAAACCACCGTGTCTCCATCCGGATCACTGCCCCCAAGGGTAACGCGGCCGGGCACGTCCTCAGCGGTGGTTACCACCTGCGGCTGGGCCATAGGAACCTGGTTCTTCGTGACATTGATCGATATCGCCGCCGGAGCGCTGTCGGTTGTGCCGTCGTTGACTTTGAAGGCGAAACTATCCGAACCGGTGTAACGTGCCTCAGGCCTGTAGAGGAGTGTTCCGTTGCGGGAGAAATCTGAGCCATAGACAAGCGTGCCGTGCTTTGGCTGTGCGACAATGGCGAAGCTCAACGTCTTGCTATCTATGTCACTTCCTGAGAGGATAATAGTTGCGGGCCTGTTCTCTTTCGTCGACGTAGACTGGTCATTTGCCCTGGGCACATCGTCGACCGCCGCCACGGTGATCGACACGGTTGCCACGCTGCTGCTAGCTTGGCCGTCGCTGACGGCGTACGTGAAACTGTCCGGGCCGCTGTAATTCGCTTCCGGGCTGTAAGTCAGAACCGGTCCGGTGCCGCTCAGGGTCCCGTTGGACGGATTTGTCACCAGACGGTAGCTCAATTCGTCTCCGTCCAGGTCGTTGCCTGCAAGCCTGATCTCAGTGGCCGTATCTTCGGCGACCCTGGCGCTAACCGGCTCGGCCGACGGCGGTGCGTTGGTCATGTTTATGAGGTAGACAATACCGACAACTGCCGCGACAATCAGAGTCGTCGAGATGAAAAGAAACGCGAGTTTCTTGATTGTCGCCGCGACGCCGGAAGAGGTTTGAAGAGTCTGTTTCGGAGCCTCTTCTGGAGCCTTTTTCGGAGTCTGTTTGGGAGCCTCTTTTGGAGCTTTTTTCGGAGCCTCTTTGGGAGTGGGTGCAATCCGCTGGACCGCCTCTTGTGTTATCGCCGGTTCGAGTGCGCCGCCCGTGTCGGGACTTTCGGCTTCATCGACAATTGCCGAGACCTCTTTGGGCAGCTTCCTCTTCCTTTTGTACTTAGGATCGACAACCTCTTCGGCCAGGCTCCTGTACTCGGCGGCTCCCTTGCTTTGTGGGGCGTAAGCCGAAATGGACTGACCGGCGCTCGGCGCCTCAGCGAGACTCAATGTCCTGTGAATGACCGTGTCGAACACCAGATCGCCGAAGAACGCTCTCATCTGCTTCTCCACCTGAACGCTCAATGCCGCCTTGCATTCGACGAACGTCAGCAGAATGCCGAGGATCTTTACAGAACAGGGGTAGAAACGCTTTCTGGCCGTCTTTACTGTCTCGAGCAACTGCTTGAGACCTTCCAGCGCATAATAGTGTACCTGGACGGGCACGATTACGTCTGTGCTGGCAACAAGCGCACTGAAAGTCAGCAGCCCCAGCGACGGTGGGCAATCTATAACGCAGATATCGTATTTGCTGCTCACAGTTTCAAGCTGGTTGGCCAGAATGAATTCTTTCCGGGATACGGCGGTCAGTTCCTGTTCGGCTTTGGCGAGCAAAATACTGCTCGGCGCCAGGTCAAGACCAGGGATTTCCGTACTTACTATGATTTTAGAGATTGGAATCTGCTTCTGGGCGAGAGAATGGTATATGGTTTTCTTGCAGGTCTCAGGTTTGCAGCCCAGACCAAGGGTAGCGTGCGCCTGCGGGTCCAGATCGAGCATCAGAACCTTCTGGCCAATCTGCGCAAGGGCGGCGGCGAGATTCACCGCAGTGGTCGTCTTGCCGCAACCACCCTTCTGATTCGTTATCACTATGGTTCTCATATTTCTCCCGCGGGCGCGCCTTGTCAGTCCAAGTCATAGATTCCCGCGAATATCTCGATGGCTAATCCGTCCATGATCAGGCCCACCAAAAATGTAGATGCCGCACAGATTGCATAAATATCGACCTTTTCGACTCCCTTCTCCTGAAAAAAATCTCACCCGCGATGCTGGCTAATGCGGCCTGCCCGCGGCCAAAGCAACTCGTAGGATATTGGGCGAGTCCTGCCCGAGCGAGGAACCTATAATACCAGTACTCTCAGTATCTTAGCTGACTGCTACCCTCACAAATGCCAAGAGCCCGCGATAACTTACGATCGGCAGGGCCGATCAGTGGGTTTCTTGAGTTATCACAAGAGGTGTTGACATGCCGCCGCCGCGACTGTTCATCACACCACCAACAAATACCAGATTACCACATGATCCTTCGAATGTCAAGGTTTTTGCCTGAGCCGACGTCAATATTTGGGGTCTGGCGAAATTCTTCCGGCTCTGTGGGCCTCTGTGGTCGAGAAGAAGTAGTTTTCGGACCAATGGCGGGCTCGGCCTCTGCGGCGCTTGTGGGCGTAGAGGTCATCTTCGACGTGCCGGCGCTAAAACCTTGACGCCTCTGAGTTGTCCGCTAACATGGTGCCCGCGTCAGTACCAGAAATATGCAGCCCAACGTGAGGATAAGGAGCGACAGGCAATGGACAAAGCCAACAGAATCCGTCTTGAACATGTTGCAATCAATGTCGAGGATCCGGCAGCCATGGCCGCCTGGTACAGTGAGAATCTGGCGATGAAGGTCATCAGGAAGGGGCCGGCACCGGCCAATGCGCGTTTCGTCTGCGACGAGAGAGAGAATACAATGCTGGAGCTCTATACTAACCCGCCCGACGCTGTGCCTGATTATCGATCCATGAATCCGCTTGTGTTTCACATTGCCTTCATGGTCGATGACGTGGAGAGAATCTGCCGCGAGCTGGTTGCCGCCGGCGCGACGGTTGTTGGTGATGTCTCGACAACAGAAGAGGGCGACCAGATCGCGATACTGCGTGACCCATGGGGAATTCCCATCCAGTTTCTCAAACGGGCCCAGCCAATGCTCTCACACGGATCCTGAAGAGACGCATGTCACTGGAGGAGTGTATCGCAAGCAAGTGTCGGGCGGATTACCGCATCAGCGAAAATCCGCCCGGTGATTTTGCCTATTCTTCTTCGAGATCGATAGTCGGCGCGGTGGCATCCAACTGCTCGCGGGTCTTTTGCAGTTTTTCTACGGGGGCCACGTTCTCCGGTATCTCAACAGCGCCTTCGTCCACTACATGCGGTGTTATGAACACGAGCAGTTCGCGGTTTGACCGGTCGACTCTGGTGTGTCTGAATAAACCACCAATCAAGGGCAGATCGCCAAGCAACGGAAGCTT
>Ga0209536_100015090_pt1 | contig 11041 bp, 10 predicted proteins | sample DeeMarSeWOR28_12_FD_187461 | JGI IMG/M metagenome (GOLD analysis project Ga0209536, IMG submission 187461) | Marine sediment microbial communities from White Oak River estuary, North Carolina - WOR-2-8_12 (SPAdes) (version 2) | ecosystem: Environmental > Aquatic > Marine > Intertidal zone >... | reverse complement strand
CTGACATTTCCACAAACACAATTGTCTTTGCTGGTTCTGGCGGGATCACTACACCGATCACCGTCGCAGCATGGCAGGACGAAACCCACATCGGCTCCGGAGACCCGGGCACCGATCAGTGCGGTGCGAACCACTGCCGAAACGTCAAGTACATTTCCGGAACCCAGTTCGATAGTGGCGGCGGAACCGAAACGCTCAACGACACAAACTTGGTTGCGACCGAGTGCACGATCCGCGTTAGGTTCACTGATGCGTCGTCCGTTGCGATTACGAATGCAAGATTCTATGCCTACGATGGCACAACGACAACGACAGAGGCCGTCGGCGTTGAGGTCTATGCGTTCGAGCAGGGCGTAACTGCAACATCTTGGACTCAGATCAACGACGACTCTGGTAACATCGGCGGCGACAACTCCGGCGAGAGCGTGTACCGCAAGCTCGTCGAGCCCAACCCGCAGGTGTTCCTCGTGCTGTGCGGGCACCTCTTCCCGGATCGCCTCGCACACCGCGTCGATGGTCACGATCTCCGTGGCCCGCGCAAAAGCGCCGAGGATGGCGGTGTTGACGATGGGGTGGGTCCTCGACCCGAGGAGATGTCGGAGGGCGATCCGGCTCGCGTCCACAGCGCACACCGAAAATTCGCGGAACTTTGGAAAGGCACCGGGATCCCTGTCGGTGTTCAGGAGCAGCGTTCCGCCCGGCTTCAGCCCCCGCGAGACGTCCACAACCTCGATCAGGATCTTTTTCTGCCCAGGGAATCTGAATCCGTGGAATTATACGATCCGGAAACTGGGATCAGAGGATTTGTCCCTGTCCGGAAGAACGAAGATGGGGCCATGGTAAGGCTCCAGTTACCCCCCGGGAAATCTTTATTCCTGATTACTTATCGAGGAAGGGTAAAAGGGGAAAAATGGGATTATGTGAATCCCGCCACGGAAGGATTAGTGCTGGATTCCGGTTGGGAGTTGCATTTCAGTGATAGCCTGAAGATATTCATTGACAGCCTGTGCAGTTGGACCCGGTTATCGTACTCATGGGCGCCGTTTTATTCGGGTGAGGCCGTATATCAAACAAGATTTTCTGCCGGTCAAAAATTCAGGGATTATGATCGATTCATTCTTGATCTTGGAGAGGTGCGGGAAATGGCTTCGGTGAGTATCAATCAACAGTTTGTGGGAAAAGTCTGGCATGTGCCGTTTCAATTGGAATTGCCTTCTTCCATATTAAAAACAGAAAACACCCTTTCCATTCAGGTGATGAACCTAGATGCCAACCGGGTTATACAACTCGACCAGGCCGAGTTCCCATGGAAAAATTTTTACGATATAAATTTTGTAGATATTACTTATCAACCCTTTGATGCTTCGGGCTGGGATCCGTTATTGTCGGGATTGATTGGGCCCGTCCGGTTGATCTCGTGTAAAAATTGAACCGGATATCCTTAAAGTTCCCTGATTTTCAGATTCCTCCATTTCACTTTGATTCCCCCGCCGGAATGGATTTGCAGGGCGATCGAACCTTCTGCCTTCCCTATTTTTTCATCCCTGAAATCAATCATCTTTTCTCCATTCAGCCAGGTGGTTACTTGATCACCGGTTACGCGGATACGCATGGTATTCCATTCTCCCATTTTCAAATTTTTATCTTTTTCCGGATCCGGTTTGATCAACCACTCCCTTCCATAGGATTCGTAGATACCTCCTGTATTATGGCCGGGAGGTGCGACTTCCGCTTGCCAGCCTGTTATTTTGGTGCCTTCAATCGAGGAACGGAAAAAAACACCGCTATTCCCGTCCGCTTCCTGCAAAAATTCGAGTGTCAGGTCAAAATCTTTATAATTTTCCTCGGTAGCAAGGTATCCGTATTCCTTATCCGGCCCGCTTTCACAAATTAGGAGCCCGTCTTCCACATACCATTTTTCAGTCCCGTATACTGCCCATCCGGATAAATCTTTCCCATTAAAAAGTGATTTTTCCTGAGCATACGATAGAATTGTCCAGGAAAACATAAAAAGGAGTGATGCAGATTTAAAAAACATGATTTTCTTGTTTAATTTCAGGATTGAACCTGAAAGGTTATTGCTTCCATAAGTTTATCTATTCGGGAAGCAATCTGTTTTTTATCAATGGTGTATAAATAATGATAGGTCTTTTTTAATTCTTCCAGGTTAATGATCACATCCAGGTTCATCCGGTTCATGGTGTAATATATATCAATGGCCTTTTCCGGTCCTTCTTCAATTGCTTTTTCCGCGAGTGCCTGAGTATAATTCAGATTATGAGAAAGAAGGATTTTTTCTATTTTTTTCACGATAATGTGTTTGGCTTTACAATCTGTATGATCCATTACGAGAATGGTACTGTTATCATCCACATATCGGTAAAAGGCCGTCCTGAAGCCGTTCCATAATCCATTATGATAGACAATCCGGTCATTTCCCTCGGTTCCTCTCAAACGGAATCCAAATCCATAGGGAATCCGTCTCCCATTGTTCAATTTTCCCGGAGTAAATGCCTCTTCGAGTGTTTTTTTTGATACCAGCCGGTCTGTGTATAATGCCTGATCCCATTTAAAAAGATCCGAGGCTGAGGCATACACTCCTTTGTCCCCGACCACTCCATCGTTGCAGGTTTCCTGAATTGGATAGTACTTTCTGTACTTTTTGTATCCCATCAGTTGATCCTTGTTTTCCAGATCCCCTGAAGCACTACTATACACAAATGAATTTTGCATACCGAGTGGGAGAAAAATATGTTCTCCAACAAATTCAGCAAAGGTATTTCCACTTACCCGTTCTACAATCAGTGCCAGCAGCATATACCCGGTATTGGAATAACTGAACCGGCTTCCGGGTACAAAATTTAGATGCATCTTGTGATTGGATAGCAACTTAACCACTTCATCATTATACGGGTAATCCCCTTTCCCGTTATATTTTTCAACGAAATACATATAATTTGGAAGTCCGGCAGTATGATTTAAAAGATGCCGGATACTGATGCTGTCATAATAATGGTATCTATCCCCGGCAAGTTCAGGAATATAAGCAACCATTTTATCATCGAAATCAAGTTTACCCTTTTCCTTGAGAATCATAACGGCCATGGCTGTAAACTGCTTGCTTACTGAGGCCAGCTGATAAATTGATTCGGATTTTAACGTATCCCTGGTTTCGAAATCAGCATATCCGATGAAATTGTTGAATATGATCCGTCCATGGTGTACTACGAGAACGTGACCGTTGAAATGGTAATTGTCATAACTTTCCTGGAGAATCGCATTGAACTGATTGATCTTATCCTCCACAAAGATCTGCGAGACTGCAAATCTCTCCTGATCAGTCAGCGTTTCATTTTCTTTCCCTATCTGGCTTTCCAGAGCAGGCAGATTGAATGCTATACTGAGCACATATAGTATATATAGGAAAAGGTTAATACTCAGGTAAATCATCGATCATTCATCCTCTTCACGCGATACTACTTCCTTGATCCTACCATCATTCCCTTGAACCATGACGGATTTTTATGAAGCTATTTATCCCTTGAAGTTTTCAAAAATACAAAAACTTTATTACTTATTGCTGAAAGTCAAGAAATTCATCCTGCTATTTGATAAACTTTATTTTTAATTTTAATATCTCCTGACAGGAAATTGTAACCCTTTATTATCACTATAAGAGGCTAATAATGAGTTATTTAATAGAAACGAAGATATCCACTGCCGCCTTTTCCGGATCGTATGCCTCCATATTATAGATATCAAAATCCACGAGATATCTTCTTTTGAATCTACTTTCCCGGTAGATTTGATTCCAGGTATCTACCACCACATAGGGAAGCTTCCCGATAGAATGGTAGACAGCATAATTTGATTTCGTAAATTTTCTTCCTGTCAGACCGGCCGGGACATGATCGATGGACTTTACAGAATGACCTAAAATCACACGATACCGGCCTGAATGATTTGATTCATAATCGCAATAAAGATTATATACTTCCTCACTTAATTTACCCGGAATCGAATCGGAAATGCCTTCCTGAAACCATTGTTGCCACAGGTTATAAATATCGGTCCCGGCTATGCCGTCCTTGTTTATGGTCCAGACAGAAATTCCCATGATCTTAAATGCCGGTCTTTGAATGACTTTAAATTCCATACGATACTTGATGTAATCGGTAACAGGGATTAAAATAGTGAATTCGGAAATATTTTCTATGCTTCAGGACTTTTTTTATGGCGATTCATCCGGGAAAAAAATTTCCCGTGGAGGTGCGAAATTTTTTGATCCGTGGATTATCTTGAAATCCAATAATTTACACTGAATTCCATTCAGGATCCGGTTTCCCTTTCCAGTACCAGACTATCAGGTCAATAAGCGGAGGATCTCCTCCCAGTTCACGGAATCTCGTTGCATTCTGCCCCCTGTGATAATGACTGTGGGTAGTCATTTGCACAAGTGCATTTATCCGGCTGATCTCCAGATCTGGATTCTTAAACCAGGGAATGGCAACTTTTTGATTGAGCCGTCTTTCCGTCAGGCTGTTTATATATTCCCTGATCATCCGATGTGTTTCCATTGCATAATCCTTTAACCTGACTGGTTCTCTTATTGAATCCGGAGGCACTATAAATTCAATCTCCCGGACTGCATGTAAAAATCCCCTTTGTGCCAGATGTATATGGAACAACCGATCCCGGATTTTCTGATCATTCTATGACTCAGGATAGCCTTCAAAGGCATTCCAATGGGAGGCGTCCGCCCAGGATTGATGATTTATCAGATCATAAATTAAATGCCTCACCGGTGATGGTTTTTAAATTACATATTACTCTCCAACGTAATAGCCATCGGTTCCGTGTCTTTTCGAATATCAAAATTTCTGTACCTGATTCAAAATTCATCTGGTCCTGAATTTCAAATCCAATTTTGAACGGACAGGTAGCAACTGCGGTTTCATTCAAAAAAAAGACAGCTATTTTCTCAGGAATAAACTTAATTTTCCGGGCTTTATCCATAAAGTCCCGATAAGAACGAATACATGCTTTTTTTCCGTCCAGGCTTTCCTTAAAATCAGGAGAAAGAAAGATTACCGATTCATGAAGAAGATCCTCCAGCAGGTGAAATTCCTTATTTAACCAGGCATAATTTATTTTTTCAATTATCAATGAGATCTTGTCGTCATCCTTCATCTTAATATACTTTTTGGCATGTCCTGTTTCCTTCAAATTATCCGGACCAGTTATTAAACCCGGTGATTAAAAATGTATCCATGATAGAACAGCAATTATCATGAAAAATAAGATCCTTAACAATAACGATCATTATCATATCCAAACTAATAAATCAATAGTCAAATTACCAGCCTTGTCATAATTTCTATATCGGACTTCAGGACTTTGTTAATATGCTTTTTATATGATATTCCATAGCCAGATAGGTCTGGATGGTACGATAATCAAGAAAAGAACGGGTATCAATATACACCTGCAGCATCCGGTAGAACATTAAAAGGGGACCACCAAAAAACCGTGCCGGATTGAGCAGATCATTTGCTGATTTAAAATGTTCTTCCACAATTCCGTCCCAGGTCTCGGAAGATCCGGTAAGTCTTTTCTTTACTAAATTCCGGTTATAATTCCACAAAGGATGAATTTTGAGTGAAAGTGGTGTATGACCAAGGTGCCATCTGCGTATAAATGTCTCATAATCAATTGATTGTTTTTTCCGAAAAATGGTAAGCAGATTTATGCCCGGGCTTTGATCCCCATCTTTCCAGGTTTTCCGGTAGGCCACAGGTATAGCTTCATCTACCTGATAGGCACCTGCAAATCCATCTTCCATTTCGAGGATCTTAAGACTCAAAAAATTTCCAGTCTTCACTGTAATGGAGGCAATTTTATCTTTTTTAAATGGGATTACAGAAAAGATGGGAGGTTCTTTTACAGTCATTACTACTGAAATACCCGGGATATCTTCTCTTGTGGATAGCGTTCCCAATAAATCGAAAATTCTGTTCCGAAACTTAGTGTAAGGCTCTTCCCTGGAACCCCGGATCAGGTATATCGTTTTTATATAGTTTTCCACTTGTAAAAAAAGTACAATTTAAATGTATTAAATCCAGGTGAGTATATGAAATCATTCTATTTTAGCCGAATGAACAGATCAATGCGTAGGCCGGGTAAAAAATTAATTTTTAATGTCGTCATTATTTATTAGAAATAAATCTTTAAAAATACTGATTACAGGAGGATCCGGATTCCTTGGCAGGCATATCGTTAAAGAGTTCCTCGAGGCCGGATCCCTTATGGATATCCGTTTGATTCGCGTTTTTGATCTTAAATCCTACCCAGACAATGGAAATTTAACGGATGAACGAATTGAATTTTTTCAGGCGGATATTAGAGATTTAGATGCCTTGAATAAGGCTTGCATGGGAATTGATATTGTTATTCATTCGGCAGCGATCGTCGACTGGGGGACCCATTCAGAAAAGGAAGTATTTGATGTAAATGTTGGCGGGACAGAAAATGTAATACGGGCATGTAAAGAAAACGGCATTGTTATCCTGGTTTTTACCAGTTCCCTGGATGCGGTTTACAATGGCGAACCTCTTGTAAATATCGATGAAAATGTGCCCTATCCTGAAAATCATTCCAATATGTATTGCCGCAGCAAATATCTTTCAGAAATAAGTGTACTGGAGGCTAATTCCGGTAAATTAAGAACCTGCGTGCTTCGACCTGCGGATATTTATGGAGAGGGAGACCCTTATCATATTGATTCCTTGATCAATATGGCTAAAAATGGTTTTTACGTCCGACTGGGTAACGGAACCTCCAGGTGTCAACATGTTTATGTCGGGAATATGGCCTATGCGCACGTATTAGTCACGCTTGCCATGATCATGGAAAATTGTTCGGTTTGTGGTGAGACCTATTTTATAACGGATGGAAGTGGCGTAAACTTTTTTTCTTTTTTTGATCAAATCGTGGAAAAAGCCGGATATAAGATCTGGCCACGAAATTTATGGCTCCCCCGTTGGTTTGCTTTCCTACTTGGCACTATGTCGGAATTTATCGTGTTATTGGCAAGACCTTTTACTAAATATAATCCGAAATTCAGTCGTTTTGCAGTTACCTATACATGCACTGATTTTACATTTTCAGCTGGAAAAGCCAAAAGGGATTTTGGTTATATAACTAAATACGACGAAAGGGAAGCGTTTGAGAGAACCATAACCTATTATAAAAAATCTTAATAAAAAACGAACTGAAAGGGAAATCAATTAAAACGACAGCCTTAGCAGGATTCAATACAAGTTAAGGGGGATATAGCTTCCGGTCGATATAAAATATTTCCCACTTGCGAACGATATTCGAACAAATCCATCGCAATTATCCTGAAATTCCAACAATGCGTTTCCCAGATCCAGAAAGCTCCCTGCTTTTAAATTCTGTATTAAGGCCATTCCATCAATGGGATTTAACAAACAGGAGCGGTAATCGATATGGGTATTAAGCAGGGCATGATATAAAATGCCTCCTGAAATAGCCCGTGATTCAACAATTTGACCTCCCCCATTGAGAATGTAAAGATCATCGTATAAATTAGAGGCCGTTCCATTTTGATCAATTTCTACAAACCAGACATTCTGTTTCACCGCAACAAAAGGATCGTCAGGTTTATCCCGGGAACCTCGTACTAATTCAAGGTCAAACTGTGGTTTCGAAAAACTTAAATTCAACAATGTATCTGCTCCTTCCCCTACTATTATGTCCTGTTCGGCCAGCACCGTCAGGATGTTTCCCGACTCATCCTGATATATCACCGGAATGGTATGGAAGCCTATAAATTCAACCTTACCTGAAAATAAATTAATATCGGATAAGAGGACAGAGATCACCCCGTCTAGATCCTCATTCCATGTCCCTGCGATAATGATCTGGCCCACCTCATCGTGGAAGAGCAATGGATATTCTTCGTTTATTTCTACCAGAAGAATTCCGGATCCTGCATTATAGTCAGTATGGATCGAATTATAAACAACGTTATCCGGTAACGGGTCCCCTCTAAACAAGGTATTCGCCAGGGAAGCACAATAACCCATTACTGCAGAGATCTTTAAGCCATCTCTCAGGGATTCCATCTCGGGTTCCTGTTTTAATTCTCTGATCCTAGCACATGACATAATCATCGAAAGTAAAAAGATAATTCCAAGGATTTTTAATTGAATCCCTGAATTGCCTGTCAGAGGTTGATCTGCGTGCCTATCTATTAAAATCGAATGCATTTCCAATAAACTAGTATTCGTACCTATTGATCATTCCAGTCATTTAAAAGTAACTTTTATTTGCTGATCTTTTTTCCCGGAATGAGGTTTTGGAATCCACGTTAGATGTAAAAATTAATAAAGAAGGGATATTTAATTCAATAGGCTTAATTCAGGATGGATTGGGATTTTTCCCTGTACAACTTCAGAATTGTTTCCTTCAATTCATTGGATTCTCCCACCAGTTCATAGGGTCTATACGGATTGCCATCCAAAAAAATCCCACCCACATAACCCAGGTGAAGCATTCGACCATGACAGGGACAAATGGTTTCATAATAATCGACCTTTCCTTTCAGATCTTTAACTGCTTCACGTGCAATCCGTATCTTATTAAATCCATTGCACCAGGCGTTATCGGAAACCACCACATTTATCTTTTCTTTGTTATCTTTTATCGGATGCAACCGGTTAAATCTAGGTGGGATCATATCGCGAAAAGGTTTCCACATAACCACCGCCTTATCGATCCGATCCGCTTCGATGTATCCCATATGAATATAAAATGACATCGGATTCCAATGCCAATCCATGGCCCACACAGCCACACCTCCATACCCATTCTTTCGGGCAATTTTTTCAATTTCCCTTAACATAAAACGGCCGTATCCTTTACCACGCTGATCTCCAATATGATGGTCATATAAATGCACGGATATGCACAGGATTACCAGTAAATCTTTCCCGATCAGGGGAGAATATTCAACCGGAATGAAGTGGCATTTACCTGCTATTTTTCCTTCTTCATTTAATAATAGCTTGGCCTCATACCCTTTTTCGTGAAATTCATGATACCATTTGGTTCTCTCCCTGATTGAATTGCCCATACCTTTTGTATCCGGATTAAGACAGTTAAAAAATAATTTCTGGTTTTTACGATTAATATCAATGAGTTTCATGTGAGGGCCATTTAATTATATAACAATAATTATAAGGAATAGTGCCTTGATCATTCAATAATTATCAGCAATGAAAGTAGGCTTCATACTAAGTCAGATGCTCAAATTGTGGCATGATTTACCTTCAAGGTGCTTTTAATTACCGCTTCTGATATTATTTAATTTCTTTTCTTGATATACTATATTTGAAAAGACTGAGGTACATTCATCCCCGGCAGGAGATTGAGAACTAAATCCCACTTTGGGAGTATTTATACTTTCCAAAGAAAAATATCTTAATAAATTCCAATGTTTCCCATCCTCCGAATAATGTAACGCATATGCTTTTTTCCCCAATCCCGCTATTCTGATAAAAACATATTGATTACTGATTTCCATGTGGTTTGTATCATCAGATATTTTATTATTTACCACAGAAACAAGGAATGGTTTACCCGCTGGCGATAATTCAAGACAGAGCTTTGCCCAGGTTGTATTATTCTCATAAATAATTAGCACACCGGCGTCATATTCCGAATGGAGCCCGACCTTAACCTGTACAGAAAGTAAAAATGTATCATCCGGTATAAAAACGGCTGCGGGCGCGTTCCATTTTTGATATTCTTTTCTGGGATCAATAAAAAAATCCGTTTTGTCTCCTGCAGTGATACTAAGTTCCGTGTCCGTCAACGACCAGTTTTTCGGTTCATTAATCCAGTAGATGTCAGCAGGGATCCCTTTTATTTGAAATGATTCGCTTACCATTTGAGCATTAATGAAATGAACGGGAAGCCATAAAACCAATATTACTATTAAAAATTTCATTTCAGGTAATAAAATTATCAGGAATAAAAAACTTGTTACACGGATACATAAATATATAATTTTTTAGCTTGTTAAAGTACACTTCTGACAATCGGGCACGGTCAAATGACCGGGGAAGCAGGGCGTGGTCTGACGATGGGACGTGGTCTGACTACCATGCGAAAAGAGGGTATTTACGAAGTTCCTGCCTAGAATCAGGATTTAAAACCTTGGCCAAAGCTAATCCAGTATCCACTGTTATCCTCGATATCAAAATCGCGCATTCCATATTCCCGGTTGCCAATTGGATTTGTTATCTTGATTTTTTTTTTAAACTCCTCGTAAATCATGTCCACATCACAGGAAAATACATAGATAGCCGTATGATGTTTTGAGGATATCAGGTTATCCTCTCTTTTGACAAGATGAATATGAATAGCTACATCCCGGCTTAAAACGGCCTAGGAAGGCGGAGTATCCCGTAAAAATGTAATCGTAAAACCCAACTGATCCCGAGAATACTCTGCCGTTTCTTCCACATTATTAACAGGTAATATGATGGCCGCATGAGAAAGAAGTTTATTTTTTATAGATTAATATTTTACCATAGAAAGCGAAATTAAAAACATAAGAATTGCTACTCCGGCACCTCCTAAAAAAGCAGTCCTCAATCCATCAAAGCTGTAGAACAAACCGATTATTACCGGTCCCAGGGTCTGGCCGATCCGAAGCACCATGCTGTTAACTGCCATAAACACAGCTCGCTCATTTATTGACGCAAATCCGACCAGCATAGTCTGTATATTTGGAATGAGGAGGCCATGGGCCATTCCAAATACTACCAGGGCAAGACCAATCAGCCACCAGTTGGTAGCTATAGCCAGGAGGATCAAAGCGATGAAGTAACAGATAATACTGTAAAGTAAAAGAGATTTCGGGGTATATCTTTTTCTAATCCTTCCCAATTGGGATGAGACCAGGGCGGTAGTAACCGACATTCCAGACATAACGATACCAATCAATAATGAA
>Ga0209536_100015089_pt1 | contig 11042 bp, 9 predicted proteins | sample DeeMarSeWOR28_12_FD_187461 | JGI IMG/M metagenome (GOLD analysis project Ga0209536, IMG submission 187461) | Marine sediment microbial communities from White Oak River estuary, North Carolina - WOR-2-8_12 (SPAdes) (version 2) | ecosystem: Environmental > Aquatic > Marine > Intertidal zone >... | reverse complement strand
ATTCGCACTATGCCGATCGATGTTTTCCCCGAATTTGCACCGCCCAGGGTTGAGATTCAAACACCCAGCCTGGGGCTATCTTCGGCGGAGGTCGAATCCTTGGTGACGATACCCTTAGAACAGGTTTTCGCCGGTACGCCGGGGCTCGATGTGATGCGATCAAAATCGGTTAACCAGCTGTCATCGATTTTGCTGATCTTCGAGCAAGGAACCGATTTAATGGAAGCCCGGCAGCTGGTGCAGGAGAGGATGTCGATTGCTACACCGCAGTTGCCCACTTGGGCCAGCCCGCCATTCATGCTGCCCCCGTTGTCCTCTACAGCGCGCACCTTGAAGATCGGCCTCTCCTCGGATGAATATAGTCTTCGAGAGCTCTCGATGATCACTTACTGGAAGATCAGGGAGCGCCTGCTGCGGGTACCAGGTGTGGCCAATGTCGCCATTTGGGGTGAACAGATTGATCTGCTCACCGTCCAGGTCGATCCGGATCGCATGGCTGGTTATAACGTTTCGATGGACGAGGTGCTGCAAGTCACTTCTGACACGCTGGACGTGGGCTTGATCCAGTATTCAACCGGGTCGGAAGTAGGTGCTAGTGGTTTCCTGGAAACGCCAAACCAGCGTATGCAGATCTTCCAGGTTTTGCCGGTTGTAACCGCTGAAGATTTGGCCAATGTGCCCATCAACGACCGCACCAAGTCAGATGGCTCTGCGCTGCGTTTAGGAGATGTAGCTGACACGGTGATGGATACCTGGCCGATGATCGGCGACGCAGTAGTCAATGACGGCGAAGGCCTACTGCTGATCGTCGAGAAGTTCCCCTGGGCCAACACGGTCGAGGTGACCAATGGCCTGGAAGCTGCCATGGAAGAAATGCGACCAGGTCTCCCAGGCATAGAATTTGATACCACTATCTTCCGCCCGGCAACCTTCGTCGAGGTCGCTATGAGCAACCTGGTTGAGTCGCTGTTAATCGGTGGTGTGTTGGTAGTGCTGGTCTTGCTGATCTTCCTGTGGGATTGGCGCATTGCACTCATCAGCGCCACCATCATCCCTTTGACGATGGTGATTACCCTGCTGGTTTTAAACGCCTTTGACACCACACTCAACGTGATGGTCCTGGCAGGATTGGTGATCGCCATCGGGGCTGTGGTGGATGACGCCATCGTCGACGTGGAGAACATCGTGCGGCGCTTGCGCCAATACCGGCGTGAAGGCAGCGACCTGCCGACAGCAACCATCGTCCTGGATGCTTCGGTCGAGGTGCGCGAAGCCATCGTTACTGCATCCTTGATTGAGATGACCGCGCTGGTTCCGGTTTTCTTCATGGAAGGTTTGTCCGGTGCCTTTTTCCGACCCCTGGCCCAGGCATATATTGTGGCAACATTAGTGTCACCTTTCATCGCCTTGACAGTGACCCCAGCTCTGGTGCTGATCCTTCTCTCCAATGCTCCCATTCGCGAGCGCATGTCCCCGATCATCCCTCCGCTGCATCGCAGCTACACGGCCATCCTGTCTCGTTCGCTCACACGACCTATTTTCGCTTATTCGACCACGGTGGTGCTCCTGGTGGTTGGTTTGATAGTTTATCCGCTGCTGGGTTCAGAACTGCTGCCTTCCTTTAAGGAGCGTGACTTCCTGATGCACTGGTTGACGAAACCAGGCACCGGCAGAGATGAGATGGTGCGTATCTCGCAGGAGGCTTGCCAGGAATTAATGACCATCCCGGGTGTGCGCAACTGCGGTTCCCACATCGGGCAAGCTTTGCTGATGGACGAGGTGTACGGAATCTACTTCGGCGAGAACTGGGTTTCCGTTGATCCCTCGGTGGATTATGACGAGACCCTGAACACGATTCAAGAAACCGTGGATGGGTATCCTGGTCTTTACCGCGATGTGCAGACTTATTTGAAAGAGCGCATTCGCGAGGTGCTGACTGGTTCCAGCCACCCGATCGTGATCCGCATCTTTGGTCCAGATTTGGAACTCTTGCGTGCCAAAGCTGACGAGGTCGAGGAACGGCTCTCTGAGATCGAAGGTCTCACAGACCTGCATGTTGAACTGTTGGTAGATGTGCCTCAGATTCAAGTCAAAGTCGATCTTGATAAGGCTCAGCAATATGGTTTGAAACCGGGTGATGTGCGCCGGGCTGCTGCCTATATGATCGCTGGTGAGGAAGCTGGTGACATCCACGTTGCTCACAGAACTTATGATGTCAATGTTTGGAGCACACCGGAAACACGCGCAAACTTCACCAACATCCTCGAGCTGCCCATCGATACACCCTCTGGTACGAAAGTGCAGCTGAAAGAAGTGGCGGACATATCCATCCAGCCGGTTCCAAATGCAATCCGCCACGAGGGAGTCTCGCGCCGCATTGATGTCGAGGCAGAAGTTGAAGGGGTTGATCTCGGAACGGCAGTTGCTGAAGTTGAAGAAGCACTGGCGGAGATCGATTTTCCCCTCGAGTACCATGCCGAATTGTTGGGAGAATTTGCTGAATCGCAAGCCGCCAGCCAGCGTTTGATGTATGCCGGGATCGCAGCGGTTTTGGTGATTTTCTTCCTGTTACGAGTATCGTTGGGCAGTTTCCGACTGGCGTTCATGTCCTTCTTGAGTCTGCCGTTGGCCCTGGTAGGCGGTGTTCTGGCCGCTTATTTCACCAGTGGTGTGCTATCCTTGGGCTCGCTTGTTGGCTTCTTAACCATCCTGGGAGTCGCCGCCCGCAACGGCATCATGCTGATCAGCCACTACCAGCACCTTGAGGAATTTGAAGGTGAGACGTTCGGCTTTAACTTAGTCCTGCGAGGAGCGAAAGAACGCATCTCGCCGATCATGATGACTGCATTAACTGCTGGTTTAGCCCTAGTGCCACTAGTATGGGCTGGGAATATCCCTGGACACGAGATAGAGCACCCCATGGCGATCGTCATCCTGGGTGGCTTGGTGACTTCAACGTTGGTGAACCTGTTCATCGTACCATCCTTGTACCTGGTCTTCGGAAAACGGAATGGTGCTTCCACACCACCAGCTGAACTTCAGGCAGCATAAGAAGCGGGAAATATATAAATAAAATTCAAGTTGCGAAATCTGGTTGTCATTTTGAGGAGCGAGGCGAAGAAGAATCTCTGAACAAGATAATTAAATTTCATATGAGTTTGGAGATTCTTCGCTCGTACCTCGCTCAAAGTGACAGGTTATTGGAACTAGCTGCTTGAGTAATTAAGAATAATTGAAATTACAGACACTGGATAGTGTACCTGGGAGGTTTGGATGAGACATCATCACCTGTTCATATTTACAGCAATTGGATTGGTCGCCATATTGGCTGCGGCCTGTGCCAGCGCGCCAACAGAGGCGCCAGCAACCGATGTGCCGCGACCAACTCGTGCGCCGACCGATACCCCTGAACCCGTCTCGGATGAAACGGTTGATTTTGCAGGCATGCTTGAAGAATTCGATCGATCTAATTTTGATGATCCGACTAATATCGATAATCCCTGGCTTCCTGTTATTCCGGGAATGCAGTACGTCTACGAAGGGGTCACCGAAGAAGGTGGTGAAGTGACAGAACACCAGGTAATCATCACAGTCACTGATTTGGTCAAAGAGATTGACGGTGTGATGACAGTGGTAACCTGGGATGAGGATTACAGTGGGGGAGACCTGGTGGAGACTGAGCTGGCCTTTTACGCCCAGGACAACGAAGGTAACGTGTGGCGCATGGGGGAGTATCCGGAAGTATATGAAGCTGGCAAGCTGGTCGAAGCCCCAGCCTGGCTTTCAGGAATAAAAGGTGCCGTGGCTGGGATCATGATGGCAGCCGAACCCGGTGCTCGTGAAGGCAGCTACTCTCAGGGTTGGGGTCCCGCGGTTGGATTTACTGATCGCTGGCAGGTCGATATGGTAGAACAAGAGACCTGCGTGCCAGCAGATTGCTATACGGGTGTGTTGATCACCGCAGAATATAGCGAGACAGAGCCGAACGCCTTCCAGCTTAAATATTATGCTGAGGGGGTGGGTAACGTCCAGGTCGGTTGGCGTGGCTTAGACGCCACCCGAGAAGAGCTGGAGCTGGTCGAAATCGTCGAGATGAGTCCAGAGGAAATGGATGCTGCCCGGGAAGCCGCTTTAGCTTTAGAAGCCCGCGCCTACGAACAAAGTAAGGAAGTCTACGACCAGACCTCACCCAGCTACATCGATGAGAATGTCATGGCTCCCGGTGGGATGGAAGAGGAAGCTGAATCTGAAGAAGCCATGGCAGAGGAGATGGAAGATCCCGTCAAGGTCTTTGAAGATTTCGATCCGGACGCATTCGTTGATCCAACCAATATCATTAACGACTTCCTACCTTTGGTGCCGGGAACCCAACTGATCTACGAAGGCGTCACGGTTGAAGATGGGGAAGAAATTCCCCACCGTATCGAGTTCACGGTTACCGATCTGACAAAACAAATTGATGGCATCGAGACGGTTGTTGTTTATGTGGTCGATCTCAGTGATGATGAGTTGATCGAAGCCGAAATTGCATTTTATGCCCAGGACGACGAGGGTAACGTCTGGTACTTTGGAGAATATCCAGAAGAATATGAAGATGGCGAACTCGTTGATAACCCTGCCTGGTTGCACGGCCAAGAGGATGCTATGGCAGGCGTCAAGATGTGGGCTGATCCGCAGTTGGGTACTCCGCCTTACTTCCAGGGATGGGGTCCAGAAGTTGAGTGGACAGACTATGGTCAGGTGGATGCTGTTGACGAGGAGACATGTGTACCATTCGATTGTTTTGATGGTGTCCTTATCATTGCTGAGTCCAGCCTTGAAGAGGAAGATGCTTACCAGCTGAAATATTACGCGGTAAGTGTCGGCAATGTACAGGTTGGATTTAGAGGTGCAGATGCCACACAGGAAGAGCTGGAATTGATCGAAGTGGTTAACCTCGATGCAGATGCCTTGGCTGAGATTCATGCACTGGCAATCGCCTTGGAAGAGAGCGCCTACGATAACGCAGCCAGCGTCTTTGGTGATACACTCCCAATGGTAGGTCCATAAATGTAAGAATCTATATTCAAACCAATAGATTTCATGAAGATCGGGCTGTCTAATATGCTACAGCCCGGTCTATTTATCTACTTTGAATGTTAAGTGTTGATACCAAGGAGCGATCCCTCTTGGTGTTCCTACAAGACAATCTCGGACCAATCTTATTCAATAAAACCGTATTCCCCCAGCACCAGGCTTTGGTCTTGAACGAGTCCAATTCCGGGGGCGTAGGACTTGAATTCTTTTTCGAGAAGGTTTAATGCAGTGCCTTCTTTTGTCACCAGGACGTTTGTAAACTCACCTGCCGGGGTGCTGAATGTCTCATCAAGGTTGATCACCTCTGCCCTGTCCATTGCAACTCCAGGTGCGATCTCCTGGTAATACTTCATACCAAGGGTGGGATCTCCCGGCATGATCAAGCCGAATTTTGCGTCTTCTTCCCCTGATCGCCAGGCACCGCTATGGCTGGAAAGCACACCAGCCTGGAACATATCCACTTCTTCGCCAAAATAATAGACATCTTTCGTTTCATCGCAGATGGCAAAGTAATTCCTGGAAATCTCGATAAGTTCTCCGTTCTTCCATTCCCGCTCTTCAACAACACGGGTTTCGAGACCATCCACAATCACGGTCTCGTCAAGAACAGTGATTTTTAGCACTTCATTACCACCTTCTAGGGTGAGTTGAAAGCCAGGTTCGAGAACAAAGTATTCATTTTCACCTTCGGTGAGCATATTGCAGCGCGAGATATCAAAAGTATCCTGCCAGTTTGACTGAGTTAGTGGGGTTGAATTTTCAACAGGAGATGAATTTACCTCAGTTTGGCTTGGTGTCAAAGAGCTATTACAACCAACAACAAAAAACATGACAAATATCAGCAATACAAACATATATCGCGGACGCATAGTATTTGGCTCCTTTAGATTGGTACTATTACTACTGAAAAGTGTCAATATTTTTACTATCCCTCTTGGAATCACATTTTATCACAAATTTACTGATACTCCACAAGAAACTCAACCTGCCACATACCGAGATTTATGATAAAATTCAGACAAATTATACCTGATATTGGTAAAAACAACAATAATACGACAATTGGAGAAGGTTTGATGAAAGAAAATGTCTATAGGCTTTACCCAGCACCTACTGAAGAGGTACCGTTAACAGGTTTATATTTAGACCATGATCTACGCGGGCACAGAAAAGTAAGCGACAGCCCTTTTGTCTACACGAACTACATCACAAGCCTTGATGGGCGCATCGCCATCCCCCACCCAACCAGACCCGGATTGATGGTGCCCAAAGCCACCGCCAACCCGCGTGACTGGCGACTATTTCAAGAACTGGCGGTACAGGCAGATGTGCTTATCACCAGTGGAAGATACTTGCGAGACTATGCAGATGGAAGAGCCCAGGAAATACTACAAGTCTATGATGACCCTCGGTTTGCCGACCTGAAAGAATGGCGCATTGAACGGGGGCTGTCTCCACAACCTGATTGGGCATTGATCAGCGGTAGCCTAGATTTCGCGATACCTGAGGCACTTACGAAAAGAGGGCGTTCGTTATTGATTTTCACCACTAGCCGTGCAGATCCAGAACGAATAAAAGCCCTAGAAAAACAAGCAGGGAAAGTGATCGTAGCTGGGGATGAAGGTGTAGAAGGCAATCAACTCATTGATAATCTGGCTGAGCTTGGTTACCGGGTGGTGTACAATACCACAGGACCTAAGGTTTTGCATTTGTTATTAAAAGCCGGAGCGTTAAACCGGTTATATTTAACCTATGCCAACCGGATCTTGGGTGGTAAACCATTTGCTAGCATCGTAGATGGAGAATTATTCGAGCCCGCCATCGATTTTCAATTAAGTGCTCTATACCACGACCCGTACGCATTGGAAGGTAATGGCCAGTTAATGACAGCTTACGACAGAGTGAGTTGAACCCGAATACCCAATCTTTCAAGAAATGGTTCATGCAGAAGTAGTTGACATAACCAAAAGCTCAACCCGTTCACTTTTGATCCATCCCTTTGGAAATGGCATCCTATCGTTCATCAATAATGGTATCGCCTTTTTCACTTTCGTGCGGATGGCAACGCTGCTGTCCCGTTCAAGGGGAATAATTGCTTCAATGATGCGCCTGTTTTCACTCGAATACATCCTTCCAATAATACATAAGCTGACGATAGACCAGCTTTTAACAAAAACACTCGTGTCTTGAAGGTAATCCAACAATGTCCTGGTAAGTTGACCGGTAAGTTCCTCATAAGGAGCCAGATGTCCAAAAATCATGGCGATATGCCAGCGTACCATTGGAACTGGATCCTCTTGCCCAACTTTGATGAACAAGGCCAGGTCGTCAACCAATAAATCCGGACGCGAGCGGGCAATTTTTTCTAGGGCGTCGGCAGCCCGCCCCCTAATTAGATCGTTCTCAACGCATATCCCTTCAAGCAGCTCATTATAGAGCTGCTCGTTTTTTAATACTAATGAGGCAACATCGCTGGATAAACCATCAGAACGGATATCGCCACCTGAGAGCCATTCGAGTACTTGGTTCATTATTTTATATCTGAATCAGCTAATGGCTTTTTATATTCATCATATTGACGAACCGGATACATGCCTGCCTTTTGATAAAATGTATACGCACTTGGTCTGTCTGATACGACGCTTAGTCCTGCTTTGCTGACACATCTGCGTTTGAACTCATTAAAGGCGATATTTAATCGCACGGTCCCAACCCCCTTGCGGCGCAAGTCTTCTTGAACACCCAATTGGCGTATCCAGCCCAGATCCGAATACTCAACGCATAGGCATACACCAATGACATTACCTTCTGTGATGGCTAGAAACCACAGTTCAGGCTCGAACAAATCAGGGTTCATCATAAAAGATTTCCAATCCAAAGGTTTGAACTCGCCGGCCAGGTTGGTGAAATGCTGCTTGAACCGTTCATAAACCTGCCAATCATCTCCTCCAGGTAAAAAAGTACGGTGGGAGAATCCCCTGGGCAATTCAATAGTCAGAGAGATTGAGGAACACGAACATAATTTTTATTCCACAGATTTTTCAAGGTAGCTTAGTAAATAAAGCAGCCACATCTAACCAGGACCCCCAGTCTGGTTGGCCTTCAGTGTAACTCCACCAGGCAGCCAGGATTGCCTGAGCTAACCCCCAAGCTAATATACGGTCACGGTCGAATCCGAGTTGTCCAGCTAACTGGTTTGCGCGTCGCAAAATAAGGCTTTCGGGATTAACATCTTTCAAAATATCCGGGAAGGGATTGCGCAACCAGGCACCAAGTTCATAAGCCGGCTCACCAATCACCCCTTTTGGATCAATTGCCAACCAGGGTTGTCGCTGGGCGGATAATATATTCCAGTGGTGCAGATCACCATGCAGCAAGACCAGCTCGTCCATAGATGAGATCAAATCAGAAAATAAACCCTCAGCAATAGATTTCCATTGCTTCGGGAAGGATTCTCGATAAACCGATGTATGATTTCCCGGCCTCTGGAATCCTGACGCCCAATCTGCTATACTCGGAAACTTTGATGCATTGAAATCCACCCTCCAAATCTGGCACATCACTTGTCCAGCTATCTCAGTAGCTAATGCATCATCCTGTAGATAATATACAGAGTTCCCCGACTCAAGGAGCTCAATTAGCAATGCTCCCTTCCGGTAATCAGCTTTTATCAATTTCACGGACCCACGGCCGTTAAATAGCTTTAATGCTTCTATCTCGGTGAAGAGCTCTCTTTGAGGGACTCCCAATTTCAGGACGTACTTATTTCCATCTTGATCTACAACCTTTGCGACAAAATTGTATGACATATCGGCATACGGTTCGAGTAAGGTAAACCCCCACATCTCGTAGATTTCCTCAAGGAGCAAAGGGAATGAGTATAACCATTCAACGCCTGCATCTCCAAACGCACTATTAATCCTTTGGATAAAGGAATCACTAAGTAACACCAAATTTGCTCTTGACAATTTATAGACCTAATAAATAGAGTTGTATGTTCGGTCTGCTTACTCATCCTCCAGGTTGATATCCATGCTGTAGAGCAATGACATCGCCTCAGGAAGGGAGAACCTGGTCCTGGTAACGATATTATTCCTGGGATCGATTTGATAATTATATGCATCCCGAAGATTCGCTTCAGTCAGGTCAGTTCTATGGAAAAGGCTTTCTGATAAGTCCGTACCAGTAAAATCCGCTTTGGTTAGATTACACTCCCGAAAATCTACATCAGTCGCGACACAATCAATGATCTTCACACCCGGTAAGGGCACTCCTAAGAACGTAGAATAGTTTAGCGCACAATTTAAGAAGCTCAATGAACCCTCTAGCAAACCTGTAGACCAGTTTGCAAGAGCCCAATTCACGCCAATAACCTTTGAGTATCTAATATGTATATCAGAGAATCGACTGTCCTCAACCCTGATCATACTCAGATCACAGTTATGGAAGTAACAATCAACGAACCTACAGCTAATAAATTCGGTTTCTTTGTATGAACACTCCTCAAAAGTACAATTCAGGAAGGTCTTTGAAACTAATCGTGAATTTTCGATATGTTCATCTTTAAATTTGATATCGGTAAATTGAGGATAATCACCTATCACAATTAATGATCTCACCTTCATTCACTATTTGATTATGTTAGCATATGAATCATTGATCATGGTAAAACGAGATGAACTTTAATAATAGTTCATATAACATGCTCACATCAGCCATGTCGGCAGTCTCTATAGGGCTATGGTGATACCGGATCGGAATGGATAAGGCGGCAGTTTTTGCCCCCTTTGAGACGAACGGCAAGGGAGCTACGGCGGTACTCAACCCAGAGATGACTTCTTCCTGTATGGATATGTTGTATTCCTGAGCAACGTTGCGGATAGATTGTGCCAGGTCAGCATCAGGAACATATGTCACCCCTCTTCCACGAATGGTGTCCATGATCTTCAATCCTGGGCCGTTCCCGAGGCGCAAATCGCACTGTTTACCTTCAAGATCTGGAGTATCGAATGCCAGAGTCCCATCAACACCTATAACATAATCCGGATTTAGGGTGTTCACGATTGGTGCACCCCCCATCAAGGTGGTCTCCTCCTGTATAGTAAAACCCAGATAAAGATCGACATTGAGATTTTCAAATGGGAGGGTTTTCGCCAGGGTAAGTAATATAAAACATCCAAGACGATCATCCAGGGCTTTTCCGGTTATGCAATTATCACCAAATTTATGCACAGGTGCTGTCCAGGTCAAACCATTTCCAATGCGTACCCCCCATCTATGTGCTTCGGAATACGATCGAGCACCAATATCAATAAAGATATCCTCCCATTCCAGCTTATTACCCCCATCCAGATGTTGAGGCATTACCCCTGCTAATGCAGGTAATGGACCACCTTCTGTCCACAAATCAAGCTGGCTCCCGGGTAACGACTTCAGGCTCATACCCCCCATACGCTCCACCTTGAGGAATCCATCCTGGGTTATTCGTTGCACGATTAAACCCACCTCATCCATATGCGCTATCAGCAATATGGACTTCCCTTTACCCGGTAAATGTGCGATGAGGTTTCCAAGGCTATCCATATTGACTTGCCACGGAGAACTGATATTTTCCTGAATCAGCCCGGCGACCCGCTGTTCAGCGTCGCACGACTAACGGAGCCCGGTACGTTTGACTTGACGAAGCTCGCTGAGACTGAGGTCCCTGGACTCAGCATCTTTCTCACCTTGCCGGGTTCAGGCGACCCGGTGGAACGATTTGATCAGATGATGGAGACTGCGCGCGCCCTGGCCCGCGAACTCGAATCGGAAATTCTGGATGAGAAGGGCAGCTCCTGGAGTGTGCAGAGAGAGCGCTACCTCCGTGAGGAAATCATCGAGTACCGGCACCAGATGGAACGGGACGCCGGTATCTGATGGCGAGAAGAAGCGCGCCTGAGCGAACAGCGGCGTCGGTCGTTGCCGAG
>Ga0209536_100015088_pt1 | contig 11042 bp, 6 predicted proteins | sample DeeMarSeWOR28_12_FD_187461 | JGI IMG/M metagenome (GOLD analysis project Ga0209536, IMG submission 187461) | Marine sediment microbial communities from White Oak River estuary, North Carolina - WOR-2-8_12 (SPAdes) (version 2) | ecosystem: Environmental > Aquatic > Marine > Intertidal zone >... | reverse complement strand
GCCTATCCCTGCCTGGGCTTCCATGAACTTAATAACGAAGGACTTGTGGGTGCCTGTGAATGTGATATCCATTCAACCGCCACCATGGTAGCATTCAACGAGATGACAGGGGGCAGGCCGGGTTATATATCCGACCCGGTGATTGATACATCCAAACGGCAAATAATATATGCACACTGCGTTGCACCAAACAAAGTCTTCGGCCCCGGAGGAACAGAAAACCCGTTCACTATAATGACACACTCTGAGGATAGGCAGGGAGCAGCTGTACGTTCCATATTGCCTGTTAATTACATGACAACCAGTATGAAAATCAGCCCTGAAAGAAAAGAAATTATCCTGCACAGAGCCATTACTGTCGATAATGATCCTGACGACCGGGCCTGCCGCACAAAACTGTGTGCCGAACCGATAGGTGATATAGAAAAACTCTTCACCATGTGGGACAGGTGGGGCTGGCATCGCGTTACTTTCTATGGCGACCTGAAGGATCAGGCATATGCACTAGCCGACGAGATTGGATGGACAATTGTGGAAGAAGCATAAGGTGATCGAAAACATGGTGCTGGAGCATGAAAGACTGGATAAGGTTGATAAATAAATAATCTCAATCACGGCGTTACACTGAGTAATATCACACAGCATGTTTGATTAAAACAGTGTAACTCCGTGGTTCACTCCGTGTGACTCCATGGTTAATACTTCTTCCATTCCTGTCGCGTAATTACATCGCGCAACATACTTTTACAACTTTTTACAATCTATTAATTGATTTTAAGTCAGGGAATTAATAAATTGTATTGTGTTTAAATTTCTGAAACATATAGGCCCGAAAACGAAAATACTCTTCGTTGCATTTATCCTTGTCCTGGTACCGGGTGCTGTTATCAGCTACCTTAGCCTGCAATCAGTCAGGCAAAAAGCGGATAACCTGCGCATAACATACAGCGGTACTGTCAATTTAGTCAGGGATAAGCTGGACAACGAAGTGGAACGGCTTCAATCAAACCTGCTTAATAATGTCATCGAACAGCCCCCCGGATCAGTTAAGGCTGACAGCCTTAAAAAATGGATCACTAAAAGAGAATCGGAAAACCCGGCTTTCAGGAACATGTTCCTTTTAGATAATGAAAGGGGCATCATTACTTCTTCTTTATCACATGAATGGAATAACATGCCGGGATCCCGGTTTACATTGAATCCTGAGACCACCATCTTTTTCAATATAGCTGAGAATGCTGAATTTATCAGCAAAGACTATCCTGAGTCCATAAAGCTCTACAGGGAAGCCCTGCTTGTTGCATCATCTTCAAGGGAAAGGGCTTTAATACTATCGCGGATAGGCAGGTGCTTTTTAAAACAGGGAGATTACCGGAAAGCAATTCAGGAATATGAGAAGATCATAGTACCGGGAAACAATGAAGTAACTATAGGGAATGTACCTGCACAGGTGGTGGCTCTCTCGCAGATTGCCGATAGCTATGAAGCCCTGGGGACTTACGAAGAACAATATAATGCCACCATCAAACTGTATAAGCTTTTACTTGACCGGCCATGGGACCTGGCAAACGGTGAATACCTTTATTATCTTAATGCCGCCAGTGAAAAAATCCGTAAATCAAGCCTGAATGTCAATGATGAAAACCCTGGTGAAAATAATATCGGAGATCTCCTTGCAAGAGAAGAAAAACTCTTGGAAGAGATAAGTTTTATAAGATTGGTTGACCGGGATATTCTGCCTGAAATAGAAACCGGGCTCAGGCAGGGATCTTCACCGGAATTACAGACGCTTAGTATTTCCCGGGAGATAAATAATTCAATTTTTAAGCTTAGTTACTTTAAACTTCCGGCAACATTTCAGGATCAGCAGTTGCAGGTAATGGGTTATCAATTCGATGACGACTACATCCTTTCCAGCATGTTTCCCGGGATTCTGGCCGCTGTGGAACTTGGTAAAGAAGTGATTGTTGGCATCCTGGGAGCGAATGACAGTGTTAGGTATATACAGCAGAATATTCCTTTGCAAAAGTATCTGGTTGCTGAAAATTTCTCACGGCAATTTACTGACTGGAAAGTTGCCCTTTTTGACTCCCTGGGGAGATCAATTGAACAAATTACGGGAAAAGAGAAACTGCTTTATCTGATATTGTTTGCTGCGATCATAGCCGTCATGCTCATCGGGATAATACTGATGGTGCGGACAGTGATACGCGAGGCTGAGATCTCACGCCTTAAGTCAGAATTTGTATCTAACGTGTCACACGAGCTTAAAACACCTCTGGCTCTGATTCGCATGTTCGGTGAAACACTGGATTCGGGGATGGTTAAGGAGGATGAAGATAAACGTAAATTCTACAGTATCATAAGAAAAGAAAGTGAACGCCTTACACACCTGATAAATAATGTACTTGATTTTTCAAGGATGGATGCCGGAGTCAAGGAATATAATTTCCGTGAGGAAGACCTCGCAGAGACTGTCAGAAATTCACTTGAAGCATACAGATACCAGATAAGTGACAGCGGGTTTAATATTGAAAGTGAACTGCCCGCCGAACCTGTTATCCTTAAAATTGACAGGGATGCAATATCGCAGGTGCTTCTGAACCTGCTAAATAATGCTGTGAAATATTCAGATGAAGAAAAATATATCCTGGTGAAAGTATGGAAGGATTCAGATTCTGCAATGTTTTCTGTTACTGATCATGGTGTGGGGATAAAGAAAGAAGAAATAAAAAAGATCTTTGATAAATTTTACAGAATATCAGCTGCCGCAACAGGAGAAACACGTGGCAGCGGTCTGGGATTGACACTTGCACAGCATATCGTGGAGGCTCATGGCGGGAGGATTGATGTAGAAAGTGAGGTCGGTAAAGGCAGCACTTTTACTGTCAGTATTCCGCTAGCATGAAATTGAAGTCAACAGTCTCCAATCGGTCCCGAATCTTCGATTCGAGGATCCTCGAAAAAGCAGAGCTTTTTCGGGACAGTCGGCAAACAGACTGAAGACTAAAAAGATTACTATAAAGAAGTAGGATGAATAAAATATTAATAGTTGAAGACGAAAAAGACATGGTCACCGGTTTAAAATTCAACCTTGAGGCCAGGGATTACACTGTTATTGCAGCTTATGATGGCGAGACAGGATACAGGATGGCACTCGATGAAAAACCTGACCTTGTTCTACTCGATCTCATGCTGCCGAAACTCAATGGATATGAAGTGTGCAAGCTGCTGAAAAAGGAGATGCCCGATCTTCCTATTATAATGCTAACGGCAAAAAGCCAGGAAGCAGAGATCGTAACAGGACTGGATCTCGGGGCTGATGATTATATCACCAAACCCTTCAGTGTTCTTGAACTAATAGCGCGGATCAGGGCATTATCAAGGCGCGTCGTACAAGGAACAGGGAAGGAAGACGTGCACCGTTTTGGTAATCTTGAAATCAACTTTAAAAAATACTACGCCAGGAAAAAGGGAAAACCGATAAAGCTTTTACCACGGGAGTATGAATTGCTCAGGTTATTCATTGAACGGCAGGGTGAGATAATCTCACGTGAAGAGCTGTTAAAGAAGGTATGGGGATATGATTCATTCCCGGATACCCGTACCGTTGATGCCCATATTGCTAAATTAAGACGAAAGATAGAGGACAGGCCGGAAGAACCAAAACTGATAATTACGGTTCACGGCATCGGGTATAAATTTCTCTGAATATGTATTTACATTGTTTCACGTTCTTTTACAAACCTTTAATAAATATTCACGACTCCGGTCCTACCTTTCAGGTGACAATAATTGTAGCACCTAAAAAGAGAAGGTTATTATGAAACGAAAAAAAGCATTAATACTGATTGTAGTTCTCAGCCTTATACTAACAGGCTATAATTCTTTTGCCCAGACGGCTGAAGAGCTTCTCCCTAAAGCCATTCAGCTCGAAGAGGTAAAAGGAGAGCTGTACGAGGCTATAGAAACATACCGGCTGATCCTTGACAAGTATCCTGATAACAGGGAGGTGTGTGCCGAGGCGTTGCTACATCTTGGGATGTGTTACGAAAAGCTCGGGCTGGACCAGGCCCGGCAGACCTACCGGCAGGTTATCAGTAAATATCCTGAGCAGGAAGATAAAATTGCTGTGGCAAGGGAAAGAATTTCACGGATGGATACCTATACTGCTGAGCTACTGGCAAAAGCTGAAGAACACCTGAAGAAAGGAAATGAATTATTTAAGCGCTGGGAATACGCAGAAGCAATAAAAGAATATGAAAATGCCGTCACTTGTGGGCCTAATACTGAGATGGCACTGAACGCCCGTTATTGCATCGGTCAGTCGTGGTACAGGGCTGGTAAATATAATGAAGCCCTGGCAACATTCACAAAACTGATCGAAGAAAATCCCGGGAGTAGTATAGCACCTGTAACTGAGCTGATGGTGGCACAGGTGAAGTACGCGATGAAAAACAGCGATAATTCAGGAAACGGACAACTCCATCCAGATGAAAATACCATTGTGGATATGGAAACGGGTATTACTTTCACTAAAGTAAAAACCCTGACCGGGAGAAGTGATATTATTCCCTACAGAGGTGGTTTAAATATTTCCCCAAATGGTAAATTTCTTTTGTTTGGGAATATGGTGGTACCTATGGACGGAACGGCCCCGTTTGATCTGATTGATTACGAATCAACTGGTGTCATGGCAACCAGGGCAACCTGGTCACCCGATGGTACAAAGGCAGCATTTTATTCAGGTGATGCCCTGTGTGTTGTTCCTGTATCTCCTGAAACAGGTCACCCCACGAATCCATTGAAAAAGATCGTTGAAGCGGAACTCCAGTACCATGGCAAACCAGGATGGTCACCTGATGGGGAAAAACTTACTTACTATTACTTAGGAAATCTGTGGATTGTAGGTTCTGAAGGAAATGACTTAAGACAAATCACTAAAACTCAAATTAATGAAGTTGGACCTAAATGGTCACCCGATGGAAATACAATAGCATTTGGATATGCTGGTGGGAATCTCGGATTATACAATATTAAGAATGAAAAAATTAGTGAACTGGCTGAGACTGAATACCAATGTTTCCCGGTATGGTCACCGGATGGGAAATGGATTGTGGGGGATCAATTCGGGAAACTTCATTTTTATAATCTGAATAATAAAAAGGAACTTGAGTATTCTACACCTAATGAGGTTGGCAGCTTTTTTTCCTGGTCGAATAATCGAAACAGAATGCTCTTTTTCCGAACTTCATACTTTTCTGATGGCCAATTTAAAATAGCTTCATCTGAAGGAGGTCCTTCATTTGAACCAGTCCCTCTTCTGACAAATTGGTGGACGGTAAGATGGTCCAAGGACAGTAGATTTATTGCTGTACAGGGAGAAGATGATAATGGCGATATTGCTATCAGAATAGTACCACTTTCAGGTGGAAACTCGAAATTAATTCACCTTGATGATTTGCCCGACGGTAAACCTTTCCCATTCAGCGCGTCATCCAATCTTGAACAGCTTCTTTTCTCAATACGAATTGACAAAAAGAAAGAAGACCTGTATGTTGTTCCTGTTTCAGCTGAAGAAGCAAGTATTACCGGTCCCGCTGTGAAAATCTTTGACGGATGGTACAGAGAGGGGGCCTATAATATAATATTATCGATATCCCCCAATGGTGAAAAGGTTGCACTGATCCAGGAAGGAGATATCTGGATTGCCTATACAAACGGTGATAAGCCAATAAAAATTCCTGAAAGAGGTAGCTATGTGAGATGGACAGATAATGGAGAGGCACTTTTAATAAATGCTTCTGGTTGGATCTTGATAGAGAATCCTGGGCCTCATGGCAAAATGATTGAATTGCTGGATGATGGTAAAGAGATTGAATGCCGATGGACAAATATCGATATTTCACCTGATAATAGCCAGTATGCAGTTTTGTCGGATGATCAAATTAAGATCATACCAATAGAAACCAATAAAGCCAGCCAGGTATTGGATATTAGCAGCCTGAAATTAAAAAGTTGTTATGATCTTAATTGGTCGCCTGATGGTAATAATCTTGCATTTATTGGTACGAAAGAAACTGATGACTATACTTCATCCCCTGATGGCAAGTCACAGATTTACAAAATACCTGTCAATGGAGACCCGCCTGTCAGAATAGCAGCGGATGATGATGGCTATAAAGACTATTTATCATGGTCACCTGACGGGAAATGGATTGCATACAGCCCTGAAGAACCCGTTAAAGTCCGCCCTGAGAGTACCATCTGGGAAGCTGATTTTGATGAAATCCTGGAGAAATTGGCGAAGTAAAGTGAGTACCGGGTACTCAAGATTCCGGTTCCTCGGTTCCAGTGAATAGCACTTCTTTTACTGTATTCAGTCTAAGTCGTCTGACTGATATTTCATAACTTTGTAATAGAAGCAATTAAACGGGATCATTTCGGATTTCCATGGTAACGAGGAGGAATATCATCAAATCTATCATGCTTGCTCCGCTTGCAGGATTTACTTCATATATAAATTGTAAAATGACGGGAAATAAAAAAAACCCGTCATTTGATTTTGAACCCGGATACCTGAGCCTGCACAGGAGCGGTGAGCTTAAGCGAAGGGGGGAGCAGTTGTGGGCTATGATGGAAAGCTGCGAGCTCTGTCCACGTATGTGCGGGGTAAACAAACTGAAAGGGGAAAGAGGTTTCTGTGATGCTAACTCACAGCTTGAAATATCTGCTTTTCATCCTCACTACGGTGAGGAGAAACCGCTTGTTGGGAAAGGAGGATCAGGTACCATCTTCCTTACAAACTGCAGCCTGAGATGCGTTTTCTGTATTAACTCGGAAATAAGCCAGGGAGGACAGGGAAGCGAGAGGACAATAGATGAATTCGCACAGATGATGATTTCCCTTCAGAAGCGGGGATGCCATAATATAAATTTTGTCACACCGACCCATTATTCACCTCATATCCTGCTTGCAGTCGACGGGGCTGCTTCATGGGGCCTGAAAGTGCCACTCGTATATAATACCTGTGGGTGGGAGCGGGTAGAAATACTTAAGATCCTTGATGGAATAGTTGATATTTACTTACCTGATTTTAAATATTCAGACGGGGAAATGGCAGCAAGGTATTCATCGGGAGCATTTGAATATCCTGAACTAACAAAGAAAGCCTTGCTCGAGATGCACCGCCAGGTGGGAGTGGCTAAGCCGGACAAAGACGGACTGATGTACCGCGGCCTAATGGTAAGACACCTCGTCATGCCCAATGATGTCAGCGGGACAAAAGAAGTCATAGACTGGATTGCCGGAAACCTAACCAAAGATACTTATCTAAACCTGATGTCGCAGTACAGGCCGATGTATAAGGCATCTGACTATCCAAAAATATCACGCAGGATCACCGGGGAAGAGTATGCTACAGCCGTTAACCACGCGAGGCAGGCAGGTCTCACCAACCTGGATATCCAGGGTTATTACTGGTAATAGATTCCCCGATTCCAATATTGACTTATTCCGCTAAAGCGGAATTTCGTCGAACTCGCAGCACTCGCTTGCCTCCAGCAAACTCGTCCTGCTCGGTTCCATTATTCCAATACTTCATTACTCCTTCGTCCAAATCCGTATATTAAGATTCAGGTCTTCGACAATCTCGGTGATGAGGGTGAGAAACCTTAAATTGTCTTCCATGAAATCATAATCAACCACAGACTTAAAGAGCCTGGTCTCTTTGCTGTTTCTAATGTAAGATCAAGGATTCAGATCCCCGGACCCGGTTCCCCGGGAATATAATATGCAACTTTCTTTCCATCAGGAGAAATCTCGGAGCAAAGTTTATCCGGGCATTGCTGCCAGGACTCTTGCAGGAGTCATCGGCAACTGGTACACCCTTGCTCCACAGGCATCGAAGATGGCATTTGCCACTACCGCACCCATATTTATTATTGCTGGTTCCCCACCTCCCTGTGGAGGATCGTTCCTGGCATCGACAAAATAGGCTTCAATCTCAGGTAACCATGAAAACTTAGGCAGCTCATAGGTGTCAAAATTTTTCGTATCGATCCTCGATCCTTCAAATTCTATATCCTCGCTGAAAACATATCCCATACCCATGGTTATGCAGCCCTCCATCTGAAGTATTGCTCCCTCAGGGTTAATCACAAGTCCCATATCCTGTACGCATACCACTCTGATTATTTTTACCTTACCGGTAGATTTCTCCACCTTCACCTCGGCCATCAATGCAACATATGTTCCTGCATCGATACCACAGGACAGCCCTACACCATGATCTTCGGGCAGGTTATCCCTGCGTCCGAATTTTTCACCAATTAACCTGAGCAATCCAGCCATCTTTTCATCGCCAAGGTTCTTAAGCCTGAATTCAAGCGGATCCATGCCTGCCTCGTGTGCCATAATATCTATTTGCGACTCGCGTGCAAAGGTATTTGTATTGTTGGCAGGTGCACGCCAGGCTCCAACACGGAATGGATGTACCGATGATCTGCCACTCCATCCTGAACCATGTACTTTTGTTACGTGATGTGGTATATTATAGAACTGCTGTGATCCCCTTTCTCCAGCACAGAGAACGCCATAATCCCATAATTTTATTAGACCATCAGAAGTAAGTCCCGATTTGATTTTCACCACACCTGCCGGTCTGTATGTATCATAGAAAAATTCCTCTTCACGGGTCCAGGCTACCTGGACTGGTTTACCCGTGATTTTTGCCAGCTGTGCAGCTTCTATAATTTGTCCGTTTGCAGATTTACCCCCAAAGCCACCTCCGACGAAAACCTGCCTGACATGAACTTTTTCGGGATCGAAATCGATGGCTTCGGCTACCTCGTCTTTTGCCGGGAAGGGAGTCTGGGTTGAACCCCATAAATATATATGCCCGTTCTCGATCATCGCCGTTGCAGTATGAGGTTCAATAGGTGCATGGGCAACATAACCGTCGAGATATTCCCTTTCGACAAGTATTTCAGATTCTTCCATTCCTTTTTTCAGATCTCCACCACTGTCAACCGCCTCACCTTCCGGGGCATTTTTCTTTATATGATCAAATATTGTTTCCTGGGTTATGGAAGATCGGGGAGTGTCATAAACTGTATCGACTGCGTTTATCGCTTCTGCAGCCACATCCGGTGAAGCATGGAGCACAGCTATCATTTCATCCTCGTTCACCACCTTAAGGTCGCTGAATCTTTCCAGTCCGGAAAGATCAACACTTTTCAGTTTTGAATCGTGAGATGGTGGTCTGAGAATCCTGGCATAGAGCATCCCGGGTAGCTGTATGTCGCCTGCATACTTTGCCCTGCCGGTTACCTTTTCAACTGAATCCTGCCTTAACGCTTCACTGCCCATTATCTTCAGTTCAGAAGGTGACTTAACCGGCACCTCTCCCTCAATTATTTTTGCTATTTTCTGGCCTTTTGCCAGTTCACCATATGTAATACTGTTATTCCTGTCTGTTCTGTCATATACCACACCTTCACTTGCCTGCAGCCTGCTCTCCGGTATGTCCAGTTTTTCGGAAGCCAGCTTAATAAGTGTTGCTCTGGCTTCAGCTCCGGCGGCCCTGAGTGGTGGACCAAAGAACCTTGTGGTCATTGATCCGAATGTTCCCATATCCCACGGGCAGCGATCGGTATCACCCATTATCATTTCGATACTATCGAGTTTCACATCAAGCTCATCTGCCAGCATCTGTGCCAGAGAAGTAATAACTCCCTGTCCCATTTCAATCTTGCCGGTGAAAAGTTTGACATTTCCACTTTCTTCAATAAGAAGGTAAGCATTGAAATCGGAAGGCATTTCTCTCCGTCTCTGGGCAAGAAGGACCGAGTCTCCTGCTGTAAATGCAATCACAATTCCTCCGCCGAGGTATTTCAGGAAATCTCGCCTGTCGATGTCTGAAGGTGATTTTATGTCTTTAAAGTCCTTTTTAAGGTGCCTTGTATTTTTCATAATTTTTTCCCTCCTTGTATTTCTTCTGATGCAGTCTGTATTGCCTTTATTACACGCACGTGTGACCCGCAGCGGCAGAGGTTATCCTCCATACCCTCAATAATCTCATCATAAGTAGGATCCGGATTCTTTGCAAGCAATCCGTACGCGGTCAGTATCATCCCCGGGGTACAGTAACCGCACTGCGTGGCGTCGTGCTTTACAAATGCTTCCTGCAGGAAATGGAGCTCACCGTTAACGGACAGACCTTCGATAGTAACTACCCGGTGTCCCTCAACATCACTTACCGGGACCGAGCATGAACGGACCGGTTCCTTATCGATAAGAACCGTGCACGATCCGCAAAATCCTATACCGCACCCATACTTGGTACCGGTAAGGCCAAAGTGGTTGCGTAGTACCCACAGAAGGGTATAATCCCTGTCCATGGTGAAACTTACTTCTTCCCCGTTCAGGGTAAAATGAATGGCTTTATCCATGATTATCCTTATTAATGCATTAATTCATTATTATATTGTTCCCTTGTATCAATGTCCCTTAGTATATTGTCGCTTTCGACCTGCAGCTCTGCAATATCATCCTGGTGCCCGGAGATCACGTCTCGTAATGTTGCACTGTCCGGCATACCGGTAATTTCGCTAAAATATTTCCTGCCTATCATTACCGGATGACCACGCTTCCCTTTATAAACCGGGAGAATAATATCTTTTGAACTGCTGTTTTTAAGATCAATCAGGTCATTAATTATTTCGCTGTTTATCATCGGCTGATCACCCAATGCTAAAACAGCTGCATCAGCTTCCGGGGGAAGAGATCCAATGCCTTTCCTGACAGATGAAAACATACCCCTGGCATATTCCTTGTTAATGATTGATCCTACTTTGAAACATTCTATTCTCGCTGCCACTTCTTCATGGTCAGCTCCCAGGACCACCACTACACCGTTCACTTTTGAGTCCAGGTTTTTCTGTACAACAGTTTCAATGATCGAACTTTTTCCGTATTTCATCAGCAGTTTCTGTTCCTTCATTCTCTTTGATTCCCCCGCCGCCAGGATTACCGACCAGGTA
>Ga0209536_100015087_pt1 | contig 11043 bp, 7 predicted proteins | sample DeeMarSeWOR28_12_FD_187461 | JGI IMG/M metagenome (GOLD analysis project Ga0209536, IMG submission 187461) | Marine sediment microbial communities from White Oak River estuary, North Carolina - WOR-2-8_12 (SPAdes) (version 2) | ecosystem: Environmental > Aquatic > Marine > Intertidal zone >... | reverse complement strand
CCGCAATCGCGCCGATTCCGACTGCCAGCGCCGGTCGCATGGCGTCCACTCTTCCAGCAGCTGCCACCAACTCCGGAGACGGAGTCTCGCCCGCAGCAAGCGCAGCGGCGAGGGGATCTCCGCCCGGGAGAGCGGCCGCAACAGTCAGAGCCGAGGTCGGGCGCTGGTCGGGCTCTCTTTCGAGGCAGCGCAGGATGATCCGTTCGACGGCAGGGTCCAGACCCTCGACGTGGCTGGACGGGGTAGGCGGGGAGGATCCCTCCTGAAGCCTGCGAATCTCCACCGGGTTGGACGCCTCGAAGGCGCGCTTGCCAGTGAACAGTTCGTAGAGCACAAGGCCGAGGGAGTAGAGGTCGCTGCGAACAGTGACCTCCTTGCCGGCGTGCTGCTCGGGCGACATGTACTGCGGTGTACCCGCACGAACTTCGTCGCCCTCGATTCCTTCCGCGAGGCTGGCAAGGCCGAAGTCCGTGATCTTTGCCCGGCCGCGGCCGTCGATCATCACGTTGGCCGGTTTCAAGTCGCGGTGGAGGATTCCCTGCTCGTGGGCCGCCGCCAGCCCAGAGCAGAGTTGGCGTGCGATCTGCACGGCCTTGTCCTGAGGAAGACGGCCGATGCGCCTGAGAAGCGACGCCAAGTCCTCGCCGTCGACGTATTCCATTGACAGGTAGTGCTGACCATCGACCTCGCCGATGTCGTGTACCCGGCAGACGTTAGGGTGTGTGACCTTCAGGGCGACCTTGACCTCGTTCAGGAAGCGGTCGAGCCGTGCTTGATCGCGCTGGACCTCGATGGGAAGGAATTTCAATGCCACGGGCTGCCCAAGCTTGAGGTCGTCGGCGCGGTAGACCTCGCCCATGCCGCCGCGACCGAGCAGAGAGATGATGCGGTAGCGCTTGGCCAGGATCGTGCCCGGGATGAAGCGGGCCTTGTCGAGCGAGTGATGCGAAGTCGCGGCCGGTCGGCTCTTCAGGCTTGTCTCCGTCGGCGCGGAGGTCGGCGTCTCGATCGGACTCCCGCAGGAACCGCAGAACCGATTCCCTTCCGGGACCTCGCTGCCGCATGACGGGCAGGTCGCCATGGTCCCCTCATCCCTCCAGCAACCGTGCCCGGATCAACGGGCGCCCGGCCAGGGAAATGTAGAAAGCGCAGCCGACGAGGCAGGCGAAGACGAGAAATACGAGCACGAAACGTCCCGCGTACCATGAGGACAGATCCGGCGTCGACACGAACAGCATGTCGAGGTTGGAGAAGACCAGCGAGGAGGTGAGCGCGATAAGGCCGAAACGGAGCAGCAGGAAGGCGAACAGCGCGCCGATCACGGCCCCGGTGACCCAAGGTATCCAGGATCCCGGGAAGAACTGCTGAAACCAGAGCGCCGGCCATAGGACGAATACTCCGACCGCGATCCAGTCCCGGCGCAGGATCGTGCGCAGCAGCAGGAGCAAGAGAACGCTCCCGACGGCGTTGGCGAAGCCGTTCAGCAAGAGGAAGAAGCTTCCACTCGCGGCGAAGCGGTACCCGGCCAGGCTGTCCAGGGCGGCTTCGATCGGCCGCGCGCCCGGCTGTCCGAGCCAGCGCATCGCCAGCGGGACCAGATAGGCCCAGTACGTCATGAGCAGGCCGGCCAGGGCCCCGACCAGGACCTCCCGGCCGACTCGAGGATCCCTCCAGCGACCGCTCAGCAGCCGTGTCCAGGAGATCAGCGCCTCGGGCCAGCGGCGTCGAACGTACGGCTCCACGGCAATGTAGAAGAGCCAGACGATAGCGGACACGAGGAGATTGGCCGCGAGTCCGTCGAAGAGGATGCCGACCTCGGACAGCGTCGGCGCGTGATCGACGCTCAGCGCCCAATACAGGATGCCGAACACCAGGACGAAGCCCGCCAGACGGACGGCGCCCCTGCGGTCCCCGCGGCCCAGGCGAAGGTTGCGCCTGGCGAGGAACGAGCCCGCGACCGCGAAGGACATCGAAGAGCAGGCCCGGGTCGTGAAGGAAGCGATCCAGGCGGGCGCGCTCGGCTTCTCGATGTCGCGCACGATCGTGCATCGCGCCGTCGACGGCGAAGTCGTTCCCGGCACCCATGGCGCCGAGGACGAGATCTTCGGCATCGCCCGCGTGCTCGGCGAGCTCGGCGAGGGCATCGTCGAGCTCGCTCCGGCAGGCATCCAGGGCGAGGACATGTCCGCTCCCGACAAGGAGATCGACTGGATGCGACGCCTCTCGGCCGAAATCCATCGCCCGATCTCCTTCGCCCTGGTCCAGCACGACGTCGCGCCCAGGGATTGGAAGCGACTCCTCGACCTCTGCGACGAGGCGGGCGAGAAGGATGGCGCCGACCTGCGACCGCAGGTGAGCGCGCGACCGAACACGCTGCTGATCGGTCATCAATCCTTCCACCCCTTCAGCTTCCGTCCGACCTACATGGCCATGAAGGACCTGCCGCTCGAGGAGAAGGTCGAGCAGCTCCGGAAGCCCGAGGTGCGGGCGCAGATCCTCGGCGAGGAGTCGTTCTACGCGATCCCGCAGATGAAGGTCGTCGTGCAGATGATCGAGAACGGCATCGACAAGATCTTCCGTCTGGGCGATCCGCCCAACTACGAGCCCACGCCCGAAGAGAGCCTCCAGGCGATCGCGGCGAGCCAGGGACGCGATCCCTTCGATCTGCTCTACGACTGGCTGCTCGAGATGGATGGGAAGCAGCTGCTGATGCTGACGCTGCTGAACTACAGCGACTACGACCTCGAGAGCGTTCGCGTGATGCTCGAGCATCCTCGCACGGCCTTCGGGCTCGGCGACGGCGGCGCCCATTGCGGGGCGATCTGCGACGCGAGCATGACGACCTCGTTGCTCTCCCATTGGGTGAAGGGGCGGACGCGCGGCCCGAAGATCCCGATCGAGAAGGCGGTCAAGAAGATGACGGCCGACACGGCGGCGCTCTACGGGCTGAACGACCGGGGGCAGCTCGTGCCCGGCAAGAAGGGCGACCTCAACGTGATCGATCTGGATCGCCTCGAGAACGCGCTCCCGGAGATCGCGTACGACCTGCCGGCGGGCGCGGCGCGCTTCATCCAGAGGGCGCGGGGCTACGAGGTGACCGTGGTCTCCGGTGAGGTCACCTTCCGCGAGGGTCAGCACACGGGCGCGCTGCCCGGGCGACTCGTGCGGGGGGCGCGGGACTAGCCGCTGCGCGCTGGCGAGGTCAGGCCGACCAGGCCTTCTCCTCGACCCGGCGGACGATGCGCCAGCCCGCGTCGAGCTTCTCGAGCACGTCGTTGTAGAAGATCCCCGTGTGGCTGAGACGGCGTTCACCTGCGAGCTCCATCGTGACGTGGCAGGCGACGGGAACGCGGGTGGTGGCGCGGTCGCCTGCCAGCTGCAGGCGAAGTCCGCCGGTGATGCGTTGGGCCTCGACCATCACCGGCTGCAGGCCCTCGAGCCAGGCGCGGTACTCGGGGTACCCGCACTCGGCCTGGCCGAAATCGGAGAGGTCGATTCGGGCGTGTGGGGCGAAGGTCGTGTCGTAGGCCTCGAAGTCGAAGGACTCCGCGGCAGCGAGCTGTCGATCGTAGAGATCCATGATCGCGAAACGATCCTGGATCTCCGTGACGTCGTAGAGGCGATCGCTCATCGGAGCTCCGTTGGGGTTGGTGATTCGATTCGTCGGCGGGTCGCGCACGACATGCCCCGTGCGCGGCGTTAGCATTGCGCGACGAGACGTCGAGGATCGACGAGAGCGGGAGAGTTGGCCAGTGCTTTTCGTGATCGGCAGGAATCGGCTGCGCACGCCCGTGCCGCCCGCTGCGCGTCCGCCGGAGCGATCGTGAGCAGCCCGTCGTCGGCGATCGATCTGCCCGCACCACTGCTGGCCTGGGTCGAGGAGACATGCGAGGGCAGGGTCGCTCGCGCCGCGCGCCATTTTGCCGGGGCGAGCCGCGAGGCGTGGTCGCTCGATGTCGATTCGAAGCACGCCGAAGACCCGCCGCGTCCGCTCTTCCTGCTGCGCGATCGCGGTCCGGGGCAGGGCAGTGCCCGAGATGCCGCCGTGCTGCGTGCCCTGGCCGAGACGCCGATTCCGGTTCCCCGGGTGGTCGCCTACGAGCCGCGGGAATCGCTGCTCCTGCTGGAGCGACTCGCTGGCCGCTCGGATTTTCCGTCGGTCGATCGGGAGGCGGAGCGCGCGCCGACGGCTCGCCATCTGATGGAGCTCACGGGTCGTCTGCACGAGCTCGACATCGACGATCTGGAGATTGCGCATCTCGCGATCCCCGAGTCCCCCGAAGACTGCGCGCGTCCTGCGATCGCCCAGGCCCGTTCGGCGCTGACCACGTTGGGTGACTCGGCCGATCCCTTCTTCGAGTTCGCCCTCTCGTGGCTCGAATCGAATCTGCCGACGCAGGTCAGTCGTTATTCGCTCGTGCACAGCGACATGGGGCCGGGGAATTTCCTCTTCGAAGGCGGCCGGGTCACGGGGATCGTCGACTGGGAGGTCGCTCATTATGGCGATCCGATGGAAGACCTGGCGGCGATCGCCGTGCGCGACATGGCGACGCCGGTGGGCGATCTGTCGACGCGACTGGACGAGTACGCGCAGAGCTGTGCGATCCCGGTCGTGCCGGCGCGCGTGCACTACTACCGGGCGCTCGTGCTGGTTCGAAACAGCCTGATGATCGGGCTCGGGCTCCTCGATCCTGCGCCCGGCCTGGATGTCGTCGAGATGACGATGTACCAGACCCTCCTGATGCGGGCGGCTGCGCTCGTGCTCTGCGACAACCTCGGCGTCGCGCGGCCGACGAGGGATTCGGCGCTGCCGGCGCTCGACGGGGAGGGGGCAGGGGGCGATCGGCCGCGACAGGTCTTCCTGGCCGCGTTGCGGCGTGAGCTGGAAGACGGCGTGGTCCCCGCACTCGAAGGCGGGCCGCTCGAACGTCGCTCCGCGAGCCTGCGTGCCGGGCTCGCCACGATCGAGCACGAGGCGCGCGTGGGCGCCGCGCTCGATGCTCGCGAGTGCGAGGACCTCGCGGGCCTGCTCGATCGAGCGGCCAGCTCCTCCGCACATGATCTGCGCGATCTCGAGTCCGCGCTGCGCCAGCAGCTCGCGGGACCAGCTCGATCGGACGACCTGCTCGAGCAGCGAGCCTGCTATTTCGCGCGCCGCCTTCATCGCCTCGCCGAACGCCGCCGCCCGCTGATGGGGGCGCTCTACGAGCGACTTCCCCAGCCGCTCGAGGGCCGGCGCGGGCCTGGCCAGGAGGAGACATGATCGGACGAGACCCCGCGCTGGTCGTGACTGCCGCAGACGACGCCTTCCATCCGCCGACGACGCGCGACGATCCGTCGTGGATCGAGACGATGTGGTTCCCGTTCTGGGTTCCGGAAGAGCGATTGTCGGGCTCCGTCCGGGTCTGGTTCAGCCCGAACGCGGGCCAGCAGGGCGGCGCGGTCGCCGGCTGGACCGGTGATTCGAAGGGACTCTTCGGGGATCGCTGGACCGAAGCCTTCGAAGGGCCGCCCGACCTGCTCGACCTGCACGCGGGGGAGGGCCTCCGAATCGAATGCCTTGCGCCGCTCGAGCGCTATCGCATCCGGCACGCGGGGTCGCATGCGAATCTCGATCTCGTCTTCGACGCGATCATGGCGCCCAATCCGGTCGCGCCCGAGGAGTCTCCCGGCATGTTCGCGGGCCACTTCGAGCAGCCCGGTCGGGTCCAGGGCGAGCTCCGGCTTCGGGATCGCCGGCTGCTGATCGACTGTTATTCGATCCGCGATCGATCCTGGGGGCCGCGCAAGATGCCGGACGAGCTGCGGCTGGGAAACGCGCACGGGACGGCCGAGGGCTTCGGCTTCTTCACGTACATCAACCCGACGGAGGCGGGCGTCGAGCGCATCACGAGCGGTTATCTGCTGATGGACGGAGCCGAGGCCGCGATCGTCGAGGGCGTGCGCGAGACCGAGCTTCGGGAAGGCCTGCCGGTCGCCGTTCGGCTCGACGCCCGCGACGCGCTCGGTCGAACGCTTCGCGCGCAGGGCGAGTGCGTGAACGTGATGGCGTCGAACGCCGGCAATGGAGTCTATGCGGTCTTGAACCTGGTGCGTTGGGAGCATGCCGGTGGCGTCTGCTGGGGTGAGAATCACGACGTCTGGTCCGAGACCGCGTGGCTGGCGGCAGGCCGCCCCCGGCTCTGAACGAGCGCGCGGGTCTGCGGCTCAGTCCTGCTCGGTCGGCCTCTCCGGGCGCGGGTACATGCCGGCCACGAGCTCGTCCCAGTCGCGATCGGAGCCCTTCTCCCGCTGCTCGATCAGCTGGTGCGCGATCTCGCCGACGATGATTCGCGGATCGGGGTCGGCATCGACGAGCGCGGACCAGACGGCCAGTGCCACGTCTTCGCTGGTCGCGACGCCGGCATCCGGGCTCGTGAAGGTTCCTTCGAGCGCGCGGCGGATCCCCTGGCGCAGCGCGTCGTAGGCACCGTCGGCGGCGGGCACGAGTCTTTCGAGGGATCGCAGGGACGCGTGCCCGAAGTCACTGGCGGTCGGGCCGGGCTCGATCAGCACGACCTGCACGCCGAAGCCCGCGACCTCGAAGCGCAGCACGTCGCTCATCGCTTCGAGCGCGTACTTCGATCCATGATAGGCGGCGCCGCCAGGGAAGCTGAGGCGCCCGCCCATGCTCGAGAGGTTGATGATCCGGCCGCGCCCGGCGCGGCGCATGCCGGGAAGCACGAGCTGCGCGAGCGCGATCGGGCCGAATACGTTGGTCTCGAACTGCTCTCGGATGGCGTCGAGGGGGGTCTCTTCGAGCGGCCCCTGCTGGCCGTAGCCGGCGTTGTTGACGATCGCTCCGACGGACCCGTGGTCGGCCTCGATGCGCGCCACGGCCCGGCGGCGCGAAGCGTCGTCCGTCACGTCGAGGGCGATCAGCTCGCAGCCGTGCTCGGCGAGGTCGGCGATCGAATCGAGGTCTCTCGCGCTCGCGTAGGTCGGCCAGCCCTCGGCGGCGAGATGACGAGCGATCGCACGCCCGATGCCCGAAGAGCTTCCGGTGATGAGGGTGGGGCGAGGCGCGGGATGATGCAGGCTCATGTCACCAGGTATCCACGAAGCCGCGCCCGCCGCGCGGAATCTCGCCATGGGCGGCGAGTCCGCGCACCAGACGCGCTCGAGTCTCAGCGGGGTCGACCACTGCGTCGAACTCGAGCTGGCTCGCCGCATTGAGGGCCTTGCCCTTCTCGAACATCACGCCGACGAGCTTCTCGAAGAGCGCGGTCTTCTCCGCCTCCGATTCGAGCGCATCGAGCTGGCGCTTGAATCCGAGCCGCACCGCCCCTTCGAGCCCCATCCCGCCGATCTCGCCCGTTGGCCAGGCGACGATGTCGAATGGCGCCTTGAAGGAGCCGCCCGCCATCGCCTGCGCCCCGAGCCCGTAGCCCTTGCGCAGAATCACGCAGAACAGGGGAACCGTGAGGCTCGCCCCCGCGACGAAGAGTCGCGAGACCTTGCGAACCTGGGCGCGCTCCTCGATTTCGGGACCGACCATGAAGCCCGGCGTGTCGCAGAGCGAGAGCACCGGAAGGCCGAACGCGTCGCAGAGCCGAAGGAAGCGCGCCGCCTTCTCGGCGCCGACTTCGTCGATGGCCCCGCCGAGATGGGTCGGGTCGTTGGCGATGAGTCCGATCGGTCTGCCCTCGATCCGCGCGAGCGCCGTGATCATGCCCGTCGCGTAGGCGCGCCGCAGCTCGAGGACGGAGTCGCTGTCGCAGAGCGTCTCGATGACCCGCCTGATGTCGTAGACGCGGCGACGATTCTCCGGGATCAGCTGGCGCAAGGCGCGCTGGTCGGCGCTGGACCACTCCTCGAGACTTCCCTGGAAATAGCCGAGCAGCCGGCGAGCGGCCTTGACTGCTTCCTCTTCGTCTTCGACGAGCAGGTCGATGACGCCGTTGGTCTCCTGCACGGCGCTCGGACCGATCTCCTGCGGCGAGTAGACGCCGAGTCCTCCGCCCTCGATCATGGCTGGCCCACCCATGCCGAGGTTGCTGTTGCGGGTGGCGATGATCAGGTCGGCGCAGCCCGCGAAGGCGGCGCTGCCCGCGAAGCAGAAGCCCGAGACGACGGCCAGGCGCGGCACCTTTCCCGAGAGCCGCGCGAAGGCGTGAAAGCTCGTGATATTCAGGCCGGCTACGAACACGTCGCTCGCGTCCGTGTCATTGGGCCGGCCGCCTCCGCCTTCCGGAAAGAAGACGACCGGCAGGCTCGCGTGCTCGGCGAGCTCGAGGATGCGGTCGATCTTCTGATGGTGGAAGAATCCCTGCGTACCGGCCAGGACCGTCGCGTCCACCACGAGCACGGCGCATCGTGCGTGATCCGCTCCGACGAGCTCGGCGTTGATGGTGGCGGTGCCGGTGATGATCGCATCGCCGGGCGTCTTGCGCTGAAGCTCCTCGAGCGGTCGGACCTTGCGCATCGCCGCCACGGCCAGCGCGCCGTATTCCGAGAAGCTGTCGGGATCGCAGAGGCCCGTCAGGTTCTCGCGCGCCGTGCGCTGACCGCGCTGGCGTCGCCGAGTGACGGCCTCCGGTCGGCTCGCGTCCTCGAGCAGCGCGTGGCGCGCCTGGACCTCCGCGAGATCGGGTCGGATCTCGTCGAGATCCCGTGTCGAGTCCTCTGCCACGGCGCGCTCGGAGCTCGTGCCGGCGAAGACCAGGCCCGCGAGCGGCGCTGCTTCCCGAACGACGTCACCCGGGGAAACGAAGACGCCCGCGATCGTGCCGTTCGATGGCGCCGTGACGACATGCTCCATCTTCATGGACTCGAGCACGCATAACGTCGCGCCCGCCGAGACCTCGTCCCGGTCTCGCACGCAGACCTCGAGGACGGTTCCGATCAGCGGCGCGCGGACCGCCGCGACGCCGTCCGGGAGCGCCGGCTCGTGATCCGGCGCGGGCTTGGCCGAGTCGGTCGCGGAGCCAGCGGTCTGAAGCCGGCCCGCAAGCCAGCGTTGTGCCCCTTCGAAGAGGACCTGGGTGTGGTCGTCGATGAACGTCGTGCTGACCGCGGCGAAAGAGAGCTCCGGACGCTCGGCGAGAGCGGCCAGCCAGGCGAGGTTGGTGCGCGGGCCATCGATCCAGAACTCTCTCAGCGCCCGGCGGGCGCGACGGATCACGCGCGGGAGGTCGCCGTCGGGACTCGAGACGATGAGCTTCGCCAGCAGCGAATCGAAGCCCGGATGGGGCGCGAGTCCGCTTCGGAAGGCGGTGTCGACGCGCAGGCCGGGGCCGGTCGGCGGAGCGAAGCGATCGACGGTCTCGGCGCTCGGTCTGGCCTGGCCGTTCTCGTCGAGCGTCTCGGCCAGGACGCGCAGCTCGATGGCGACGCCCCGCATCTCGGGCGGCTCGGCGAGTCCGAGCTCTTCGAGCGTTCGTCCGTCGGCCAGGCCGAGCTGGATCTCGACCAGGTCGCGGCCGGTCACCTGCTCCGTGACGGGATGCTCGACCTGCAGCCGCGGATTCGCCTCCATGAAGAAGAAATCGCCCTCTGCGTCGATCAGGAATTCGAAGGTCCCTACGCCGCGATAGCTCGAGGCCCGAGCGAGTCGCAGCGCCGCTTCGATCAGCCGTTCGCGGAGCGCCGGGCTGAGTCCGGGGGCGGGCGCGATCTCGATCAGCTTCTGATGTCTTCGCTGCAGGCTGCAGTCGCGCTCGCCGAGGTGGCTGAAGCCGCCCTGGCCGTCGGCGACGACCTGGATCTCGACGTGGCGCGCGGGCGCGACGACCCGCTCGGCGAAGAGCGCGTCGCTGCCGAAGGAGCGGGCCGCTTCCGACTGGCAGCGTGCGAACGCCTCGCTCGGGTCGTCGTCGCGCCCGACGCGTCGCATGCCCCGCCCGCCGCCGCCGGCGACGGCCTTCAGGAAGATCGACGCGCCTTTCGGCTGCTCGGCCTGGAAGGCGCGCACGTCTTCGATCGACGCGGGCGCGTCGATTCCCGGCACGATCGGAATCCCTTGGCTTGCCGCGAGCGCTCGCGCTCGCGCTTTGTCGCCGAACAGGGCCAGGGTCTCGGCAGAGGGCCCGACGAAGCGCAGGCCGGCGGACGAGCACGCCTCGGCGAGCGCCGGGTCCTCGCTGGCGAATCCATAGCCCGGATGCAGCGCGTCGCACGCATGCTCGCGGGCGATCCGCATCAGATCCGGCAGGTCGAGATAGGCCGCGGCGCCCCGTCCCCGCAGAGGCACGAGCTGGTCTGCTCCGTAGCCGAGAGCCAGCTCGGCGTCCTCGGGTGCGCAGATCGCGACCGTCTCGACGTCCATCTCACTCGCGGTCCGCACGATCCGAACGGCGATCTCGCCGCGGTTCGCGACTAACAGTCGATGCATCGGGACCCTTCCGTGCCGCCTCGCTCGCGGCCGCGAGATGGTGATCGAAGATATCATGGTGCAGATCGAGGGCGAATTGGCCAACATCGTCGTTCGCGTCCCGAGACCGAGGGGCGCAGCACGCCCGCTCGATGAGGAGCGGGCGATGAGGAGGAAGCCCGTGCTCGATCTCGATCCCGATACGCTGCTCACGACGACCCGCGCCGTCCGCAAACGACTGGACTTCGACCGCAAGGTTCCGCGCGAGCTGATCCGGGAATGCCTGGAGATCGGCTTTCAGGCGCCGAATGGCGGCAACATGAACAACTGGCGCTGGATCGTGATCGACGATCCCGAGCTGATCGAGAAGGTGGCGGCGATCTACAACGGGGGGCTCGACGATTACATCGAGACGATGGCGGACACGGGCGGCTATCCGGGCGCCGTCGTGCCGCGTGCGGAGATGATCGGCGAGTCGGTCGAGCACCTGCGTCAGAACTTTCATCGCCTGCCGGCGGTGCTGCTGCCGCTCTTCGCGGGCCGCATGGAGAATGCGAACGTCTTCTTCCAGGCCAGCAGCTGGGGCTCGATCATCCAGTCGGTGTGGAGCTTCATGCTGGCGCTGCGTGCGCGCGGGCTCGGGAGCGCCTGGACGACGGGGCATCTGTGGCGCGAGGCCGCGCTCGCTGAGT
>Ga0209536_100015086_pt1 | contig 11043 bp, 3 predicted proteins | sample DeeMarSeWOR28_12_FD_187461 | JGI IMG/M metagenome (GOLD analysis project Ga0209536, IMG submission 187461) | Marine sediment microbial communities from White Oak River estuary, North Carolina - WOR-2-8_12 (SPAdes) (version 2) | ecosystem: Environmental > Aquatic > Marine > Intertidal zone >... | reverse complement strand
TGCCCGGCTTTAAGATGGGCTACGCCCGGCTGAACATCAATCCGGCCGAGAAGCGGCTGAATATCGACCTGAGTCTGGCTGCTCCCCCTGATGAAGGATATTACAGCCCCGGTGACACGGTTGAATACCGAGTCAACGTAACCGATTTTCAGGGGCTGCCCGTCGAAACCGAACTGTCGGTGGCCTTGATCGACAAGGCGGTGCTGACCCTGGCTCCTGACATGCCCGACCAGTTGGAGAACGCCTTCTGGCAGCGGCGGGCACTGGACGTGCGTACCGGGGCCAGTCTGACCCTGGCCCTGGACCGGATCAACCGGGCTCTCGACGAGCGGAAGGGGGGCGGCGGCGGCGAAGGCCCGGGCGGCCCGGCCTCGGTGCGGCAGAATTTTGCCGATACGGCCCTGTGGATCGCCGATTTCAGGACCGGCGCTAACGGCGAGGGCAGCTTCGAGGCCACCCTGCCGGACAACCTGACAACCTGGGTGCTGCTGGCCAAAGGCGTCACTGCCGATGACACCTTGGTGGGTGAAGCCAGCGTCGAGGTCGTCACCAGCAAGCCGCTATTAGTCCGGCCGGTGACGCCCCGATTTCTGGTGGTTGGCGATGAGGTCGATATAGGATTGATTGCCCAAAACAATACTGAGGAGGCGTTGACGGTGACCTCGGTATTTACCGCCAGGGGATTAGAGATTAGAGATTGGAGATTAGGGGGTGGCGATTGGCAAGGGATGAATGAGGCGGCCGAAATCGAGCTTGGACCAGGGGCAGAGGCTAAAGTGGAATACAAAGTCACCGTGCCGGATACGGACGAGGCCCACCTGACCATGGGCGTGAGCGCCGCCGGAAATGACTACAGCGACGCGGTGGCCTTCAGCCTGCCGGTCTACCGGCTGAATACGCCGGAGACGGTGGCTACGGTCGGAGTGATGCCGGACGATGGCATCCGGCTGGAGGGGATCGTGCTGCCGCCGGAGGGCCATTTCGACCCGACCGTAGGCGGACTGGCCGTCGATATCGAGCCCAGCCTGGCCGCCGGGATGCGGGCCGGGCTGACCTACCTGCGCCACTTTCCTTACGAATGCGTGGAGCAGACCGTCAGTACGTTTCTGCCCAATATCTTTACCTACCGGGTCACGAGTCAGTTGGGTTTGGAACAGCCCGAACTGGTGGACCAGTTGAGCCGCCAGGTGACTATCGGCTTGCAGAAGCTGTACAGCCAGCAGAACATCGATGGCGGCTGGGGCTGGTGGCCCGGCGAAGCCAGCCAGCCCACCCTGACCGCCTACGTCGTGCTGGGGTTGGTCGAAGCGCGACGGGCCGATTTTGCCGTCGAAGAGTGGGTGTTGCAAAACGCCCTCGACTATCTGGGGGCCAGCCTTGTCGCCCCTAAGGATATCGCCGAGCCGTGGCAGGCCAACCAGCAGGCCTTCACCCTGTACGTGCTGGCCGAGGCCGGCCGGAGCGACCTGGGTCGAATGGTAACCCTGTTTGAGCAGCGGCAGCAACTCGATTACTACGGCCGGGCTTTTCTGGCACTGGGCATGTATCTGGCCGACCCCACCACCGCTCAAATCGACACCCTGCTCAACGACTTGACCAGCGCGGCCGTGGCCAGCGCCACCGGAGCGCACTGGGAGGAAGCAACGGTCGATGCCAATGCTATGAACACCGACGTGCGCAGCACGGCCATCATCATTGCTGCCCTGGCCCGGATTCAGCCGGAACATCCGCTGCTGCCGGAGGCCGTGCGCTGGCTGATGACGGTCCGCCAGCAGGGGGGATACTGGGCGACCACGCAGGAAACAGCCTGGTCGATCATCGGCCTGACCGACTGGCTGGTCGCCAGCGGGGAACTGCAGGCTGGCTATCGCTGGCAGGTCTCGCTGAATAGCCAGACCCTGGGGGAGGGGCAGGCCAACTCGACCAACCTCGACCAGACCACCACCCTGACCGCTTCGATCAGCAGCCTGCTGGCCGACGCGGTCAACCGGCTGGCGGTGGAGCGTGACTCCGCCGCCGGTCTGGACCAGGCTGGCGCTCTCTACTACGCCGCTTATCTGACCTATGCCAAACCGGTCGAGGAAGTCAAGGCGTTGGATCGAGGGCTGACCGTCTACCGCCAGTATAGCCTGCTTAGCGGCGACGGCAAGGCGATCAGTGAGGCCGCGGTTGGAGAGTTCGTGCAGGTCAAGCTGACCCTGATTGCGCCGACCGATCTGAATTACGTGATGGTGGAGGATTACTTGCCCGCCGGCGTGGAGGCGGTCGACAGCAGCCTGGCTACGACCAGCGTCGTCGGCCAGCCGCCCCAGTTGAACCAGGCCGGCCTTGACCAACCCTGGGGTTGGTGGTATTTTACTCATACCGACCTGCGGGACGAGAAAGCCGTTTTGTTTGCCACCTTCCTGCCCCAGGGCGTCTATGAATACACCTATACAGTCCGGGCGGCTATTCCCGGCGAGTACCGGGTCATCCCCACCTACGCCCAGCAGATGTATTTTCCGGAGGTCTTTGGCCGCAGCGATGGGGGGGTGTTCAGAGTAAAGGGATCGGGAGGCTGACGCACAGGGGTTAAGTGCTGTTTCAGGGATTTCTCCCGCTGGTCGAAATGACATGCCTGAGCAGTTTGGCATAGACTATTAAATGCGGAACGTGATGCGCGATAAACCTACTTTTTACGTTTCACGCATCACGAATCACTCGTCTCGAATCACACAGGTAGTTACGGAGTTGACCTATGAAAAAGTTACTCATTGCCCTAAGTTTGCTACTCATTGCCATCCTCGTGGCCTGTACCGCAACCGGAAGCCCTCTGTCCGCACCGGAACAAGCGGCGGGGAAAGCCCAGGCGGTTGAGGAGGCGGAAGCCTCGACCGCGGCCCTGACGGTAGAAGCCATAGATCCTTTGCCGCCGATGGTTCTCCGGACCAGCCCGGAACCGGGGGAGGAACAGCCCCTCGACGCGCCGGTCGAGATCTTGTTTGACCAGCCGATGGACCGGGACAGCGTGGAACGGGCCTTTGCCATCGAGCCGGGGGCCAGCGTGGATGGCGACTTTGATTGGGTCGATGACCGGACCGTGCGCTTTGCCTTTGACGACGGCTTCAAGCGGGGCGAGCGGTACCGGGTGCGGGTCATCGAGTCGGCCCGGAGCGAGGCCGGGGTGGACATGCAGCGGCCCTTTGAGCTGCGTTTCAGCACCGTTGGCTACTTGGAGGTGACCAACGTCCAGCCGGCCGACGGGGCCACTGAAATCATGCCCGACACGGTGGTGACAGTGCTGTTCAACCGGCCGGTAGCGCCGCTTAGCGCCATCGAGGATCAGGGCAGTTTGCCCGACCCGCTCACCTTTGTGCCGCCGGTCACCGGCCAGGGGGAGTGGCTTAATACTTCTGTTTACCAGTTCACGCCCGACGATGGCTTCGAACCGGCCACCGACTATAGCGCCCGCGTCGCCCAGGGCTTGACCGATGCTTCCGGCAATGCGGTGTTGGAAGATGATTTCGAGTGGCAGTTTAGCACCGTCACTCCGCGGGCCATCGGCAGCATTCCGGCCAACGGCGACGTTTACGTTAGCCCAACGCCGGTCATCAGCCTGACCTTCAACCAGCCGATGGACCACGACAGCGTGGCAGATAATTTCATCCTGCGCAACGATAACACCGGTGAACTCATTCCCGGCCAATTCAGCTGGGCCGAAGGCGGCCTGAGCCAGCCCACTGGCCAGGATGATTTCGATGGCTACTACGATTACACCTATGACGAGGGGGCCGGTCCCCCGGAGATCGGCGTGGAAACGGTCATGTTTACCCCGAATGTCACCCTCGACTTCGACGGGATCTATTCGATTGTGCTGCCCGAAGGGACGCGGGGTGACCTTGGCCAGGCTGAGACCGCAGCCGAGTTCGTGGCCACTTTCACCGTGACCCCGTACCCGGCCATCATCAGCACCTTCCCGACTGACGGGGACGAGAATATCGACCCCTGGCAAGCGTTGCAGGTCACCTTCAGCGGGCCGATGAACCCCGATAGCGTTGTCTTCGGAGAAAATCTGGTCATTGAGCCAACCGTGGCTGTGACCCGGGTTTACACCTACTGGTGGAGCAGCAACACCCGTCTGGAGGTCAGTTTCCCCAGCCAGGCCAGCAGCCAATATCAGGTCACCCTGGGCGCCGACATCGAGGGGCGTTACGGCCAAAAGCTGGGCCGCTCGACCGAGGTGGCCTGGGAGACCCGGGCCGAGTCGCCGCTGTTGTATATGCATAGCCCTGGCCGGATTGCGACCTACAACGCCTACACCGACACCCTGGCCTTCTTCACCGTCCGCAACCTGGGCGCGGTCAATTTTGAGTTGTACCGCTTGCCCAAAGCCGATTTTCTCCAGCTCAACGGCAGCAACTGGTGGGAAGCCTGGGACCTCTACCGGCCCGCGGCCGAAGATTTGATCAGCGAGTGGTCGTTGAAAACGACGCCGGAGTTGAACGACAACGTCATCTACCGGGTCGATCTGGGCGACCGGAGCGGCCTGGGCGACCGGCTGCCACCCGGCCTTTATTACCTGGAAGCTTCGATTGACTCAGAGTCGATTTACCCGGCGGCCCAGGGGCGGGATGCCTTTGTGCCCTTACCCGAACGGAAGATGTTAGTCGTCAGCCACCACAATATCACCTTCAAGAGCTCCGGCGGAGAGGGGTTGGCCTGGCTGACCGACCTGGAGAGCGGCCGGCCGGTGGCAGAAGTGCCGGTTGATTTCTTTGCCGTCGGCTACGAGGATGAGAGTCCCGTAGAGTTGGGCCAGAGTTCAACGGCCGGGGACGGGGTGGCCTTGCTCGGCTTTTCGAGCCGCCGTGATCCGTATGAGGCCAAGTTTGCCTTTGCCGGCGATCCGGACGACCCGGATGAAGATTTTGCCGTTACCGTCAACAACTGGACGGACGGCATCGAGCGGTACCAATTTGATAACGTGACCACCGAAGATTACCAGCAGCCCTACAACGCCCAGTTCTACACCGACCGAAAGATCTACCGGCCCGGCCAGACCGTCTATTACAAGGGCATCATCCGGGCCGACGATGACGCTCGTTATAGCCTGCCAACGGCCGTCGACATGGTTGAGGTACTTGTTAGCGACAGCCAGGGCAAGGAGATTTTTAATGACGTGCTCCCGCTGAGCGAAATGGGCACGGTCCACGGCTCCATCGAGCTGGACGAAAATGCGGCGTTGGGCTTCTATTCGATCCAGATCCAGTTTGGGGAGGATCAATACTTTTACGCCGAGTTCCAGGTGGCGGCCTATCGCAAGCCGGAGTTTCTGGTGGAGGCCACCACCGACAAGCCGGAGTACGTTCAGGGCGACCAAATCAAGGTGTCCGTTTCGGCCGAGTTTTTCTCCGGCGGGCCGGTTTCTAACGCCGAGGTGCGCTGGACCCTCCTCTCCGACGACTATTTCTTCCGTTACCAGGGTAAGGGTTTTTACGACTTCACCGACTATGATTTCAGCCGCCGGAATCTCGACAACTATTTCCCCGGCTTTGGGGAAAGCATCGCCGAAGGGACCGGGATGACCGATGCCGAAGGGCGCTTTACCTTTGAAGTGGAGGCCGATATCGCCGACAAGATCGCCAGCCAGCGTTATACTTTCGACCTGGTCATCACCGACATCAACGACCAGGAGGTGGCCAGCCAGGCCGGGGCGGTGGTCCACAAAGGGCTGGTCTACGTCGGCTTACGCCCCGAGGAGTACGTCGGCCAGGCCGGGCAGGAGAGCCGGGCCAACGTACTGGTGGTCGATTGGGACAGCGAGCCGGTGCCCGGGCAGGAAGTGCAGGTCGTCTTTGCCGAGCATAACTGGTACAGCGTCCAGAAGCAGTATGAAGACGGCTCTTTTTACTGGGACAGCGTGGTCGAGACCATTCCGGTCTTTACCACCACCGTGACCTCTGATGCGGATGGAGAGGCCCTGGCCGCGTTCACCCCGGAGCAGGGCGGCATTTATAAAGTATCGGCCACGGCGGTTGATCGCCAGGGCAACGAAGTCCATTCCTCCACCTTTATGTGGGTCAGCGGGGCGGAGTACGTCAACTGGCGGCAGGAGAACAACGACCGGATCGACCTGGTGGCGGATCAGCGGGAGTACAACGTCGGCGATACGGCCACCATTCTGATCCCCCATCCCTACAGCGGCACCGTGCAGGCCCTGGTCACCCTGGAGCGGGGCCACATCTACGATCATTTTGTAACCGAACTGGAAACCAACAGTGAGCAGCTCGAGATCCCTATCGAGGAGTGGATGATTCCCAATATGTACGTCTCGGTGGTGGTGGTCAAGGGTTCCGCCGCCGCGACGGAGCTGCCCAGCTTCAAAGTAGGTTACGCCAGCCTGTCGATCAACACTGCCGAAAAAGAGCTGAACATCACCCTTACCCCCGACAAGCCGGCCGGGGAGAAATACCAGCCGGGCGAAACGGCCGAGTACCGGGTCAGCGTGACCGACATCCAGGGCCAGCCGGTCAAGGCCGAGCTGTCGCTGGCGCTGGTCGATAAAGCGGTGCTGTCCCTGTCGCCGGAAGCGCCGGGCCAGTTGATGAATGCCTTCTGGCGCAATCGCGGGCTAGGGGTGCAGACCGGGGCCGGCCTGACCCTGGCCATCGACCGGATCAACCTGACCGTGGCCCCCGAGGCCAAGGGCGGTGGCGGTGGTTTTGACGAAGGGTTCGGGGTCATCCGGGGCGAGTTCAAAGATACCGCCCTATGGGTGCCGGATTTCGAGACCGGCCCGGACGGCGAAGGCACCGTCGAGGTTAAGCTACCTGACAACCTGACCACCTGGACCATGACCGGCAAAGGCGTGACCGGGGCGGAGACGCTGGTCGGCGAGAGCACCGTCGAGATCGTCAGCACCAAGCCACTGCTGGTCCGGCCTGTGGCCCCCCGCTTCTTTGTGGTGGGAGACGAGGCCCAGGTGGGCATGATCGTCCAGAACAATACCGACCAGTCGCTGGCGGTCGAGACCCTTTTCGAGGCGGAAGGGTTGGAGATTGGAGATTGGCGAGTAGAGAGTGGGGCGTGGCTGGAGGCCGGGCAGTCTGAGCAGTTTACAGTGGAGGCCGGGGCGCGGGTCAGAGTTGATTACCAGGTTGAGGTGGCCGATGTGGCGAAGGTGCAGTTGACGATGGGGGCCAAGTCTGACCAGTACGGCGACGCCTTGACCTTTGATTTGCCGGTCTATCGCTTCAGCACGCCGGAAACGGTGGCCACGGCCGGGGTGATGGCCGAGGACGGCACCCGCACCGAGGGAATCGCCCTACCGGCCAGCTACGACCCCAGCCAGGGCGACCTGACCGTGCAGATCGATCCCAGCCTGGCCGCAGGCATGCGGGACGGGCTGGATTATCTGGAGCATTTTCCCTACGAATGTACCGAGCAGACTGTCAGCCGCTTCCTGCCTAACGTGTTCACTTACCGGGCCTACCAGCAACTTGGTATGAATAGGAATTCCACGGCCACCGCGGCCGAGCTGGCCGACAAGCTGCCGGGGCTGGTCAGCGTGGGTTTGCAGCGGCTCTACAACCAGCAGCACATCGACGGCGGCTGGGGCTGGTGGATCCAGGACAATAGCGATCCTTATCTAACCGCCTACGTCCTGCTGGCCCTGGTGGAAGCGCGGCGGGCCGATTTCGCCGTGGATGAGCAGGTCACCCAGAACGCAGCCGACTACCTGGAAGCCAGCCTGGTGGCGCCCAAGGATGTGGACGTGGCCTGGCAAGCCAACCGGCAAGCCTTCATCCTCTACGCCCTGGCCGAGGCCGGCTACGGCGACCTGGGCCGCAGCGTGGCCCTGTTCGACGAGCGGGACAAGCTGGACATCTTTGGCCGGGCCTATCTGGCCATGGCGATCTACCTGCTGGATGAGGAGGCCAGGCAGCTCGATACGCTGCTGAACGATATCACCAGCGCGGCCATCGTCAGCGCCACCGGGGCCCATTGGGAAGAGGCTCACGTGGATTACTTTGCCATGAACACCGACACCCGCAGCACGGCCATCGTGATTGCGGCCCTGTCTCGCCTGGAGCCCGACAACCCGTTGCTGCCCAACGCGGTCCGCTGGCTGATGAGCGTCCGGGAGAACGGCGGCCATTGGGAGACCACCCAGGAGACGGCCTGGGCCCTGATCGGCCTGACCAATTTTATGGTGGCCACCGGTGAGCTGGAAGGGAACTACCGCTGGCGGGTCGCCCTTAACGGCGACGAAATGGGCCAGGGTACGGTGGATGAAACCAACATCGACGAGACGACCAAGCTGCGGGCCGAGATCAGCGAGCTGGTGGCCGATGAGGTCAACCGGCTGGTCATCGAACGGGACCCGGTGGGCAGCGAGGTGTCGGGCAGCCCCGGCCGGCTTTACTACGGGGCCTACCTAACCTACTACAAGCCGGTGCCGGAGGTCAAGGCGCTGGACCGCGGGGTGGTCGTCTCCCGGCAGTACAGTCTGGTAGATGACGAGGACGGCGAGGCCATCACCGAAGCCCAGGTGGGCGACGTCATTCAGGTCAGGCTGACCATCATCGCCCCGAACGACCTCCATTACGTGGTGGTCGAAGATCCCTTGCCGGCCGGGACCGAGGGCATCGACACCAGCCTGGCTACCACCAGCGTGGTCGAGCAGCAGCCGACGTTGAGCCGGACCGACCGGCGCAACCCCTATTGGAACGACTACGGTCGCTGGTACTTCTCCCACGGCGAGCTGCGGGATGAGAAGGCGGTCCTCTTTGCCACCTATCTGCCCAAGGGGACCTACCAGTACAGCTACACCGTCCGGGCCTCCCTGCCCGGCGAGTACCGGGTCATCCCCACCCACGCCGAGCAGATGTACTTCCCCGAGGTCTTTGGCCGCGGGGATGGCGGGCTGTTCCGGGTCACGGAGTAGGACCGCGGCCAGCTGACTGCCGATCGTTGGATTTTCTGAAGCCAAAGTGAAGTGAAAGAAACGCCGCCAGGATTAACTCCCGGCGGCGTTTCTGCTCAGGTTAGAAGTGTGGTAAAATCCTTGTGGAGAGAAAATGTCTGACCACACTAGTTTATCCAATCTCAAAGCGCGGCTGGGTCCGGCAGACGAGACTCAAATCCGGCTGTTGCTGCAGGTGTCGCCGGCTCAACGCCTCCAAACAATGCTGGAGATGCAAGCAGTCATCCTCAATACCTGGCAGGCCCGACTGCGGCAGGCCCATCCTGAATTGAACGATCTGGAGCTATGCCGGTTGATGTTCAAGCGGTTGCAGCAAAATGGCTGACCCGAATTTCCAACTCTACTTCGAGGTTTTGCGAACTCTTGAGCAGATACGGGCGCCTTACGTGATCATCGGCGCTTTTGCCGGCACCTCGTATGGGGTGACCCGAGTGACCCTGGATGTGGACATTGTGGTTGATTTGAAGGAGTCGCACATACAAGCCCTGGCCGCCGCTTTTCCAGCCCCCCGCTTTTATGCCGACCCCGACCAGATGCGTGATTCCATTCGGTTGGGAATCATGTTCAATATTATAGATTCCAGCCAGGCCAGAAAGGTCGATCTAATTCCGGTGACGATGAAACCGGGGTACGGTTTTGCCCTGGCTAACCGGATTCGGCGAGAAATTTCTTTCGAGGCCAGCGAGACTCTGCCGGCCTGGTTTGCCAAACCGGAAGATGTGATTGTGGGTAAACTGATGGCCTGGCAGGAAGGACGCTCCTTTAAGCACGAAGTCGATATCCGCGATATTTTGACCGCGGTCCATTTGGGTGATGATGAGGCGCTATCGACTGCATTTGACCCGGTTTACATCGACCGTTGGGCCGCCTCCCTTGGTCAGGAAGTGGAGCTGTTCTGGCAGGAGCTGAAAAGATTGTCTACTCCCAATGATGGCTAATTTCCGGCATTGCGGTTAAGGGTTGCCGGCAATCACCTTGACCTGGACAAGTCACCTGGGCCAACCAGGGATGTACTGTAAATACGGATAGGACGCAAAGCGCACGGATATTATTATCTGTTTTGTCCGTGTTCGTCCTATCCGTGTTTATAATTTGATTTTCTGGCCTAAAAGATCTGATTCAGGGCCTCGGCGAACGTTTCGACCGTCCGATCGACGTTTTTAAGCTTGTCCAGGCCGAATAGTCCGATCCGAAACGATTGGAAATCCTCCGGCTCGTCACATTGTAAGGGCACGCCGGCGGCGACCTGAATCCCAGCCGCGGCGAATTTTTTCCCCTGGTGGATGTCGACATCATCCGTATAACAAACAACCACCCCGGGGGCCTGGAAACCCTCGGCCGCCACGCTCTTGACGCCTTTGCCGGCCAGCAGGGCTCTCACTTTGTCCCCAAGTTCCTGCTGCGCGGCCCGGGCCTTTTCAAGACCGTAGGCTTCGGTCTCTTTCATCACCTCCCGGAACTGCTTGAGGGCATCGGTGGGCATGGTAGCGTGATAGGCGTGGCCGCCCTGCTCGTAAGCCGCCATGATCTGCAGCCACTTGCGCAGGTCGCAGGCAAAGCTGGTGCTGACGGTCGATTCAATTCGTTCGAGCGCCCGCGGGCTAAGCATGACCAGGCCGCAGCAGGGCCAACCGCTCCACCCTTTTTGGGGAGCGCTGATCAGAATATCGACCCCAGACGCGGCCATATCCACCCAGATCGCGCCGGAGGCGACGCAGTCCAACACAAACAGGCCGCCGACGGAATGGACGGCAGCGGCCACCGCCCGGATATAATCATCGGGCAGGATCATGCCGGCCGAGGTTTCGACGTGCGGGGCAAAAACCAGGTCCGGTTTTTCCGCCTGGATGGTGGCCACCACCTCGGCGATAGGGGCCGGGGCAAAGGGAGCTTGCCGGCTGCCATCAACGGGCCGGGCCTTCAAGACCGTGGACTCAGCCGGAATGTCCCCCATCTTGAAAATCTGGCTCCAGCGGTAGGAAAACCAACCGTTGCGCACAACCAGCACATTGGCCCCTTTGCCGAACTGGCGCGCCACGGCCTCCATGCCGAACGTGCCGCCTCCTGGGATCACCGCA
>Ga0209536_100015085_pt1 | contig 11044 bp, 11 predicted proteins | sample DeeMarSeWOR28_12_FD_187461 | JGI IMG/M metagenome (GOLD analysis project Ga0209536, IMG submission 187461) | Marine sediment microbial communities from White Oak River estuary, North Carolina - WOR-2-8_12 (SPAdes) (version 2) | ecosystem: Environmental > Aquatic > Marine > Intertidal zone >... | reverse complement strand
TCCCATTGCACTGCCCCTTTGACGCCCTTGGCGATATCGGCAGCATGGGCGGCAATCCGGGAAGCAATCACCCCCTCCCTAACGTCATCGGGGTCGGGAAGGGAGAGGTGCTCGGCCGGAGTAACATAGCACAGGAAATCGGCACCGGCAGCAGCGGCAACGGCCCCCCCAATGGCAGCGGTGATATGGTCATAGCCGGCAGCGACATCCGTTACCAGCGGGCCAAGCACGTAGAATGGCGCGCCTTTACAGATGGACTTCTCTAGCTTCACATTAGCCTCAATCTGATTCAAAGGCACGTGACCGGGTCCTTCGACCATGACCTGCACCCCGGCCTGCCAGGCCCGCTCCACTAGCTCGCCAATAACCAGCAGTTCCTCCACCTGGGCACGGTCGGTAGCATCAGCAATACAACCGGGGCGCATACCATCGCCGAGGCTAAGTATTACGTCAAAGTCCCTGGCCAGCTCAAGGAGGCGGTCATAGTACTCATAAAGAGGGTTCTCGCAATCGTTGTGGAGCATCCAGCCAATCATGAAAGCGCCACCCCGCGACACCACATCGGCCACCCGTCCCTGCTGCTTGAGGCAGTCCAGGGCCGACCTTGTCAGGCCACAATGTACCGTGATGAAATCGACACCATCGCGGCAGTGTTCTTCAATGGCGCTAAAGAGGTCATCGACCGTCATTTCCACTATCGCACCATGCTCCCGGATGGCCTTAATTCCTGCCTGATAGACAGGTACAGTCCCCACCGGTACTGTGGTCTTGGCAATGATTTCGCGGCGAATGGCAGAGATATCGCCGCCGGTCGACAGGTCCATGACGGTATCGGCACCACATTCAACCGCCGCCTGCAGTTTGGCCAGCTCGGTATCGACATCGCCAAAATCAGAGGAAGTACCTATATTAGCGTTGACTTTCGTCCTGAGACCTTGCCCGATGCCGCAGGGTACCAGGCCTTTATGGGCGACATTGGCCGGGACAACTATGGTGCCATTGACGACGCCCTGACGGACAAACTCCGCCTCAATTCCTTCACTCTCAGCCACCGCCCGCATCTGCGGCAGGATAATACCTTTTCGAGCCAATTCCAGTTGCGTCATCATAGCCTCCAAAAAAGAAAACCAAGGGCAATGTTTAATACTAACAGGCCCTTGGTGACTACTATCACCGCTTCCCTACGCTCGCATTACCGAGATCAGGTTCCCAGGGTTGGCATCAGCCTCTCAGCCTGTCAGCACCCCTAGCGGTCTTATTTTTATTTTTTACCCTAACAATCTAGCACAGAGATAGTGGAAATGCAAGAAAAGGATACTCAAATAGTACCTACTCCGCACTCCATTTCGGTTCCCGTTTCTCCACCCAGGCACGCGGACCTTCCTGGGTATCCGGAGTGGTGGAGTTAATCAGCATCGCCATCTCGGCCATCTCCAGATTGAGGTTCCGGTACATGTCAAGACCCCGCCAGAGGAGTTTCTTGGCAAACTGGGTGGCTACCGGGGCCTGGGTAAACTGCTGGCAGAACTCCTTTGTAGCCGACATCAGTTCTTCATGCGGTACCACTTTGGTCACGTATCCGATGCTGAGTGCCTCCTCGGCATCAATCATCCTGCCCGACCAGATTAGCTCTAGGGCTTTGGCAATACCGACAATCTTTGGCAGGAAATAGCAACCGGCATCACCGGGGAGAAGTCCCATCCTGACGTAGTTCATGCCCACCCGGGCTTTGTCCGACATTACCCGTATATCAGCCATGCTGGCCATATCCATACCCGCCCCGGCGGCAGGGCCATTGATAGCGGCAATGTATGGCTTATCGAGGCTCTCCAGAGCACGGGACACCCGGTGCACGCCGAGGCGCATGTAGTTCCTGCGGGCGTAGAGCGGCTGTGACTGTCTGCCACCACCAGCGGCGGCTTTAACATCCATACCGGAGCAAAAACCACGCCCCGCCCCGGTCACTATCACCACCCTGACCTTGGGATCGGTCTTGGCGCTCTCGATGGCGTCTACCCATTCAGTAAGCAGGGTGTCGGTAAAGGCGTTCAGGCTCTCGGGACGATTAAGCGTTATCGTGGCGATATAGTCCTCTACCGTATATATTATTTCATTGTATGCCATTGCTCTCCTCCTCGTATTATCTGTGTTGCCATACTAGACTGTCCCCATGAAGGTGTCAAGGGCTGATGCTCGTTATCCTCTTTTTTACTTCACTCTCTGTTTGGTAGTGACGGCCCCATACACTGTATCCCCTTCAGGGAGAACCCCTCAGGGTGAACCCTTCCCCAATGGGGAAGGGGACGATAAGTACTTAGAGGGCTGCGCCCTCTAAAACTCCCTTTTACGATGTCTTGAATCTGCATTTGTCCAGGGGCCTCGCCCCCTCTTTAGTTCCCCTTCACCGCGTTTAGTGACTGCACCCTTTTGGAGTCTTTCAAAAATTACCTATGGGCGGAGAATTAGGTTAAAAGACAACAATTCCCTTAGATGAATAGTGAATTCTCGGCTCAATGTCCGTTCTACTCTATAAGGTGAGAACCACCCTCGCCATAAAATTTGCCTCTCACCGTTTTGGGGAGTCCAGAGGGGTGTAATCCCTCTGGACGGGGGATTCCAAGGGGGGTCCCCCTTGGAATCCCCCAGCAAAAGGCGAGGGTTAATGAAACAAAATGAAAATGTTACCACAAAGGGATTACACCTTGACGCTTGACAAAAACACACCGCCTATCTAGAGTATCCATTACCAGATACCGGGGGTGTAATGATGAAAGATAAGGTCAAAATTGCCGCCGTCCAGATGGAGCCCAGGCTCAAGAAAAAGAACGAGAACCTTGAGAAGATAACACTCAGAACAAGAGAGGCCACCGGAGAAGGTGCTGAGCTTATCGTGTTCCCTGAGTGTGCCCTGACAGGCTATGTATTCAATAGCCGGAAAGAGGCTTTGCCTTACGCGGAGACCGTTCCCGGCCCGACCACCGAAAAACTGGCAGAACTATGTCACGAGCTTGGCGTGCACGTGGTCGTCGGTATGCTGGAGATAGATGGCGACAGGTGCTACAACGTAGCTGTACTGGTGGGGTCGCAGGGACTGGTGGGGAAATACCGCAAGGCCCACCTTCCCTTCCTCGGGGTCGACCGCTTCTTAGACCACGGTGACAGGCCCTTTCAGGTATACAGGACACCAATCGGCAATATCGGCATGCACATCTGTTACGACTGCAACTTTCCGGAGACAGCACGGGTAATGGCCCTGCAGGGAGCAGATATCCTGGCACTGCCGACCAACTGGCCAACCGGTCGGGGCAACATTTCCCTCTATGTGGTTAATTCTCGCGCACTGGAGAACCTGCTCCATGTCGTCGCTGCTGACCGCGTCGGTGTAGAGCGCGGTTCTACATTCCTCGGCATGAGCAAGATTGTCAGGGCCGGGGGAGACACGCTTGCTGAGGGCAGTCGTGACAACGAGGAAATCCTCTATGCCGAGGTCAGCCTGGCAGAGGCAAGACAGAAGCACATCGTTTTCAAGCCGGGTGAGTTCGAGCTCGATTTCATCGGTGACCGTCGACCGGAGCTGTATGGGAGAATCACCTACCTCGGAGTGCCGGAGCCGATGTAAATGCCTGGTATGGAAATACTTGGTTCAGGTGCAGGAAGACTCGGACAGCAGCTCAGCCCGGAACAGTTGCTGCAGTTCGGAACCTACTATCACGAGCTAATAGACTGGAACAAACGAATCAACCTGACCACCATCACCGGATATGAGGAGGTCCAGGTCAACCACTTCCTTGATGCTCTAACGGTGGCCCTGGTCTGGCAACCGTCGACCGGAAGCACCGCACCCCGGATCCTTGATGTCGGCACCGGCGGCGGTGTGCCGGGAGTCCCGCTCAAGATTACATTTCCCCAGATACGGCTGGTACTGCTCGAAGCTACCGCTAAAAAAGCAGCTTTTCTGCATCATCTTAAAGAGCAACTCCAGCTCGAAGACGTGGAAATCATAGTGGGGCGGGCGGAGGCTATAGCCCACAATACTCAATACCGGGAGGGATTTGACATGGTGCTATCGCGGGGGGTGGCCCCGTTACCGACTCTGGCCGAACTGACTTTACCCTTCTGTGCCGTCGGCGGCAAGGTGGTCGTTCACAAGAAGGGTGATATCGAAGAGGAAATAAATCTGGCATCGCAGGCAATTAACACCTGCGGAGGAAAACTACGTGAGGTAAGAGCAGTTGACCTACCGGAGTTCCCCGACAAGCGTCAACTGGTGGTGATTGACAAGATATCAGCCACGCCGGAGCAGTACCCCCGCCGCCCCGGCATGCCGAAAAAGAGACCGATAAGATAAAGGCTATTACTAAGCTCGTTTGCCCTTGATATCACCCGAACCGAAAGAGCCGAGCTGTACCTGGCCCGAGACATCGTCACCAGTCACCGTCACCTTGAAATCGAGCTTCATCTGGCCCATCGGACCGGTCACTGAGATTGACCAGGTAGCTTCATCCCCGGAAACCGTGCCACCTGAGAATGCCTGTTCACCACCCATCCCCATATCGACACTACCACTGAGAGAGTCGCCATCGGCTTTAAGGGTGAGTTTGCCAGGCCGGGCACCCATAGGGGTTTGCACCTGGATGTCGTAGGTTCCGTCAACTGTCACTGTACTGCCTCCTGAATTAGTGTTTATTAACCTCTGCTACCATGAGCTATCAAGACATTCTAGATAACTGGCATCGCGTTGTCAAAAGCCAAGGCCAATCTTCAGCAGCGCCCCATCCCCTTACTCCCCTTCCCCAGAGGGGAAGGGGAAGATTATTATCAGAGGGCTGCGCCATCTAGAACCCCCCTTCAAGGTGTTTAGAAAGCTTGTTTGCACCAAGGGCTTATCTCTTCAAAACTCTCCTAAAAATAAAGTGCCACTATGACCAAGGAGATTTGGCAGTTTGAGAGGGGGACCAAGGCCTGCCTGCCATAGTCGCGAAGGGACGGCGAGCAGGGGGTGAGGATGCAAGATAAGTTGATAAACATAACTGACAGTTGTAGAATATTCCTGTATCACTTACAAGCCACGGAACCGAGGAGGCACATCATGGAAACCGGGACATGGAAGGTAAAAACTGGCCTGGCGCAGATGCTGAAGGGCGGAGTAATCATGGACGTGGTTACGCCGGAACACGCCAAGATTGCTGAGGATGCCGGTGCCTGCGCCGTGATGGCGCTGGAGAGAGTGCCGGCTGATATCCGTGCCGCCGGCGGTGTCGCCAGGATGGCCGACCCAACGGTTATCGAAGCCATTATGAAGGCCGTCTCCATTCCGGTTATGGCCAAGTGCCGTATCGGTCACTTCGTCGAGGCCCAGGCGCTCGAGGCTCTCGGTATCGACTATATCGATGAGTCCGAGGTGCTGACCCCGGCCGATGAGTCGCACCACGTCTGGAAGCACGATTTTAAAGTGCCCTTTGTCTGTGGTTGTCGTAACCTCGGAGAAGCCTTACGGCGTATCGGCGAAGGGGCTGCCATGATTCGCACCAAGGGTGAAGCCGGCACCGGTAACATAGTCGAGGCGGTACGCCACATGCGGACGGTCATGGATGAAATACGCAAGCTTGTCAATATGCCCGAAGAAGAGTTGATGGCCGAAGCCAAAGAACTAGGGGCACCTTTTGAACTAGTAAAAGAGGTACATGACACCGGCAAGCTACCGGTGGTGAATTTTGCTGCCGGAGGCGTAGCCACCCCGGCCGATGCTGCCCTGATGATGCAGCTCGGTGCCGACGGGGTCTTTGTCGGCTCCGGTATTTTCAAATCGAGCAATCCCAAGGTCAGGGCCGAGGCAGTTGTAAAGGCAGCCACCCACTACCAGGACCCGCAGATAATCGCCGAGGTCTCCAAAAACCTGGGGGAGGCCATGCCCGGCCTTGATATCAAGCAGATTAAACCGGAGGAACTGCTGGCACCCAGGGGGTGGTGACAGGATGAAAATAGGTGTCCTTGCCTTGCAGGGAGCCTTTGCCGAGCATATCAACGTACTGCATCGACTGGAAGTAGAGACCATGCCCGTCCGTTTGCCCCGCCAGCTGGTGGGACTGGACGGGCTAATAATTCCCGGTGGTGAGAGCACCACTATCGCCAGTCTGATGCTGAGCTACAACGTGCGGAGCGAGATTTCGCAGCTAGCCGAAAACGGCTTACCGATACTGGGAACCTGTGCCGGGATGGTATTGCTCGCCCGCAAGGTCTCGGACGACGGAATCGAGCCGGTGGCGGCAATGGGTATAACCGTGCGGCGCAATGCCTTCGGTCGACAAAGGGAGAGCTTCGAGACCGACCTCGATATTCCAGTACTCGGAGAAAAGCCGTTTCCCGGCGTCTTTATCCGTGCCCCTCTGATTGAACAGGTAACCGACGAGGTCGAAGTACTGGCACGACTCGACAACGGCACGATTGTGGCCGCCCGACAGGAGAAGTTGCTGGCCTGCGCCTTTCACCCCGAACTGACCGATGACGTCCGTTTCCACCGTTACTTTCTGAGCATTGTCGGAAGCGAGAAATGAATACGGAACCGGGAGGAGTGTTGTGGAAAAGGTAATCACCGATGACCTGGATGCTTTGCTGGATATCCTCCCACCTCGCATCAAACGAAAACTGGTAAAGCTCGAAGACCGCCGTGAGCTACTGGAGGTAGTCCTCGACCTGGGACGCACACCCGAAGCCCGCTTTGTCCAGCGAGAGGTTATCCTGGACCCCCGGGAGGTCACCGAGGAGGACATCGAGTATGTTACCACTCGCATCAGCAGCTTCGGGGGTGACAACCGGGCTGGTATAGAGCGGACACTGCACCGGATATCGTCCATACGCAATCGCAAGGGTCGGATTGTCGGCCTGACCTGCCGTGTTGGCCGGGCTGTCTACGGCACCATCAACATTATCGAAGACCTGGTACAATCAGGTAAAGGTATCCTGTTGCTGGGTCGCCCCGGGGTAGGCAAGACAACCATGCTCCGCGAGACGGCCCGCGTGCTCGCCGATGAGTTCGACAAGCGCGTCATTATTGTCGATACTTCCAACGAGATTGCCGGCGACGGCGACATTCCCCACCCCGCCATCGGCCACGCCCGGCGAATGCAGGTAACCACCCCCGATATGCAGCACGCCGTTATGATTGAGGCCGTTGAGAACCACATGCCGGAGGTAATCGTTATCGATGAGATAGGCACTGCCCTCGAGGCCCAGGCAGCACGAACTATCGCCGAGCGCGGGGTTCAGTTGGTCGCCACCGCCCACGGCAACACCCTAGAAAACCTTATGATGAACCCCACCCTGTCCGACCTCATCGGTGGAATACAATCAGTCACGCTGGGGGACGAGGAGGCGAGACGGCGGGGCACCCAGAAATCGATACTGGAACGAATGTCGGCACCGACCTTCGACATCCTGGTAGAAATCCAAGACTGGGACCGGGTGGCCATTCATCCCGATGTCGGTGAGGCCGTCGATGCCATCCTGCGCGGCCAGTTGCCCGCCACCGAGACCCGCTGGACGGATGAAAATGGTGAGATTCATGTCGAGAAAGTGATACCGGCGGTAACCGAACGAAGGACACCGGTGCAAAGGCGGCTAGCCAGGAAAGACGGCCAGCCGCGACTCTTCCTCTTCGGGGTCAACCGGGGACGCATGGAGCAGGTGGCCGATGAGATGCAGCTAAGCTTGGAGCTGGTAGACAAGCTTGAGAACGCCACCCTTCTTGTAACCTCCAAGAAGTACTACCGCCAGAAACCGAAGAAGGTCAAGGAGGCCGAGGCCACCAACGTACCTATCTTTGTCCTGAGAGGCAATACCCCCACGCAAATCCGGCAGCTACTCAACACGCTTTACCCAGCCGAGGTCCCCCAAAAGGTCAGCTCCTTCGAGCAGGCTTTGGGTGAGGCCAGGGAGGCCGTGGAAAAGGTACTGGGTGGGGAGGAAACAGTGGAACTAGGCCCCCAGAGCGCTTATATCCGCCGCCTGCAGCACTTGATTGCCGAGCGGAACGCACTTGCCTCCCAGAGTACCGGCAAAGACCCCAACCGCCGGGTGAGGATTTTCCGGGGGGAGGGACAAGAATGAAAACAGTATGGATAATAATAGGCATAGTCTATTTGATTATCACCATTATATCTTTCGTTCTAGCATGCAAATCACGCAAAAAACAGAACTTAGATGAAATTCAGTTAGACGAATTATCAACAGAACCCTACGAACCCAAGGAGAACACAGGGTTTTATTTACACACTACGATAACAAATCAGGGTGCAAAATCTGAATTAAGAAGCCAAGTTTTTGTAGATATCGTAGAACACTTCAATAAACAAGTTAAGAAATTTCAGGACTATATAAATAGAGCTACTTTACCTAAGCTACAAGAGTACATCGATAAAACATCCAAAGTAAATACGATTGGTTATGTTGTTGCTGGAATAGTCTCACTAATCGCAGCCATTTTGGCATTTTTAAGTGCCTTTATGATCTTATAGCTCATGGTCATGTCAGTTTTATCAGTCATTTGTGATATTTATTTAGTAAAATGAAATTAAAAAGGGGGCTTTGCCCCTTTTAGTAATTACGTCTCTCTCCCATACAAAGGAGAGAGATACAGGTGAGGGGTTGAAAGATTAAATGCCCCGAAACAGATATAAAGACCGCAAACAAATCCTCTCCCGCGAGCATGGCACCATCATCAAAGACTGGGGCGGGCGGCTGCCCGTTGCCCTGATTTACCCGAATTCCTACTACCTGGGCATGTCCAACCTGGGCATCCACGCCATCTACCGCCTGCTCAATAACTACGGTGATGTTGTCTGTGAGCGAGTCTTCCGGGAGAAGGGCCAGAATACACCACCCGTCGGACTGGAGTCGGGGCGGCCCCTGACGGACTTCGCTGTCCTCGCTTTCTCCGTTACCTACGAACTCGACTATTTCAACGTGGTAAATATTCTCAGGGCGAGCGGTATCCCCCTGTATGCCACTGAGCGCGACGAGCGATATCCCCTTATTATCGCCGGCGGCCCCTGCATGACGGCCAACCCGATGCCCCTGGCGCCGTTCTTCGACTGCCTCTGTATCGGTGAGGCCGAGGCGATACTTCCTCCAATGTTACCCGTGCTGTCCGAGGGTATTGGCAGCAGCAGACAGGAGCTACTCAGAACCCTGGCAAAGCTGCCGGGTGTCTATGTCCCGCAATGCCATGACGGCACCCCGATGGTTCGGCAGTGGGTAAAAAATCTCGACGATTTTCCGGCGACCTCGACGGTACTCACCCTGGATACTGAACTGGGCAATCTCTATTTAATCGAGGTCGAGCGGGGCTGCGGGTGGGGGTGTAACTTCTGCCTGGTAAGTAATGTATTCCGCCCGGCAAGGTACCGTTCTGTGAATGGAATACTCGCCGAGGCAGAGAAGGGCCTTCAATATCGAAAACGTCTCGGGCTGGTAGGTCCGGCCGTCACCGACCATCCCCAGATTGAGGAACTGGTCACACGACTCCGGCAGATGGGAGCGGAACTCTCGGTCAGCTCCCTGCGGATAAGGCCGCTTTCGCCGGTAGTACTGGCAGAGGTGGAGAAGGGCGGGGCCCGGACAATTGCCCTCGCCCCTGAGGCCGGCTCAGAACGACTCCGAAGGCTTGTCGCTAAGGGTATAACCGAGGACGATGTTCAAAAAGCTGTGGCAATGGTGGTGGGGCGGGGCATCAGGCAACTCAAACTCTACTTTATGATTGGTCTGCCTTCGGAGAACGACGATGATATCGAGGAAATCGTCCGCCTGACCCTCGCCTGCAAGGGCATCCTGGATAAACGGGCGGGGGGTGGCCGTATTACCCTCAGCATCTCGCCTTTTGTCCCCAAAGCCGGGACACCCTTCCAGTGGCTGCCGATGGCACCGCTTTCTGTCCTGGAATATCGCCTGTCTTCACTCAAGAGTCAATTGCAACCGAAAGGAATACAGGTCAAGGCGGAGAGCCTCGCCTGGACCGAGGTGCAGGCAGTCCTCGCCCGGGGCGATAGTCGATTATCAGAGCTATTAGCTGGTATGGAAGCAGTATCACTTCCCGCCTGGCGTCGCACCGTCCGCGAAAGCGGTCTGGATATTGACTTCTACGCCCACGAGCAATGGGACACGAGCTATAAGCTACCCTGGGCATGGATTGACTCCGGTACCAGCCACGAACACCTCAAGCGAGAGATGGAACGAACACTGACCATGATGGGTGCATCCTTCTGAAAGAGCAGGTTGACACTTATATTTGCGTGATATATCCTGTTAAGGTTATGTCAGGGAAAGGATATTACCAGTAAATGGCAAAGACTTTGACTGAACTGGAAGAGAATGTTACCGGATTATTATGTTATGTCTTGTTCTGGGTAAGTGGCATTATATTCCTCATACTTGAGCCGGAGAACAAGTTTGTCCGCTTCCATGCGATGCAGTCCACTATCGTCTTCGGCGTTCTGAATATCGCAGGCATTGTTCTACGCTGGATACCATGGGCCGGTATCTTCCTGAGCGGCGTTGTCGGTGGAATCGCGTTCATACTGTGGGTAGTCTTGATGGTCAAAGCCTATCAGGGCGAGAAATACAAGCTGCCCTATGCGGGTGACCAGGCTGAGAAATGGGCAGATAAGTAATATGCAGGAGGAAGAACATTGATGGGTTATTTCAGGATACTGGCAGCAATACCCGGTTTCTTTATCAGCTCCCTTATCCTTTGGGGCCTCTGGGGGACATTTGCCGATAAAATCGGGCTGGAAGAGATAGGCTATCCTCTGGCTATGCTGATTACCATTACCCTCTGGCTGGCGGTGGCACCGCTGGCAGCGGTCGGGCGCCGTAAAAAGTGATAGTTAAACTGTAATAAGGTCCCGTGATTTAGAGACCTTCAGCCCACCTGACGGCATTCTGGAAAATACGTAGACCATCACCCTGCTCCCCAATGCTGCAGCGTGTCCACTGGGGGTGCTGGGTGCCACGGATGAAACGCTCGGGGTGGGGCATCAGGGTAAACACC
>Ga0209536_100015084_pt1 | contig 11045 bp, 11 predicted proteins | sample DeeMarSeWOR28_12_FD_187461 | JGI IMG/M metagenome (GOLD analysis project Ga0209536, IMG submission 187461) | Marine sediment microbial communities from White Oak River estuary, North Carolina - WOR-2-8_12 (SPAdes) (version 2) | ecosystem: Environmental > Aquatic > Marine > Intertidal zone >... | reverse complement strand
TTGGGCCTTTGAGGATCCGACGGATAACCTGGCCCAGACGGTCATGCCGATCACGTACCGCGAAGCGGATCTGCAGGTTACTGAATTCCAGCTTCCCGCTGATGCCAATTCGGGCGAGACAATTCGTGCCACCTACAACGTTACGAACGTGGGAACGCGTGATACGCGTGTCACCAGTTGGAACGATCGTTTTTTCATTTCTAAGGTCTAGAACTTTCTGAAAAGCAATTGATCGCTCATCTCTTTCCAATGCCCATAAGCTCCGCCCCTTCTTTTTTAATTCTATCGCTGTATTAACTCCATTAGTATGTTTCGACCATGAGAGCTTTTTTTCTGCTCCAAGAGATGTTTTAGCAACTTTTGTATTCTCAGGGGTGGGCGTTATTCCACAGAGATAAAGGTGGCAAACCCCTAAACCCTCCGCGCTTCGAAGAATTGAACCAACATTCCATGCACTACGAACGTTGTCCAGCAATGTATCGATTTCATACCTCATCCGTGATATGGGATTATCTTCAGGTTCTGGGTACAATGCTTTAGCTAAAACTTCTTTTGTTTCTGAGCCGCAATTTGGACAAGAGAATCCAAAAAGATGTCCCTTTACTATTGGATACCGGAGAGAACAATCAGCCCTTTTACACTGTCGAATGGAATAGCCTGATATAGACACATCATTCACCATTATCTAATGAGATCCGAGAAACAATTATAATAGCCTAATGATGTTAACTCCCAGGGATTGGCACGAGAGATACACTCAACAAGCAAAATGGACTTATGACCTCCGGCGTTTTCTTTATTCCCATATAGATTTAGATGAGATGAATCAGGTTCTGGAAGTGGGTTGTGGTACGGGTGTGATCTCCATGGAATTGAATTCATTATTTACCGCCAAAGTATATGGGCTGGATATCGAACCCGCGAACCTACACCTTGCCGCAGCATTAGATCTGCAGTCTGATTTTACACTCGGCGATGCTCACTCATTGCCGTATCCAACTAATATGTTCGACATGACACTCTGTCACTTCTTACTACTGTGGGTAATGAATCCTATCAAAGTTGTTCAGGAGATGGCACGTGTTACACGCACCGATGGGTATATCATAGCCTTAGCTGAGCCGGATTATGGTGGTCGTATAGATTATCCAGATGAGCTCGATGTAGTTGGTAAATGGCAACAGGAGTCCCTTTATAAGCAAGGTGCTGATGCTCAAATTGGTCGTCGCCTTGCAGAAATCTTCAATCTAGCTCAGCTAAGTGATATCCAGATTGGCGTATTAGGAGGTCAATGGTCGGGGGGTAATCTGTTGGAAGATTGGTCTAATGAATGGCAGATTCTCGAGAATGATTATTCCTTATTAGCCGAGAAAATCCATAATTGGGAATATTATAAGTCTCTGGATAGATCCCACCGTCAACAAGGTGATCGTATACTTTTTGTACCAACTTTTTATGCATATGGGAAAGTGGTCCCATAATATCCGCGGTTTTCAGAAATTTCTATACAGGAATATTGGAACACAGGGGGAAGAGTAATGGGCTAGTCAACCGGGGGAAGACCGATTTCTACTTTTGAATTCTTTACTCGCACCGGATAGGCTGGTATATCAACCACAGCCGGGAGCGTGAGGGCTTTACCCGAGCGCACATCAAATCGAGCACCATGACGCGGACAGATGATTTCCATCTTCTCTAACTCCCCGTCCCCCAAGGGCCCATCATCATGGGAGCATAAATCGGCTAGCGCAAAAAACTCTCCCCCAATATTGAAAAGGACTAATGGTTGACCATCGATCTCGATATGTAATCGGTCTCCATTTTGAATCTCATCTTCTGATGCGATTTCAATAAATTCACATTTTTCTGGTGCGATCTTTGTGTAGTCCAACATGTCAATCTTTCCCCAACCAGTAACATCTTATTCTGGCTTATTCAACCAGGTCGTCGCTTGCCTCACCAAGACCATAAACACCAGCTTTTAACACTTTCAAAGAGAGAAGAGCACATTTTAAACGCACAGGTCCCAGCTCAATCCCCAACAAATCTAAGACATCGTCTTTCGTGAGCTGCTTCACCTCGTCCAATGTCATACCCTGGATTGACTCCACCAGTAGATCGGCTGAAGCCTGGGATATAGCACATCCATGCCCATTAAAAACGGCTTCTTTTACCCTATCATCGGAATTAACCAGGATATCGATACGTATATGGTCTCCACAAAGAGTGTTATCGTCCTCAAATGAGATGTCATTTGGTTCTAAAACACCACGATACAGCGGGTTTTTATATCGATCAATGATAAGTTCGCGATACAAGTCGTCCATAAAATGTATGTAGCCTAGATAATATTATCCAAATATAGTCTTGACTTTGTAAATACCTTCGACCAAACGGTCAACTTCATCTTTGAGGTTGTATAAATAGAAGCTAGCCCGAGTAGTAGCCGGCAAGTTGAATTTTTCATGCAGTGGCATGGCACAGTGATGGCCAGCTCTGACCGCAATTCCATCGGTGTCCAAGATCTGCGAAACATCATGCGGGTGGATTCCATCAAGTGTAAAGGAAGCAACACCACCTTTGTAAGCTGCATCTGGACCGAAGGTTCTTACCCCGGGAATCTCAACAAGTCTTTCCTGTGCATAGTCTATGATATCATGTTCATGAGATTCAATGGCATCCATACCTATAACAGACAGATAGTCTATCGCGGCTCCAAAACCAACCGCTTCAGCAATTGCCGGAGTCCCTGCCTCGAATTTATGGGGAATTTCATCCGTCTCAAAAGACCGCAGATGGACACGTTTGATCATATCACCACCACCAAGAAACGGCGGCATTTCATCCAACAATGCTTCTTTGCCATATAGTACACCAATTCCACTGGGACCACACATCTTATGAGCCGAAAAAGCCAGAAAATCTACATCCAACGCTTGAACATCTACCGGCAAATGTGGCACAGATTGAGCCGCATCCACTAAGGTTCGAGCACCCGCTTGATGAGCTAGATGAATGATTTCTTGTGCCGGGTTAATAGCTCCCAGTACATTAGACATTTGCGTAAAAGCTACCAGTTTCGGTTCTAATGACAATAGCTGACGATAGATATCCAGATCGAGCAAACCTGTCTCAGTTACTGGAATGAATTCCAGGCGGATACCACCTTCAGCAGCTAGGATCTGCCACGGCACTAGGTTAGAATGATGCTCCATCTCGGTTAATATAACCACATCACCAGCATCGAGGTTCACTCGTCCCCAGGTATACGCGACCAGGTTGATAGCCTCCGTTGTATTTCTAGTGAAGATAATCTGCCTTGCTGTGGGTGAATTGATAAGTTCCGCTACTTTCTGCCGTGTCGCCTCATAACTTGCGGTTGCCTCCTCCGCGAGTGTATGGATGCCACGATGGATATTAGCATTGGAACGCAGATAGAATTCATTCATGGCTTGAATTACAACCAATGGTTTCTGGCTGGTGGCAGTCGAGTCTAAATAAATTAATGGAAAACCCGGTCGGACTTCCCGCTCCAAAATAGGGAAATCCTTTCTGATCCTGGCAACATCAAGTTTTGAGTCTGTTGTGTAAGGCGTACCCATATTTGTTAACCAATTGAAATAAGATTGTGCAATGTGAATAAAACAGAAAGTGTAGAGTTGGATTTTTCTTTTTCAAATGCTTATCTATTATTTGTGCAAATACCATAGGGTACCGCGAATTTACAATCCACCAATCCGGTATTTGCTAAAAGTAATTTGCGATTTTGACATCAGATTTATTTTAAGATCCATTTCGCAAATTACTTAGATATCGGTTGCACCATGTTAAGAACTACCGTTGACGAATGTGGGATCTTCGTCGTTTACGCGCATACCTGACGTTTGAAGACTCTTTAGGACACCATAAAACATGGTCCGGGACCATCCAACCATCTGTCAGATATACATTTTCCTGGAATTGGACGGCGATCATTTTAGAATCGACCTGGACAACCGTCCCCACCAACCATCCCCGCGTCCGTTCTCCCTTTTTATCATCATGATCACAGTAGACTTCCACATTATCACCAACTGAATATGCTTCGTTATCATCTGGTGCTGTTGTAAAATGAACTTCTGCCAAAACTGCCTCCCATTTATTTATCTTCCTGATAGACCAGAGGCGAGCCATATAAAAATTGGCTCGCCACTATCGAGCTTGCCCCGCCGCTCACCTCTGGCATCAATACTAATTTCAACTAATTTTATTTTATACCATTTTTTCCAAGATAGCATCTTGGAAGCGTGTCCGAATCCCATCAAATGGAATTCTCTGCATAATAGGATCAAAAAATCCTTCAACGATCAGTCGTTCTGCTTCATCATAAGAGATCCCACGTGACTGTATATAAAACACATGCTCTGGATCGATTTTCCCAACCGTCGCCCCATGAGTACAACGCACATCATCAGCTAATATCTCAAGACCTGGTATGGAATCAGCCCTGGCTTGACGGCTGAGAGTTAGGTTCCGGTTTGCCTGGTAACCATCTGTTTTTTGAGCACCAGGAGCAACATAGATCATCCCTTGCCAAACTGATCGACTTTTATCGTTGAGTGCACCTTTGAAGAGCAAATCACTTGTTGTATTAGGTGCTAAATGATTTTGTTGTGTGTCATGGTCTAAATGCTGGTCGCCATCTGTGAAATAAAAGCCAGACATACGACCCGTGGCCCCCTCCCCAACCAAATCAATATCTGAGAAATTCTTGGTTAGGTGGCTTCCAACCGCACCAAATATCCAATCGATATTCGCGTCACGGCTGACTCTCGCCCGTTCGTGACTGAAATTCCACACATGCTCACCCCATGATTGGAGTTCTACAAAACGAAGATTTGCACCTTCTCCGACATGCAACTCAACTATGCCTGCATGAAGAGTCTGACCATCAATCTCAGTGTCAGACGCAGCTTCATGGATATAAGTCAATGAAGCGCCATCTTCCAACCAAACCAGAATATGCGAAAAATAGGCAAATCCCAAGCCGGGTCCCCATAAAACGCTATGTAATGGTTGTGAGACTTCGACTCCGCGCGGCACATAGACTAGGACACCATTATTAGCCATAGCAGCTGCTAAAGCCGCAAACTTACCTTCATCCGGTCTGACGATCTCTCCGAGAACCTTTTTAAGAATGTCGGGATGATCACGCTCTGCAGTAACCAGGTCGGTAAAAACCACACCCTCGGATGTTAACTCAGGATTGATCTCTGTCTGAACCTTATTACCAGGTAAAAGCACAATCTGACCACTTTGCTGATCACTTACTAGTGGTTGTAACAACGCCTCAGGCACATGAGGGAGATTGGAGCCACTTGATGCATCTGCTAAACGAAAACCACCCGCATCAAGGTTTCTCAGATCTGTCCTCCTCCATGCTTCCTCAGTTGTCGTGGGGATAGGTTTCTGTTCAAAGAATTGCCATGCTTTATCACGGTAATCATTTATAAAACTTAGTGAAGAGTCCATGCCCTGTAAAACCGGTACCATTTCACGGGTAAACGAAAATTCTTTGGATGTTGGGCGAGTCGTGCGTGTTGTTCTTGTAACTACTCTTGATGTCATATTTTATCCTATGGAACCTTCCATTTGCAATTGGATCAATCTGTTCATTTCGATAGCATATTCCATGGGCAGTTCTTTTACCAGTGGTTCAATGAAACCAGATACCACCATAGAGGTTGCTTCTTCTTCCGTTAGACCACGACTCATCAAGTAGAAAAGCTGCTCCTCACCCACCTTCGATACTGATGCTTCATGACCGATGGTAACATCTTCCTCGTCAATCTCAATATAGGGATAGGTGTCCGAGCGTGATTGTTCGTCAAGAAGAAGGGCATCGCAAACGACATTCGAACGAACATCATCTGCGCCTTTATGCACCTTCAAAAGCCCCCGATAGGAGGCGCGCCCGCCATCTTTGCTGATCGATTTTGAAGTGATTTTACTGCTTGTATGTGGCGCGACATGGATAATTTTTCCACCAGCGTCTTGATGTTGGTTTTTACCCGCAAAAGCCATCGAAAGGATTTCACCGTGCGCCTTTGGTCCTACCAGATAGCAGGAGGGGTATTTCATAGTAAGTTTGGAACCAAGGTTTGCGTCGACCCATTCCATGGTTGCACCTTCATGCACAATTGCCCGTTGGGTTACAAGGTTGTAAACATTTGTCGACCAATTCTGAATTGTCGTATATCGCACACGTGCGTTTTTCTTTACGACAATCTCGATTACCCCACTATGGAACGAATCCGTAGTATAAGTAGGTGCAGTACATCCCTCAACATAATGTACTTGGGCACCCTCATCAGCGATGATCAAGGTCCTTTCAAATTGTCCTATATTGGCCACATTCAACCTGAAATACGCCTGCAACGGCAGGTCGACTTTGATCCCCTTTGGCAGATAGATAAATGAACCACCTGACCATACTGCGCTGTTCAATGCAGCAAATTTATTGTCCTCGATCGGAATTACGGTTGAAAAGTATTCGCGGAATAGATCGGGATGCTTACGTAAACCGTCCTCAATGCTCAAGAAGATAACACCCTGTTCTTCAAGGTGTTCTTGGATCTTATGATATACCATCTCAGACTCGTATTGAGCTCCGACGCCCGAGAGGAATTTCTGTTCCGCTTCGGGTATTCCAAGCTTATCGAATGTATCTTTAATTGTGTCTGGCACATCATCCCAAGATGTGCTCTCGGTGTCAGTAGGTTTTACGTAATAATATATATTATCCAGATCAAGTCTTGATAAATCCCCTCCCCAGGTAGGCATCGGACGTTTTAGAAAATGCTCAAGTGCTTTTAACCGAAATTCAAGCATCCAAGCAGGTTCTCCCTTCATGTACGAAATCTGTTCAACAACTTCACGATCGATACCCTTCTGTGATTTGAAAACATAAGTTTCGGGATCGCTAAAACCATATTTGTATTCACCAATATTTTCTAATATTGTTGCATCAGAACTCATTACTACCTCCAAAATTGTGAGGGATGCTCATTGTTTATGTCACGCTGAAAATGGTTCGTATTTCTCACGTACCCAATCGTAGCCATGCTCCTCAAGATGCAAAGCCAGGTCAGCTCCGCCAGATTCCACTATACGCCCATCCATCATGATATGGACCACATCTGGCTTGACATAATTTAAAATTCGTTGGTAGTGTGTTATAACCAATACTCCAACTTCTGGGCTACGAACCGCGTTGACACCTTCAGACACAATGCGTAAGGCATCGATATCCAAACCTGAATCCGTCTCATCCAGGATAGCAATTTCAGGTTGCAGGGTTGCCATCTGCAAGATTTCAGCTCGTTTTTTTTCCCCACCTGAAAATCCCTCGTTTAAATACCGCCCAGCAAAAGAATGTTCCATTTTGAGTAAAGACATACGGTCCTTAAGTAACTTGCGGTACTCAGGTATCGGAATGCCCTTATCATCAGGATTTTCCGCTTTCCTTTTCGAATTGATTGCTGACCGTAAAAAATTTGCTACCGATACACCAGGAATGGCTACCGGGTATTGAAAAGCTAAAAACAAACCTAAATGCGCACGTTCATCTGGCGCTAAATCGATGATATTCTGTCCCTTGAACCATACCTCGCCCTCGGTTACCTCATAATTTGGATGCCCCATTAGGACATAGGCAAGCGTCGATTTTCCAGTACCGTTAGGACCCATCAGAGCATGAATTTCACCTTGGTTCACTACAAGATTAACGCCTTTTAGAATTTCTTTTCCGTCAATGCTGGCGTGTAAATTTTTGATTACCAATTCTGACATAAACAAACTCCTTAACTTATTGATTGCCCGGGTTTTCTATTCACTGATGTAAAAAATTTCCGTTTTTATTAGCTGGTTGGGCTTCCGACTCTCAAAAAAAGAATTATAGCAGGCTCTCATAGCTACGTCAATATTTAGGATAAATATCTTAATTATTTAGTCATATTATAGCAGGGGTAATGATTAGAGTCAATAATATTTAGGATAAAAATCTTATATATTGACAATATTTTGTCAGCATGATATACTTCGCGACGAATAAAGGAAAAGTTTGAGATCGATATTTTGAGAACCAAATTGGTATAGAAATGAAAACTGCTGTTGATGATCCAACAAAAACCACGCGTGAACGTGTTTTGCTCACCTTATTGAGGCAACAGCGTTGCACAATTAACGAGTTAGCAACGGCTGTTAAAATTAATCCAATATCGGTGAGGCATCACATCTCTAAATTGGAGGCAGAGGGTCTCGTCACTTCCGAAGAAGAAAGACATGGTGTAGGTAGGCCTCGAAGAATTTACTACCTAACAGAGAAAGGATTGGAGCTATTCCCCTCCCGTTACCTTCAGTTGACCATCAGGTTGATTGAACAGCTAAAGGAAACGATGCCAGAAGCTATGGTGGATCGATTATTTGCTCAGATGGCGGAAGACGTTGCTTCAGAATACGTTTCTCAGGTTAATGGTTTGAGCATGGAGGATCGTCTAGATTTGGTTACAACACTGCTCGGCAATGAGGGCTTTACAGTTGAGTGGGAACAGCAGGGTAATGAGTATCATATACGAGAAATCAGCTGCCCTTATTACCATATTGGTCAAAGCCATCCGGAAGTTTGCTCCGTAGACCAAACGCTAATCTCGACCATGTTATCCGTCCCTGCAGAGAAAGTTAAGTGCGTATTGAACGGGGATACTCATTGTACATATGTGGTTCCTAAATCAATTCTTGTGGAGAGCGAATCATGACTCAAGCCCAGGAGAATAAACTTGTCTGGCAATCAGAGAGTGTTTACCCAGAATTGTCAGAAAAATTAAAAGAGTCCCTTAGAGAAGTTGTTGATCCTGAGATTGGGCTGAACATTATTGAACTTGGCTTAGTCAGAGATGTAATTATCGAGAAAGATATAGCAAACCTCACAATGATCTTAACCACACCCTTCTGTCCTTATGGTCCTGCCATGTTAGACATGACCAGAAAAAAAGCCGAGACATCATTGGAACGTCCAACGACTATTGAAATGGGAGTAGAAATGTGGGACATGTCAATGATGGAAGAAGGTGCCGGCGCAGAGTGGGGGTTATTTTAAACCACTGATTAACAACTTGTTGCCCCGCTTGTTCGATTTCAACTACCGAAAGCGGGGTTTCTTTTTAGCCCACATACAATTATAGATTCTATATCCTTTGTTACAGGCATGATTCTTGCTACATAGCGGAAGATTGCAACCCTTGGCAACAAAATTTAAATAAGGTACTATCGTAACATCGTGAACACATCTACTCCATCCCCACAAACTACATCTCATGGACGACAGATAAAAGGTACGATCACGTATCTCCAGATCGTTCTTGCAGTTGCTGTTGTCGTGGCTACGTTATTCACTGCATGGACGGATCCGGGACTCTTTCCTGGCAGCGCTGGTCAGGACGTTTTAGTAAGTATCGTGCCTGAGGAAACAGCTGTCCAGAGTACAGGTGCCACTCCAGCTCCTAATTCACCCGTTTTGATAGGAATCGTTGCTGGTCATTCAGGGAATGATACGGGCTCAGTCTGTCCAGATGGATTGACCGAAAGAAGTGTGAATGAAACTGTTGCGACTTATGTACAGCAATATTTAGTCGAAGCAGGTATTGAAGCTGAGATCCTGAAGGAATTTGACCCTCGTCTAAATGGTTACCAGGCTACAGCTTTGGTATCTATACACGCTGATTCATGCGATTTTATTAATACTCTGGCGACTGGTTACAAAGTTTCGTCTGCAATGTCTAATCCACACCCTGAAAGGGCTGCTCGATTAACAGGCTGTATGCGTAGTCGTTACTCCCAAGTTACAGGTTTGACTTTACACAACAGCATCACTTCCGATATGACCAGCTATCACGCTTTCGACGAAATCCATCCAGATACAACAGCAGCTATTATCGAGGTTGGTTTCTTGAACTTGGATCGTCAGATCCTAACCCAACAACCAGAGTTAATCGCACAAGGTGTATTCGAAGGTATATATTGTTTCATCAACAATGAAGCTATCAATGACTCTCAATGAGCAATCCTTCAGAGCATTTCCAGGCAAGCGTTAAACAGGCACAAGATGCATTAATGCGGGGCGATCGTCTATCCGCAAGACGATGGGCAGAGCAAGCGATTAATATTGCCCCGGAGCGAGAAGAGGGATGGCTAATTCTAGCAGCCTGTGCCAATCCAAAAGCAAGCATTGCTTATTTATCGGAAGCTCTAAAGATCAATCCACAAAGTCAACGTGCCCGTAAGGGGATGCATTGGGCAATCAAAAAATATCGCACTTCACAACCCCCACCTCCCTATAGAAAAATCCCTGTCGACGCAATTTCTGCAGGGGAAATGGTTGACACTCGCCCCGCCTTAACTCCTTGGATAATAGCTATAATCTTGATTTTTATTAGTTTGGCTGTTTGGTTTGGCTCTCCTTCTTTTACTTTGGCTTTCACCAATAACAAACCCATGTCGATTGCACAGAGCCAGATTGATAAGGAAACACGCACACCTACACCTACCTCTACTTTCACCCCAACACCAACCTTTACGCCCACCTCCACACCAACAATAACACCATCACCCACTCCCACAAACACCGCAACTAGTACCCCGACTTCAACACCTACTGAAACACCCAAGCCAACGAAGAAACCAAAGAAAAAAAATACCTCCGGTGGTTACAGTTTTCCAGGTAGACCAAGGGGTGTGGGCCCTAATGAACGCTGGATTGATGTCGACCTGAGCTCTCAACGCACATATGCCTATCAGGGTAATGATTTAAAGAAAACCTTTGTCGTATCGACAGGGACTTGGCGTTATCCCACCGTAAAGGGTACTTATAAAATATATGTCAAGTATAAAGCTGCCGACATGTCTGGTCCTGGATATTACCTTCCAAAAGTGCCATATGTAATGTATTTTTATCGCGGCTATGGCTTACATGGAACCTACTGGCACAACAATTTTGGAAACCCGATGAG
>Ga0209536_100015083_pt1 | contig 11045 bp, 10 predicted proteins | sample DeeMarSeWOR28_12_FD_187461 | JGI IMG/M metagenome (GOLD analysis project Ga0209536, IMG submission 187461) | Marine sediment microbial communities from White Oak River estuary, North Carolina - WOR-2-8_12 (SPAdes) (version 2) | ecosystem: Environmental > Aquatic > Marine > Intertidal zone >... | reverse complement strand
ACAGGTGTCTCAACCTCAAGATATCCCTTGTCATTCAGGAAATTACGGATCGAATCAATGATCTTTGTCCGTTTGATAAATATTTCCCTGACATCAGGATTAACAACAAGATCGACATACCGTTGACGGTACCTCTGTTCAGGATCTGTAAAAGCATCGTATACCTTACCATCTTTTTCCTTAACGATCGGAAGAGGTTTCAAAGATTTGGAGAGCAGGACTAATTCGTTAACATGAATGGTGGTTTCCCCGACCTGGGTTTTAAATACAAATCCCCTGATCCCAATAATGTCCCCGATATCAAGCAACCGTTTGAAAACTGTGTTATAAAAGGTTTTATCCTCACCCGGACAAATATCATCTCTTCTAACATATATCTGGATCCTTCCCCGTTCATCCTGGATCTCGGCAAATGAAGCATTCCCCATGATCCTCCTGCTCATGATCCTTCCGGCAATACTGATGTCCTGGAAGTTATTCTTTTTAGGATCAAATTGTTCCAGGATCTCCGTACTGGTCGTTGTGACATTAAATTTCTCTGATGGGTAGGGCTGGATGCCCAGTTTGATTAATTCTTCAAGTGATTTTCTCCGGATCTCTTCCTGCTCGCTGAAAGATGGTTGGCTCATTGTTAAAACATTTGACTGCAAAGATAGTTTAAACTACTTTTGCTGGACCATTCTGATGAAAAAAGTATTGAACGTGGAACCGGAAAGAAAAAAAAGAAAGAGATTGCCCCCCTGGATGAAAATGCAGATGCCCGAAGGAGAAAACTATTCCAGGGTTAAGAACCTGGTTGCCAGGAATAACCTGCATACCATATGCACAAGCGGGAACTGTCCGAATATTGGTGAATGCTGGAACCAGGGGACGGCAACATTCATGATACTGGGTGATATATGTACACGTTCCTGTAAGTTCTGTTCGGTAAAAACAGGGAAGCCCCTGGAGGCAGACTGGGATGAACCGGCAAGACTGGCCAGGTCAATTCAGATCCTGGGAGTAAAGCATTGTGTAATTACCTCTGTTGACAGGGATGATATGGAAGATGGTGGAGCCGGATTCTGGGCTGAAACAATAAAAACGGTTAAAAAAGTAAATCCTGGTGTAACCATTGAAGCACTCATACCTGATTTTAAAGGGAATGAATTAGATATTCAAAAGATAATTGATGCCAGGCCTGAAGTCATTTCACATAACCTTGAAACAATACGCAGACTTACACCAAAAATAAGGAGCCGGAACAGGTATGATACCAGCCTCAAGGTGGTGCAGTATATTTCAGATTCAGGTAAAGTTTCAAAATCAGGGATTATGCTGGGACTGGGAGAGCGTGAAGATGAGGTGCTGGAAACAATGGATGACCTGCTGGAAGCGCGGTGCAGGATTATAACAATAGGGCAATACATGCAGCCCACATTACTGCACTATCCTGTCTATGATTATGTCACCCCGGAAATATTTGAAAAATTTCGGGAAACAGGATTGCAAAAAGGATTCAGGTTTGTCGAAAGCAGTCCATTGGTGAGGTCTTCATACCATGCTGAAAAACATATAAAATCCTGACCGATATTTTACGATTATGTGGATTAAGGAATAGAAAAGTGAAGATTTTGTTAAATAGCCTGTTGTGAAATAAATCATTAACTACTCAGCAGGCGATTCGGAACATAACAGTTCAACAAGATAACTTTATTTAGCAGGTGATTTTTTTGGGATTGTATGGATACAAAACTTGTAAAATATAATTTGGAATTTCGTGATCTTGGGGTAATCGACTATAAAAAAGCCTGGGATATTCAGGAGGAATATTTACAATTTCTGGTTGCCGAAAAAGAAGCTTTAAAAAAAGCAAATAAGGTAGGCATGATTCCCCAAAAACAGGTAATTTTGTTCTGTGAACATCACCATGTGTATACATTGGGCAGGAGTGGAGAAGACAATAACCTGTTGATTAACAGCGAAATTCTAAAAAAAATTAATGCATCATATTTCAAGATCAACAGGGGAGGAGATATCACCTATCATGGACCTGGACAGATTGTTGGGTATCCGATTATTGACCTTGAAACAATGAAAATAAAGGTCAGGGATTATGTCTGGAAACTGGAGGAGACGATCATACAATTATTGGCTGAATTTCAGATTACGGGTGGGCGATTAAAGGGTGCAACCGGAGTTTGGCTTGATCCTGACACATCATCAAAATCCCGAAAGATATGCGCAATCGGTGTGAGGGTAAGTAATTACGTAACAATGCATGGATTTGCACTGAATATAAATACCAATCTGGATTATTTTAATTATATAAATCCTTGTGGATTTGCAGATAAATCCGTTACTTCCCTTCAGAAAGAAACAGGGAAGAAATGGGACCTGGAAAATGTTAAAACTGTACTGAAAAACAAGTTTGCTGAAATCTTTAATGTGGAATGGCTGGACAGGTAAATAACAGGATAATAGAAAAAAACTGGATCTTAAAGGGTCATGCTAATGAGATGGAAATTGAATCTCTGAGCAGTGCTCTTTCTATCGATAAGCCCCTGGCCAATTTATTAATCCAGCGTGGGTTAAAAACACATGAACAGGCCAAATCATTTTTCCATCCCGATATATCAGAGTTGCACGATCCCTTCCTTATGAAAGATATGGATGTTGCGGTGAACAGAATTGAAGCAGCAATCCGCAATGGTGAAAGCATAATGATTTATGGTGATTATGATGTGGATGGAACAACATCTGTAGCATTGATATATACATTCTTCAGGCAGTTTTATAAGTACCTGGACTTTTATATTCCCGACAGGTATGACGAAGGATATGGGATTTCATATAAAGGAATTGATTATGCCTTTGAACAGGGATATTCATTGATTATTGCACTGGATTGCGGGATCAAGGCTACAGAAAAAGTTCAATATGCTTCGAGGAAAGGAATCGATTTCATCATATGTGATCACCATAATCCGGGTGACAGCATTCCACAGGCTGTTGCAGTTCTCGATCCCAAAAGACCGGATTGCAACTATCCCTATAATGAATTATCGGGCTGTGGTGTAGGCTTTAAGCTTATTCAAGCATATTCGGCGAAGAACAATATTCCTTTCGATGAATTAAAGAAATACCTTGATCTTGTTGCTGTAAGCATTGCATCGGATATTGTACCTGTGACAGGTGAAAACAGAGTACTGGCTTACTACGGCCTGAAGCAATTAAATGAAAATCCGGGTAACGGATTAAAGGCCATCATTGAATTATCGGGAATCGCTGATAAAGAAATAAATGTTGAGGATGTTGTGTTTAAGATAGGGCCAAGAATCAATGCAGCTGGCCGCATCGAATCAGGAAAAAGTTCTGTAAATCTGCTTATTTCTGATAACAAGGAGGAGGCTAAGATAATTGGTGAAAAAGTAGAGGTCTATAATGAAACACGCCGGAATATTGATAACACTATTACTCAGGAAGCATTGGCAATTGTGGATCAGGATTCGAAGCTTGTGAAAGGTAAAACCACTGTACTTTTTAATCCGAAATGGCATAAAGGTGTCATTGGTATTGTTGCTTCCCGAATAATTGACACCCATTACAAGCCAACTGTGATCCTTACTGAATCAAACGGTTTTGCAACCGGTTCAGCCAGGTCTGTAAGTGGTTTTGATTTGTACCAGGCTATTGAATCATGCAGTGACCTGCTTGAAAATTTTGGTGGTCATAAATATGCTGCCGGATTAACCATGAAACTGGAAAACATTGGCAAATTTCAAAAACGATTTGAAAAATATGTGGAGGATACAATAACACCTGAACAACTAATACCGGTCGTGGAAATCGATACTGAAATCGACCTGAACGATATATCACCAAATTTTTTTAAGATACTTAAGCAATTTGAACCATTTGGGCCGGAAAATATGACCCCTATTTTCCTCACTGAAAATGTTGTAGATAACGGGACCGGTAAAACGGTTGGAGTGAAAGGAGATCATTTAAAGCTTAACCTGATCCAGGAAAGTGATCCCTATAAGGTGTATCCTGCTATCGCCTTTCAGCAAGGGGCACGTTATCAGGGAATAAGAAATGGTAATGCTTTCGATATCTGTTTTTCAATTGAAGAGAATGAATTTATGGGGAGAAAGACCCTTCAATTGAATATCAAGGATATTAAATTCGATTAACCTTTGTGAAACTTTGTGATATAGCTCTCAAAGAATTAAAATAAAACAAAGATCCACAAAGTCAGCCTTCGCTAAAGCTTCGGCTGATTAAAAATTCACAAAGTTGCACAAAGGTCTTTTTATTAAGGATGCAATCAAAATTTTAACCTAACCTGTACTCTCAACTCTGTCTTGTTCTTTCCTTGTATTTCGTTTAATCCTGTACCGATTGTCTCATTTTTGGGGTAATAGGAATTGGATATTTTAAACCACATATCCACATATTTATTGATGACATAGCGAGTATTCAAATAGGCCCTGAATCCACTTCCACTAAATGATGGAATCTGGAACGCATACAATACATCATGTTCGTAGGCATAAATTCTTGATTCCCAGTCATCTGTATCGAATATGGCCATTCTGACAGTAAATGAGAGCGGAATGGTTTCAGGTCTGTACAGAATATCATGATAAACCATATACCCTTTTTGCTGAGGAGAGATCCATTTCTTGTAAAACGATAATTCAAGCCGGTCCTGGAATATGATATGATCCGACACAGGGTATGAAATATGTGCGCGAAATCGTGACAGGTTCTTGTATACGGTTATATATTTCCCTGTAACGTCATCGATGGCATTTTCCGGTTCATGGAGATTATCAAACCTGAAGTAGAGGTTTATATCCCTTTCCGAATAATAATCAGCCTGTAAATGATAATCAAATCCTGAAGCAGGAGAGGAAGTATTATATTTAAGCCATGGAAAGGAAAAGGCATCAATGTATGCCGTGAAATTCCAGTAAGGAATTGGATTGACCTCCATCCCAATATATAATCCTCTTTCATTTATAGTTTTTGAATTCTCAGAGAAAGCATTGGCATACAGGGCATGATAATTTTTTTGATATAATCTGTATAATGCTGAAAACCGTATGGTTGGATTCAATTCAAAGATAGCTCCATTGAGTGTTGCGATACCTTTATTGCTGCTCATCCCCGTTTCACCGAACAGGCTTATTTTTCTAAAGCGAAGGGAGTAATCAAATCCTGCATTGCTATTGCTGTTCCCATAGAAATCGTACAAATTCTCCGGCTCAGTACTCTGTTCGAAATACCCATCATAATTGTAATGTACCAAAGTAACACCAAGCCTGGCATTCTTGAAATGATATGAAATATTTCCGCCAAAGATATTTTCCCGGATAATATCCTCATCTTCAACTTCCCTTGGTAAAGCATGAATACCGGAAGTCTGAAAAGATGAGAATTGAAGGGATTGATCGATTAGTGTGTCTGTAATATTGGCATCAATTTTCTTGGATGAGGCAAACAGGGTAAGCAGGAAACGGTTTAATTCTATGGAGGTTGCTGCCCCCCGGAAGAATTCATTTTCATTAGCAGAGGTATACCGGCTTAATCCCTGTCCCTTTCGCTGAATATGCAATACCTCAGGATTTTTACCAAAGGCAAGGTCGGACCAAATAGTGACTCCCTGGCCTAAATTTACCTTATAATCCCCAACAAAAAGATCTTTAATTTTCCATGTATCCCTTAGTTGAATATATCCTGAATAAAAATCAAATCCATGAGTATTGCTGCCTTTGAAAAATTCTTCCCCGGCATCCTTTTCTGCTGTGAATCCAGCCCTGATTTTATCACTGTACTGATAAAGATACCGGGTATAAACTTTCATGGGATTTCCAGGATACTTGGCATTTGGATTATTGGCAAGGACAGAATCAGGCACAGATTCATACCCTTCTCTTTGCTGCACTATCTGTGACGTTCTTATAAACAATTGATGAGATGATTTCTTTTGTTGAATGCCCGTTTGAAGATCCCGGGATTCAGGAGGGATAACAGTTACAAATGGTTCGATACGCAGCACCAGCGTCCTGGAATATCCGTATACAAGTTGTAGTTCATAAAGGCTGAAAAGGGCACCATTTTGTTCTATATAATCCAGCAAACTGAGGATTTGAAAATCAGTAAGCATATGCAGCCTTTCAAGTTCTTCTGCCGATGCTGTATTTAAATCCAGCGGATGGTCAAAATAATATACAAGATCATTGAAAAGGGTAGTATAGTCGAGTTCATCTTCACTATCCCGTGCTATTTTTTCAATCAGATCCTCAACCACCACAACAATCCTGGTGTTTTTTTCCTGTGCATGAACAGGTGTGCAACAAATGAGAATAAGCACTACAATATATAACCACTTGATCATTGAATTCATTCTTTGCGACACTTTGTGATTCCCCGCCCGACCGAATGATTCGGTCATTCGGGCAGGTTTGTGCTACTTTGTGTTATAATTCTTAAAATTCCACAAAGGTCCACAAAAGATTTCTTATTATTCCTAAAATCTTTATTTGAATATATATTGTATTGACAAATGCGGCGTATACCCTAACACCTGCTGATGCGAAAACGCCACATCAGCCTGGATATTCCGCATTTTAAATCCCAATCCGAACGAGTGATGAACATAATCCCCTACCACAACACCTGTACGAGCACATACATGTTGGATAAACCAATATTCGATTCCACCTTTAAAAAATGCCGGATTTAGTTCAAGATCTTTTTCTGTTTCAAATCCAATAAAAAGTGTTTCCCTGTATTCGTATCCTATACCCAGCCGGAATATCATAGGGATTCTTTCCTCATCGACAAGGTTCGAAAAGCGTGATCCTGTCGGATTAAACACATGAAATCCTATTAAAAAATGATCAAAGGGCTTTGCAAGTATTCCCCCCTCTATTACCATGGCACCATGATTTCCTGTTTCTTCTGCAACATATGTATTCATATAATTAAATTGCAGACCGGCGGAAAATTTTTTATTCAGTGCTTTACCAAAACCCAGGCCCACCTTGCTTTCATTGTACTCAGAATATCCAAAATAACTGTAATTCAATCCAAAGGTCCCTGTTTGAGTTGGTAGGCTGAATACAACTGAATGCAGGTTAAATTGGTTAACCAAGAATTTATTTTCATGGTGGATTCCAACAGCCAAATGATGATAGAATCCAAGTCCGGCCTGGTTATGGGATACCGACCACAGGTCTGGATACATAACACTCGTATTGCTAATGGCTGCAGCACGTGAACCTACAGGGTAATTATCACCGGCAGCAAATCCTGGACGATTGACCAGTGGGAGAATGAACAGTAGAGAAAATATTGAATATGTTATCCACGAAGACGTCATTAATTAACCTTATTCTTATACTTCACCTCCTTTAATTCTTCATTTGCCTTTATAATCTTTTTCTCCAAACCACTTTTAAAGTCTTTTACCTTTTTCAATAAATCGGGATTTTCAGTTGCCAGGATTTGTACAGCGAGAATACCCGCATTGCGGGCTCCATCGAGCCCAACAGTGGCTACCGGGATACCGGGAGGCATTTGGAGTATTGAAAGTATAGAATCCCAGCCATCTATTGAAATCGAAGCTTTTATGGGTACCCCGATTACCGGTAGAGGTGTATGGGCAGCGATAACACCCGGGAGATGAGCGGCTCCACCAGCACCTGCAATGATCACCCTCACCCCCCTGTCGTATGCCGATTTTGCAAAATCTGCTGCTTGGTCAGGTGTCCTGTGTGCCGATAACGCATTGATCTCAAATGGGATATCAAATTCATCTAAAATTTTTGCAGCCTCTTCCATAACAGGAAGATCCGATGTGCTGCCCATGATTATACTAACTGTTGGATTCATTATAAGATATTTTAGGTTATGTTTAATTCATCTTTTATCACGGAGGAAGCAGAGATTATCACAGAGTGACACAGAAAATATTAAGCGAATTTATATACTAACCTCCTGATTCCTGGTGCTAATTTAGGCAGATAAATTTAATTTCCCTTTGTGACACTTTGTGAATTCTATGATGACCTTTGTGTTACAATTCCTTAAAAATTACACAAAGGATCACAAAGGATTCATAAAGGTACTCAAAGTCACTTTCCTCTACCCCTTTATGTAAAAACTCACCAAATCTCGTACACTAAATCAAAAAAAATTAACCAATACCATTCAGACTTACTAAATTTGTATATACAAAAACCACATTATTCAAGCTATGGATACGATTCATGTGTTGGATAAAACATTCAAGAAATTTATTTCAAAGGAAGAAATACAAAAAAAGATCACTGAAATTGCCATAACATTAAACAACGATTTGAAAAATAAGGATATCGTATTTCTGGGCATACTGAATGGTGCTTTTATGTTTGCTGCCGATCTGTTTCGCCAGATTGACCTCGACTGTCAGATCACTTTCGTAAGGCTAGCTTCTTATTCGGGCATTTCATCTACTGGAAACGTCAAACAATTGATTGGTCTCGGGCAGGACATAAAAGATAAAACTGTTGTTATCCTTGAAGACATAGTGGATACGGGAATTACACTTGACAATATAATCAAACAGTTAAAAGGCTTTGAGCCAAAAGAAATTCTGGTCACCACATTGTTATTTAAACCTGATGCTTTCCAAAAGGATCTGGAGATCAAATATATAGGATTTCGTATACCTAATGATTTCATAATTGGTTATGGCCTCGATTACAACAGTTATGGAAGAAATTTATCCGATATTTATAAAATCACAGAAGAGTAGATAAATAGTCAGTTTTTCTATCTTTGCAACCTGTTTTAACACTTCAAAATACTTTCCCAATGCTGAATATTGTAATTTTTGGACCCCCGGGATCAGGTAAGGGTACCCAGTCGGATAAGATCATCGAAAAATATGGATTGATTCACCTTTCTACAGGTGATTTGTTAAGGGCCGAGATAGCTGGTGAAACAGAATTAGGCCTTAAGGCAAAAAATATTATGGAAAAGGGAGCCCTGGTTCCGGATGAAGTTGTAATTGGTATGATCAAGAACCGGATTGATGCCAATATCGGGAGCAACGGTTTCATATTTGATGGTTTCCCAAGAACGGTTGAACAAGCAGAAGCCCTCGATAATTTATTATCTGAATGGAATCTTAAAATCAACCTGATGATTAGCCTGACAGTTGAACGCCAGGAACTAATAACGCGTTTGCTCAAACGCGGGAAGGAGCAGGGCCGGACCGATGATAACCTGGAAACCATAGAAAACAGGATCAAGGTGTATGAAGACCAGACCACTCCGGTTATGGCTTTCTATACCAGCCAGGGTAAGGCACAAACAGTAGATGGCATTGGAACCATTGATGAAATTTTTGACAGAATAGTTGAAGTAATAAAATAGAACCTATCTTATCTTTGTGAACCTTTGTGAAGTCTTTGTGGTCCTTTGTGTAATTTGGTTTTCAGTTTTCGATTTCCGGTTTTCGGTTGAGTATGAGTGTGGTTAATGGGTGTGTAATTAATCACAGAGGAAACAGAGAGTAAGATATATGATTGGAATTTCTCCCCCTGCTTGTAGGGGGAGATGTCCGACGTAAGGAGGACAGAGGGAGTCAGGCCTTCGGTTAAACATGACCTGAATCACTAAGATTGCACAAAGAAACTCTTAGACCATTTGAAAACTAAGGTGTTCTTAAATTGGAATCGAACTTTGTTGATTTTGTAAAGATTTTCTGCCGGTCAGGCAAAGGAGGAGCAGGTTCTGCCCACCTCCACAGGGATAAATACACCCGTAAAGGAGGTCCTGACGGAGGTGATGGTGGAAGAGGGGGACATGTAATTATTAAGGGAAACCAACAACTTTGGACGCTTCTTCATTTGAAATACAAAAAGCATATTTTTGCCGGGAATGGTGAAAATGGAGGATCATCATTGAAAACCGGTGCAAATGGAGATGATGTGATTATTGAAGTTCCGCTTGGTACTGTAGCCAGGGATGCAGAGACAAATGAAATGTTATTTGAAATTACATCACACAATGAAGAGGAGATACTTAAGCAAGGAGGAATGGGCGGATTGGGCAATGATCATTTCAAATCAGCAACAAACCAGACACCCCGGTATGCGCAACCCGGTCAACCCGGTGAGGAGGGGTGGAACATACTGGAGCTGAAACTTCTCGCAGATGTTGGATTGGTTGGATTTCCCAATGCAGGTAAATCTACTCTCCTTTCCGTTGTTTCAGCTGCAAAACCAAAAATTGCCGATTACCCTTTTACTACACTTGTACCAAACCTTGGAATCGTCAGTTATTTTGATGATAAATCGTTTGTCATGGCAGATATCCCGGGAATCATTGAAGGAGCACATGAAGGGAAAGGGATAGGTCTCAGATTCCTGAGGCATATTGAACGAAATGCAGTCCTGTTATTTATGGTTCCCTCTGATTCAATGGATATTCATAAAGAGTATCTTACACTGATCGGTGAACTGAAAAAATATAATCCTGAATTGCTTGATAAGGGGAGACTGCTTGCCATTACAAAATCTGATCTCGTAGACGAAGAATTAAGACAGGAAATAAAACAGGATCTGCCATCTCTGCCCTTAGTTTTTATTTCCTCGATGACAGGTGAAGGTATCCCTGAATTAAAAGACATTATCTGGAACCAACTGACAACTGACAACAGTCAACGAACCTAACGAACCAGGTATACCTCTGTGCCCCTTTGTATCTCCTTTGTGGTTCTTTGTGTAATAATTCTTTTTCTTCAATTTTCCTCAAATCCTTTATCTTTACTTCCTTATTGATATTCTCAACAATGCTTGAGGCTCTGCAAAGCATAGATACAGATCTTTTTTTATTCCTGAACGGATTGCATTCCCCCTTCTGGGACCAGGTAATGTGGTGGATCAGTGAAAAAGTCAACTGGATTCCTCTATATGTACTTATTGTTGGGTACCTGGTTTACCGGTTTCGCTGGAAAGCCGTCGTAATCCTGATCCTGACAGCCCTGCTTATCACCTTAAGTGATC
>Ga0209536_100015082_pt1 | contig 11045 bp, 13 predicted proteins | sample DeeMarSeWOR28_12_FD_187461 | JGI IMG/M metagenome (GOLD analysis project Ga0209536, IMG submission 187461) | Marine sediment microbial communities from White Oak River estuary, North Carolina - WOR-2-8_12 (SPAdes) (version 2) | ecosystem: Environmental > Aquatic > Marine > Intertidal zone >... | reverse complement strand
CCCAGACACGGGTATATGTCGTTCCAGTTTAAAGTGAATCGCTTTTCTCTATCTGCACTTAACTTGCGGAACCTATAATAGTTATTAATAAAATGGCACCAGTTACTTGGTTTTATGTAAACCGGCATTGCTCTGACAAAAGAGAGCCTTTTTATTATGTCTAGGACCTTCATTCCGCTAGATATCTTATAATAATCATACTGGCAAAATAGACTCTGCTTGTTGGATAACTCAATCAAACTTTCCTTTTAATTTCAGCAGGGCTGATATTAGCAGCATCTTATACGCTGGAAGTTTAGGAAAGTTCTTTACTGTTCTATTGTGATCGTAGTAGTCACTATATATCCAGCCTCCCGTATCATCTTTATCGGGGTCATAGAAAATGCCCTTCCATCTATTCAGATAAGCCGACCAGTCAGCTTTTTGTTTCTGCATGTTATGTTTCCGGACTTTGGAATTTGCATGCCTAAAGTGTTCCACAAACGCCCCGGCACAGTCCACCACCTCGTAACCCTGCTGCCACAACTTTAGGCAAACATCCCCATCAGCATGGTAGAACTGATATCGGTCTTCCTCAATCCAGCCAACATCTTCCAGGGCGCTGCGTAGAAACATGCCGTGATTCACTGAGAGTTTGTCGCCGAGAGTAGTTCTGACGAAATATTTCGGTTGCTCAGGCCAATTTTTAAAATAAAAAGCAAGCGCTCCTATGTTGCGCCCTTGTTCACGTAAGCGTTCGTAGTGATGTAAGCCGTTCATTACTGAGCCGGGGATAAGCAGACTGTCATCACTGATCATCACGATAAGCCTGCCTTGAGCGCACTTGAAGCCCAGGTTCATGAAATATCCCCAACTTCGCCTTTTCACACGCTGTCCCCGAAAGTTTCCACGATTGTGCTGGACAATCGTGATAATGTCCTTTTGCTGGTTAAGCCACTTCAATGAACCATCGGTTGAGCCACCATCCACTACAATGGTCTCGTACGGGACCTGGATTCCGTTATCGCGGATGGACTTGATGGTGGCTTTCAAAAATCGCCTGCGGTTATAAGAACCCAGGACAACACTGATCTGCGTATCATTAGTTGTCATAACAAGTGTTTTTCTTTTAATTCCTATGGGTTTAATTACCCGAAGCTTGCTTCGTTCATTCTCTTCACTCACTTAGAAGTTAGAGCAACTATGATGCCAAATGGGGTCGACACCGGTCCATACAAGAATGCATACCTTTCCACGGTCAGCCGGTCTTGTTATGTGGAGCGGGGGGATACCTGGGGTTGGGTGGCACATATGCACCGCTACGAAAACATTGTATGGTAATCAACCTTTGGAAATATTTGCAAATTGCCGTTTACAGTGGCGTCGACAATCTCCCTGTCCGCCTGTTCAAATGCATGCTTGGCGATGCGGTAAGCCAACTCTGAGGTTGCCAGATCCGGCAACTGCCACCGAAAACCCTTACCGAAGTACCGCCGGTCAAAGTGGTTGGGATCATCACCTCGTGAAACCACCGTAGTGTTTGGCTCACCTTGCGTCGTAAAAAAATGGTCTACTCCGATAAGGATAACCTCTTGGAACCCCAAATAGTAAGCAACTTGCATAGCAACATAGGTTACAGTAGCTCCCTCCCAAACCCCCTCAGCAATGTCAGTATAGAATCTAGGGTATCCCCGAGAATGCAAGAATATCATATCATCCGTGAAATCTATCACCTCACGAGCATGCCATTTAATGAACTTGGGACAAGGCAATCTGACAATCTCATCAGCACATTGTTCGATTACAAGTTTGTTGACAGATACATAGTAGGTGGTTGCAAATCCCAACTCATCAAACAGCAAATAGATTCTATTCAGGCCAAATGTCACCTCATTTTTCAGCAAGGATAGGTCCGTATTCCTGAGACTGGGACCATTACCTATAATGAAACAACGCTCCCCTTGGTGTTTGTTTTTCAGGTTAGAAAGCCGCCGTAAGCTGGCTCGATATCTCGGATCGAGCTCAGCCCGCAATTGGCAGTAGCGCTCAGCCAACCTGTGGTACCAGCGGTGACCCAAAGGGGCAGGTGCTAGACCTTTTACGGAATGTTGGTTGCTCTCGCTCATTCCGTACTCAACCTCGCTATGGCGCCGCCATCCACTACCAGCATTTGGCCAGTTATGTAAGATGAGCGCTCATTATCTGCCAGAAAAAGAATCGCCTGAGCGATTTCTCCAGGTTGGCCTACTCTCCCTATTGGCGTGCGCCGGTTGAGATCTTCCATTAATTCCTGGGTAATTGTCCCCTCAAGATGTCCTCTGATTAATCCCGAATGGAGCATGGGAGTATCTACGGCACCGGGAAGGACCGCATTCACCCGAATCCGGTCAGGTGCCAGTTCTATTGCCAAAGCGCGTGTCAAAGCAACCAACGCCCCTTTACTAGCTGCATAGGCAGCAAGATTTGCTGAAGTGGCTAGGGCGTGAACCGAACTGACGTTGAGTATGGATCCGCCATTATCGCACATCAAAGGGTAACCGTTACGAATGGCCAGGTAAACCGAGCGTAAGTTGGTGGCCATCACTGCCTCCCATTCCTCAGGAGTAGTTTCAACAAGCGGTTTACAAATCTGAATGGCTGCATTGTTAACCAAGGCATCAAGGCGTCCTTCATCGCTGGCGACTTCGGTGAAAATACTCCGCGATTCAGCTATGTCAGCAATGTCAGCCACGATTTGATGATGAACACCCGGCTGGCTATCAACCCGACGTCGGTCCACGCCAATGACACGCCAACCAGCTTCTGCAAATGTCTCCGCGGTGGCACTCCCAATTCCGCCTGCCACCCCTGTGATCAGCACCACTGGTTTCATGGCGAACTCTTCTCCAGAACTTCCACCAGGTTGCGAATCGTGTTTTTATGAACCCGCTCCCATGCTCCTGGACTGCTGTTGGCATTGTGAGGAGCGAGCAATACATTGTCCAGTTTCCGCAAAGGACTGTCTAAGGATAATGGCTCCTCTTCAAACACATCCAGTGCGGCCCCGGCAATGTCGCCGTTCTGCAGAGCCCTGATTAGCGCCTGCTCATCAATTATCGGCCCTCGAGCTGTATTGATGATAACTGCTGAGGGCTTCATTTGCTGGAAAATGGCATCATTCATCAAGTGGTAACTGGTAGGATTGAGGTCACAGTTAAGACTGACGAAGTCCGACTGCTCCAGGAGTTTTTCTTTGGCAACCATCTCAACGGACGTTTCAACCAGAAAATCCCTAGGCATTTCCACCAGATCATTGCCAAAGACTCGCATGCCATGAGCAACAGCGCGACGGACCACCACTTTGCCCACGTTTCCTACGCCTATCACCCCTAAAACGGACTCTCGCAAGGAGCGACCGGGAATTTTCTTCCATATCCCTGCGCGCATTGCTCGATCCATCCACGGCAAGTTGCGCGCAAAGCAAAGGATGTATCCCAATACTGAATCAGCTACCGGCTCACTGAAGGCGTTGGGCGTATTACGAATGGCTATACCTAACTTCTTGCAAGTGGCCTGATCGATGGAATCAATGCCGGTTCCCCACTTAGATAGTACTTTAAGTCTGGGCGCCGCCCTCAAAACACGCTCAGTAAATTGGTCATCACCGCATATAACGCCGTCAACATCACTGATCCATTGGAGCAGATCTTCCTCCTCGAGTCTCTCCTGCACCGGTGGAACGACAATCTCAATGTCATGTTGTTCGAAGAGATCTCGAAAGGAATCAACCACAGGCTGCATGTAAGGGGCGGTAACAAGCACTTTCCAGGGCATGGGGGCTATCTCTCCTTCCGGCCTTTGAGATAGAGAAATTCCGCTATTTCGAAATCCAACTCTTCGTCAATGTCCCAGGCTTCCAACCGATTTATCTCGAACAAAAGGGGTCGTTTGCCAATTCGATTGCCCCCTCTTACCAGGTTTTCTTTTGAGAATATGTAGAGGCACGAATTTTCTTGGTAAATGGGAGGTAAGTCCTGAGTTCGCAATAGAGTCTCCGGATCGTGGTTTACCGGCCGCACCTGGTCATCCCATAACCGCACCTGTAGTCTTGTGGTCGAAAAAAGAGAATCGTACGTCGAACAGTTATCCAGAAAAAGCTGAATGGCATGAGATATCGTTACGGTGCGGAGCAAGGGATTGGTGCTATGGCTCTGAAGATAATAGTCGGCATCTACTTGTGAGACATCATGGAGCAGAACCTCGTTCATGGGCACCGTGCCAGCCCTCAAGTGCTGCGGCCGATCAATTAACCGGATGTGAGGGAAGTTCTCTGAGACGTCTTCACTGATCCTCGGACTATCAGTGTCAATGACCACTTCAGAAATAAGTCGGCAGGCGAGCAGGCTGTTTACAATATGATGATAAAGTGGTTTCCCTGCAAAGGGATGATAGTTCTTGCCCTCCACCCGTTCGCTGTGGTGGCGCATGGGAACCAGTGCAACAATTTTGACGGAAGAGTCCGGTTCGATCATCATCTATTCACACCTCACCAGGACCGCCCGCGCGGGCGCCCCTTCAGCTCCCACCAACTTCAGGGGTAAACAAATCAATTGGTATTCCCCAGGATGAACCTCATGCAGGTTCAGACCTTCTACAACTACTACGCCTGCCTTGAGCAAAATCTTGTGAGTAGTCACCCCTTCTTCAAAGCTTCCCACCGAGAGGTAGTCCACTCCCACCAAACGGATTCCCCGATTCACTAGCCATCGGGCAGCCTCGGGGGCGATGGACACGTAGTCTTTTCTCAACCCAGTAGGTCCCTGAGCCCAGCATTCAGAGTTGTGGGTGCTCAGCAACAGTCGCTCGGTGGTTGACGCTAGCACCAGATTGTCCAGTCCATCGGCTGTAATAGTTCTCACTTCAGGCAGATAAGCTACCTGGGCAGGACCAATTAGCACTTTGAGAGAGAGCTTCTCGGCAGGTGAATCATTTTCCAGGAAATGTAACAGCGCGTCCACATGGGTACCCACATGAGTGTCACACTCCAAGCGAGTGTTGTTGCAATCGTCTCCGGCTACTGGCCTCTTATACCAGTGCAATTGCAACCCAGGACTCCCCGGCCAGGTGGGAGTATTTTCGTCCAAACCCACCGAGATATCAACGATCTTCACGATAGAGACGCTCCCCACTTTGGTAATCAACCAGACGGTTTTGGTCCTGATGTTGAGAGAGAAATTTATCTGTCTGCTCTCCGTGGTTCGGGTAATAAAATGTCCTTTTCAGCTGGCTCGTGACCGGAGTGCGACGAGCAAATCCTCGGTGAGTTCCCCAAAACTGTATCAAGCGGAAGCGCAGGATTGCGAGCCATTCTCTTTTAGGTGCACTGTCTCTCAAGGCATGTGTGTAGTCACTAAACACGTTCGTCAAGAACAGTCGCAGGAAATCACCGAAGTGAAAGTGCTCATCCGGAAAAATTCTTTTCAGAGCAATGGCTTCCCGCCGATACCGATTGTACGTTTGCTGCGCGGTCTCGTTGTGAACGTGCGCTACCTCAGCATCAGCAACATAGGCGATCTTGAAACCCATTTGCATAGCACGCTGGGCCCAATCAATATCCTCCAACCCGGTCAATTCTTCATTGTAGGGTAGTTTCTCCCACACTTCTCGCCGAATCGCCGCATTGGCATTGTTGCAAAAGGGGTGGCCCTGATGCAAATTGGACTCTTCAGCAAACCACTTGGCAAAAACCTGGTGCTCAGAAAACGTTGTTGTCTCGGTTCCCCTTTGCTTGCCATAGACCAGAGCTATCTCAGGATCTTTGAACGGCTTTATGAGCTTCTCCAGCCAATCTTTGTATACCGGGTAGACATGGCCGCTAGCGATGATGATAAACTCGCCTGTGGCGGCTTGACACCCAACGTTAAGGGAATGGCCAAACGAGAAGTCCCCCGGGCTTATTGAGATGATCCTTGTTGGGTATCGTTTGGCGACCGCAAGGGTACCGTCAGTGGATCCAGAGTCTACAATAACGATGTCCACGCCTCGGAAGGTCTGCTGGGTCACGCCATGAAGCAGTTGTCCAATATGGCGGCCTTCGTTGAAGCAGCGGATAACCACTGTGCACTTTGGTACGAGAAGATCAGTCATCATCCAGATGCTTGTCTATGAACTGCTTGCCTGTTCAACCGAAAAAGCGTGCGCCTTATTCTCCCGAGTACGCAATGATTTCTCTTAAGATATCTTAAGCTTTGATGATTGCCGCACCGGCGGAGAGAAAAGGTGGCGCAAATAACGACCAGCTCCCGTATCGAGCTTTGTATGCCTTGGAGAGTTCTTGATGCTTGCGCCATCTCAACCAAACACGCCAATAGCGAAACTCGAAAAATTTCTTACCATAAATACTCTCAATGTCTTGTTTATTCAGATTCCACTGGGACGAAGGTGCGAAGAACCTCGACTTGCCATAGGTCGCAGCAAAGGTCGCGACGAGTAGTCCTCCAGATCTTAAACATTCCAGGCAATTATCAATCACTCGTCTATGGTCTTCCAAGCAATTATGCTCAACAGCCGAGACCGAAATAACTGCATCTAGATTTGTCAAATCATGTTTTTCTCTGAGCTTCCTGTCGGTGAAATCGCCAACAATATCGACATAGTCAAATTTCCATCTATTCTGATCGATTCCAATTATGTCTAGGCTATGCTTTGCCTCCAGATAGCCATGAATGGCACCTGGTCCGCATCCCACGTCAACCACTTTCATTCCTGCTTCGAGAAAATCTTCGCACTTCATCGCCACCCAAGTGTAGTCCATACAGTAGTTCCAACCTATTCGATTATCGGGCAGCAGACTGTACTGTCTAATCTCAGCTAGATAGCCCTGATCGTAGGCAAATGGATCGATAGACTTAGGATCCAAGAGCTCAAGCATAATTTCTCATCCCAAACTTGTGGCTCCTTGTTTGAGGAGCTGCTTCAAATGTAAACGAGGATAAACTTCCAACTGACCACCAACGGTGGCGTTAAATACTTGAACCCCTATCTTCTTAGTGGCCCGCAAAGCCAATTCGTGAGCTGAGAGCATATTGTGATTGAGTATGTTAGGTGCTAAGCCAGGAGTGCCGTAGCTCGGACTAAAATGATTTGGATCTCTTGCTTTTAGACCCACCTGCATTAGCATTTTGCCGAGCAGCCCCCCGCCTTTGAAGGCTGAAGGCGAGCGAAAACCCAAATCACAACCCAATAAATAGATAGGATTAAATCCCATATAGACAGCCACCTGTAAGGCAACAAGCATAGAGGTACCGAACTTACAAACTCGCTCGGCGATATCGTAGGACCACCAGTCATCAGGGGCGTGCCTGGTCACTTCTTTACCATGAGTGCAGTGCAAGTAGACTACATTCTCATACGGCTGCACATGCCCACCTAATTCTTCCCAGACAAATGACGGTATCCCCATTGAAATTGTTGCCAAAATGTCTTTCCGCCATTCTAGACGTTCTATGTTTATTGTTGTGCAGATGTAATAAGTTGGCCGCCACTGTAGACGATCATAGAGGAGGGCTATGCGATTCATTGCAATGGTATGTTCACCTTGCAACTCATCCAATGGTGTCTTCTTCAAACTCGGGCCATTACCTACGAGAAAAACCCGTTCATCTTTGTGCTTGTCTCTGAACTGATGAACATTCATAACCATCGTTCTACCTAGTAGTTGATCCACCAGGGCAAAGTGTTAGCTAATACTTTGCCGACACCCTTTGGGAATTATTTGGATGTTCAGCCCTAGAGGTGTGGCTGAGAGACTCTTCCAGGGTAATCCCCTTAGAATGCGTACGCTGTCGTAATCTGATACTTCGAAGGTCAAGAACTCCTGCGGCCAATGTAGTAGGGTCAGACCTGCCAATTCGACTAGGGCGACATCGATTCGGTAATACCCCGGGGGTAGTGTATGGCCTGGAATGGTTACTTCATAGACATATAATCCTGGAATCCGTGGCTCGAGAAGCTCGGGCATGAGTTCAAAGTCCCTCCAAAAAATGAGACGGTCCTCATACTCGTTATAAATAGTTATGCCCAAATATATACTACTGATTTCACTCCTCATTTCAGAAGTTATCTCGAAGCTTATTGGCTTGGTATAATCGAAAGACTCATGTTCTTGAGGCTTGGTCAGAAGGCGAATGGCCATGATCTGCGCCTTACTATCGACTGGTTTGAATTGGAGCGAGTCTCTGGAAGTTCTATCCGATTCCATACTTGAGCGGTAGGCTGCAATTGCAGTCAGTGTTTCACCATCGAAGGTCCTCGTACCCTGTTCCAGAAGAATCGCACGCTTACACAGAGAACGTATGGCACTCATGTTATGACTCACAAATAATACAGTGCGTCCTTCGTGCACCACATCCTGCATTTTACCAAGGCACTTCTTCTGGAAACCCCAATCCCCCACAGCCAGCACTTCATCCACCAGAAGGATCTCCGGTTCCAAATGGGCGGCAACAGAAAATGCTAGGCGGACATACATGCCACTGGAATAATGTTTCACCGGGGTATCTAGAAATTTTTCGATTTCCGCAAAGGTTACGATCTCATCGAATTTGTAATCAATTTCCGACTTTCTCATTCCTAGGATTGCACCGTTGAGATAGATGTTCTCTCGACCGGTGAGCTCAGGGTGAAAGCCAGTGCCCACTTCCAAAAGGGAGCCAACCCGACCATAAATCTCGGCTTGCCCTTCTGTGGGTTCAGTGATGCGGGAGAGAATCTTCAGCAACGTGGTTTTGCCAGCACCATTGCGCCCAATAATGCCCACCACCTCACCCCGTTTGATTTGGAATGATACTTGTCTCAGTGCCCAAATCGTCTCATCTAACTCTGCCACGCCATATGGCTGACCGCGGAGCAGCCCACGAGCACGGCGAAAAGGTGAGACAAAGGCATTGGTCATCGCTTCGCGGATAGTCCTGTATCCCTCCTGTTGACCGCCAATGCGATACTGTTTGCCCAGTCCATCTAAGCGGATAGCAATGTCACTCATTTGTTCATCCTAGACCACATCGGCAAAGCTTCTTTCCAGTCGCCTAAAAAAGAAGGCTCCCCCAACAAGCAGGGCAAGCGCCACGAGCGATGAAACTAAAATAATCGGCCCAGGTGCAGTATCTCTACCTAGCAAGGCCCAGCGAAAACCCTCCACCACCCCGACCATTGGGTTGATCCCATACAACGTTCGCCATGGGTCGGATAACAGGCTACTGGGGTAGGCGATGGGCGTCGCAAACAGCCAGAACTGAGTGAGAAACGGCACAGTATAACGCACGTCGCGAAACTGGACATTCATCGCCGACAACCACAACCCAACCCCGAGAGAAGTGGTAAGAGTCAACAACAAAAGAAACGGCAGCCAAATAACATTGATTGTGGGATATATGCCGTAGAAGAGCATCATTCCGAGCAGCACCGTAAAGGCTAGAATAAAGTCCACCACGCCGGAGATAACGCTCGATAGAGGCACCACCAGACGTGGAAAATAGACCTTCTTCAACATGTTGGCGTTATCCACCAGACTATTGGAAGATTGGCTCAGACCGTTGGAGAAAAAGGCCCATGGCACTAGGGCAGCGTAAGCAAAAATAGGGTAAGGTATGCCGTCAGAAGGAATCTTCGCCAGTCGTCCAAAGAAAAGACTGAAAACCAGCATTGTAAAGAAAGGCTGGATAATGGCCCAGGCAGCCCCAAGAACTGTCTGCTTGTAGCGCACCTTGATGTCCCGCCAAGTCAGGAAATAGAGGAGCTCCCGGTAATGCCACAACTCGTTGAGTTTGAGGGAGACCCATCCCCTCGAGGGTTTGACAACGATCACAGGAACATCAAATGGCACCCTATCAGCCTCCTTAGCTGAGCATCAAAGGCTATAACCACTCAGTCTCCGACCAACTGCGGTCAGGATCCTTCGGGCAAAAAAAGATTCACGCCACCAATTGGTCTTGAAGTACAGTATTTGTGCGAAAATCATGCCACTCAAATATTAAATACGTACACAGAAAATTCACCCCAAGCCTTCTGCACATAATATCATTGTTTAGAATTATCCATGGTGCCAGGTCAAAGACTGTTTGGCAGACTTGGTGGTTGCCAAGTTGTAAGGCAAATCTCCTCGGTTTTTAAACTGAGGAACAAACGACAGTCTGGTCCCAGGATTAAAGACAGCTAGCTGATTATGTTGAGCTGAGTTGTTAGATGAGCTAATCGCCTAATGCTTTTTCAGTTGACGGGCCAGGTTACGTTTCAGCATCCAGCCATCAGTGAACTTTCTAAAACCATATAGTTTCCTCCTCAGGTCGTCCGGTGTCCGGATCGCCCGAGCCATTTTCAAGATTTGCTTCGGCCTCAGATAAAACTCCTTTAATCCCCGGTCGATGAGTTCGTTTATCTCCTCCATACTAAGTTCAGGATAGCTCAGCACAGTGGCCTGCTCCCAGTGATCGTCTACCCACTCTCGCCAGGTCTTGGGAATGAGAAAACCTTTCTCTGCGGCCAGACTGTAGATTTCGGTACCTGGATAGGCGCAAATCCCCGAAAATTGTACCGTATCCATGGGCAAACCTTTGGCAAATTCGATGGTCTTCAGAGCCGACTCTTTTGTCTCCCCAGGGGCGCCGAACATAAAACATCCGTGCACGATGAAACCCAACCTTTTTGCCTCACAAGCTAACCGCGTTGAATGTTCTAAAATCGTACCCTTTTTCACCTCATCCAATGCTTCCTGGGTCCCAAACTCGAATCCCACCATCAGCATGCGACACCCTGCTCGCTTCATCAGGCGAAGCAACTTGAGGTCCAGATCGGTGCGGCAATTGCACGACCACGTTACCGTAATCCTCCTTCTTAGGATTTCTTCACAAACACCCTGTACGTGCCTGGGAGAGGCTGTGAAGTTATCGGTCTCGAACATCACCTCCCTCAGGTAAGGAAAAAGGGCTAGATCGTATTCGATCTCATCCACCACGAGTTCAGGATCGCGCATCCTGAGCTTTCTTCCTTCCATAAGAGGTACGTCTCTGCAAAAAGTGCACCTGCCGAAG
>Ga0209536_100015081_pt1 | contig 11046 bp, 9 predicted proteins | sample DeeMarSeWOR28_12_FD_187461 | JGI IMG/M metagenome (GOLD analysis project Ga0209536, IMG submission 187461) | Marine sediment microbial communities from White Oak River estuary, North Carolina - WOR-2-8_12 (SPAdes) (version 2) | ecosystem: Environmental > Aquatic > Marine > Intertidal zone >... | reverse complement strand
AGTATGACCCTCGCCCTCCCATAAGATCCAGGCGGCTAATGTCATTGCATTAGTTTCTCCCGATGGGTCGATGGGTCCGACCACAACTCTTTCACCCGCCGTGTCAAAACTCACGGCCGAGCCGATATAGCCTTCTACCCATTCTACGTCACCATTAAACGTTCCATCATTACCGTTTCCTGTGATGTCGGCGGTTGTGGTTCCCTGACCTTCCTCGAATGGCCAATAGGCAATTAAATCCGCCAGAACTGCATCTGTGCTGATGCCTAAAACCAACAACAGAACAGTCAACCATACTACTTTTTTCATAATATTTTCTCCTTAAAATCAGTCCCAAAAGGACTTAACTCGATTGATTTAAAATATAGACCGTAATTTGAGTTATTTCGGTCGATTCAATGACATAAATAAGTCATGTAAAGCCTTTTTTGCGCATAGGAGTCCTCCTTCGAATATATAAACATAAAACGACCTATAATATTTCTCTTGTGTTGAAATTATTTCCCCTAACGCAGTAAATAATCCCCCTCGAGTTGGCATCACCTGCTTCCTTAAAAGCTTTATTACCAATCTTTTAACCCAATACGAACTTTTTGGCAACAATCGCAGAGGCTTGTTGTATAAAGCGGGCCTTGCTGATTGTTCATTCTATAAATTTTATAACAAAATATGTGCTTTTTTGTCAAAGAAAATCTGATAAAAAAGATGTAAAAGTGTGTTTAATCTTCGGCAGAGTTGAAACAGAACCGGATATTGTGTTAATATTGAGTTCGCAGGATGAAGAATGTTTGTTTATGATGATGTATCCAAAATCCCGGATAATGACATTGTCAGGAGCAATTGTTCGTCAATCTATTCAGTAAGGAAATGCTTCTGTGGCAAAATCGAACAGGAGAAAACGACGCAGCAGAGCAAAATCGGCTCAAATCTCCAGTAAGTCGGGGCATAAAGCTCGATATCTTTCCGTTATATGCGGGATTATCCTGTTTTGCTGTTTAATCGGGAGCCTCTGGATTCTGTGGATGGTGCTTAATAATTCAGAAAGCCCTTCGCTTGCTCCGTCTGTTACTCCAAAAATAGTACAACGCCTTGCTCCTATTGAATTAAACGGATTGACTGTCAAAGAGCAGGTGGCAAAACTGCGAACCGCATCTGTTAAGTTGGGCCAGCGACTGGTCACTGAGTTCCCACGGCAAGCCGAGTCGCACGTATTGCTTGGAAACACCTATAGGCAGTTAGGACAATCAACACAGGCGGCTGAAAGTTGGAATAAGGCCCTGGCTCTGGATGCGCAACGCGCAGATGTTTATACCTACTTAGCGATCCTGGCAGAGGAAAAGGGAGATGCTGAGCAGGCTCTTGGCTATTGGAAAAAGGTGCTTTTGCTTAAGCCGAGACTTCCGGGTTTACGTGACAGCCTGGCCAATACGCTGATGACACTGAATCAGTGGGATAATGCAATTGAGGTGCTACACGAGGAAATGCAGCTTTCTCCACAATCGGCCCGCACGCATTATCTACTGGGTCGAGCATATTCACAACAGAATCGTTTCACAGAGGCTGCCTCCCATTACGAAAAGACCATAGTGCTGGATCCTAATTGGACCGAGGCCTATTATGAGCTTGCAACAGCTCTGATGCGATCGGACCAACGCCAGAAAGCTCAGAATTATCGCCGGCTATTTAGGGAGCATAAACAACAGGAAAAAGAAAGAGCTTATGGTTATACAGAGCAGGAGGATTTGCTCAGGGCAAAAAAGACCCTGGCAGGTCTTTGTGCAAACGCCGCCGATCTGTACCAGGCCGTTCATCAGGATAACATGGTGCTGGAATTACTGAAGCGGGTAGTGGTCCTTGATCCCAATAATTTGGGAGTTAGAAAACGATTAGCCGCCCGCTATCAGGCTTTGGGCCGGCTCCCGGAAGCCCTTGATGAATGTGAACAGATTGCCCGGCTTACGCCGGATGATCCGGTATGTCAGATGCTAATTGGCTCGCTGAGCTTACGCATGGGACGTTATGCGAGGGCGGAATCGGCTTATCAAAAGATGATCACCTTGGCGCCCAAACTCTCTGCAGGCTATCACGAACTGGCAAAAATATATCTCAAGACCCGCAAGAACCTTCCCCAGGCCCAAATCCTGGCACAGCAGGCCGTACGACTGGATCCAACTGCCGGCAACTACTATGTGTTGGCGCTGGCGCATCACGAAAATGGTGACAAATCCTCCGCGATCAAAGCCCTGAAGCAAGCCATTCAATTAGATCCAGACAACCAGGCCTATCGAAGAACCTATTACCAATTAACTTCAGACGAGTAATATGAAACAACCTGTCATGAACAGCTTTATACTGGGGACATTACTGGCCGTCGCCGTAGCGCCTGTCGCTGGTGATATTTGCTTGACAGATGTTACCGATCAGTCAGGAATCACATTTCAACATACGGACGGAAGTTCAGGCCGTCACTATATCGTCGAAACAGTCACCGCAGGCCTGGCTCTGTTTGATTATGACCAAGACGGCCTGATTGACATATATTTTCTAAACGGGGCACCCTTGAAGGGAACCAGGGTATCAACATCTCCAAGAAATGCACTTTATCGTAATCTTGGCCGCTGGCGCTTTCAGGATGTAACCGTGCCGTCAGGACTGGGCGATACTGGTTATGGACTGGGTGTGGCTGTAGGCGACTATGACAACGATGGTGATCCGGATGTATATCTCAACAACTACGGACCCAATGTTCTGTATCGTAACAACGGAAACGGCACATTTACAGATGTGACTAAAGCAGCCGGCGTGGACGCCGGGCACCGGGTAGGGGCGGGAACCTGCTTTCTGGACATTGAAAGCGACGGCGATCTTGACCTCTATGTAGCTAACTATCTGGAATTCTCTTATGACACACATGAAACCACACTGTATAACGGGTACATGACCTACCGGGCACCTGTTCACAATCGCCCACTGCCGGATATACTCTATCGCAACAACGGAGACGGCACGTTTACAGATATTAGCAGGGAGGCCGGAATTGCAGCTCATGCCGGGTGGGGCATGGGGATTGTATGTGCGGATTATGATAACGATGATGATACTGATATTTTCATCGGTAACGATGTAGCAGAAAATTTCATGTTTAAAAACAACGGCAGTGGTGTGTTCGAAGAGGTGGGACTGATCACGGGAACAGCCTATACCGGGGACGGCAGTCCCAGTGCCAGCATGGGTGTTGATTGTGGGGATTATGATAACGACGGATTGCTGGATTTTAAGGTAACCTCTTATCAGCAGGAACTCACGACCCTTTATCGAAATCTCGGAGATGATTTTTTTGAAGACGTTACACAAAAGACCGTAGCAGCAAGCGGCACCCTGCCCATGGTTACCTGGGGCGTGGGCTTTGTCGACTTCGACAACGATTTGCACCGTGACCTTTTCATTGCCTGTGGCCACCTGCAGGACAATATCGACAATTATGATGATGTGACCAGCTACCTTCAACGTAATATATTACTCAGAAATACCGGCCGGGGTACATTCACAGACGTCTCACGAACCGGTGGCTCTGGTATGGAGGTGAAATTGAGCAGTCGCGGAGCCGGATTCGACGATCTGGATAACGACGGTGATGTCGATGTGGTGGTACTCAACTCCCGGGCCAAACCCACTATCCTGCGAAACGATTCACTGGACCAAGGCAACTGGCTACAGATCCAGCTTAAAACACGAAATACCAAACGCGACACCATAGGCGCCCGTGTTGCCGTTAAGGCAGGTGATGCCACCTTAATCGATGAAGTCCACAGCGGACGTGGATATCAAAGCCACTACGGCACACGCCTTTACTTTGGGCTGGGAAACCATAGCCAGGTTGACCGAATCAAGGTTTGCTGGATTGGCGGCGGGATCGATGTGTATGAGAATGTTGCTGCAGGTCGATTAGTGACGCTGACCGAGGGTAGTTCGCAGATACAGTCCAGGTAAAGTACTGTATCATGGGATTGTGGGATTGACAACAAATAACTAATGATAAGTTATTACGGGATAAAGGGTGTTATTTTGTATGTTTAATATTAAATTCGGAAGATAGACGTTTGCCATTAGGGCATAGACACGTTACTTGTAATATATAGTCCTGGCTATTGGCCTGCTCACATGGAAAACTGAACTCATAAGCCCTGAGGAAATCCCGCCAGGAATCATTATTAGTAACCGGATCGGTTAAATCGACATCCGGCCAAATAATAGCCCTTTTCCCCTTCGGCTCCGCCGACCGCTTTATATACTCATACAATTCAAAACGAAATATACCCGGTGATTTTATCTGGGAGCCAAAATAATCTATTAAACTAACATAAATATTAATTGTGCGATACTGAGCATCCCCGGCATCAACAATCTCCGTCAAAGGCATGATGTCGATTTTCTCAGGTACAAAACGTCTGTAAATGGAGAGATTATTATCACTATTATCCATATACTCGGAGATTTCCACAGGTGGTTTTTGTTGCTCACAACCAATATTAACTAATAAAAGTGTCAGCAATATTAACCTTGTACTAATATACAATGGTTTCATTCTCATTTTTGATATATCGTCGAAAAACAGCATAAAATCCAATTAAGCTATAAATCCTCATCCAGCATATGACCGAGACGGTATTTCTTTGTTCTCAAATAATTAATGTTATGCTCCCCGGGTTCAGCTTTCAGCGGGATCTGCTCCACGATTTTTATGCCATAAACTTCGAGGCGGCTGATTTTTTTGGGATTGTTGGTTAAAATCTTTATTTCCCGTAGTCCCAGGTCACGGCAGATTTGCGCCCCGATCCCATAGTCGCGTTTGTCTGCCCCAAAGCCTAACTGCAGATTTGCATCTACCGTATCGAGACCCTGCTCCTGAAGTTTGTATGCCCTCAGTTTATTAGTAAGGCCGATTCCTCTGCCCTCCTGGCGCAAATAAATCAAGGCGCCTTTGCCAGCCTGTTCGATCATTTTCATTGCTGTAACTAACTGGTAACCACATTCACAGCGTTGTGAATGGAACAAGTCTCCTGTCATACACTCCGAATGTACTCGCACAAGCAGCGGTTCGTTATGCTCAATGGGTTTGCCATTCTCGTCAAGCTGACCAACGTCACCTTTGCATATTGCCAAATGTGGTTCGGGCGAAGTAACGCTATCGTATGCTATTAGTGTAAAATCCCCATAATCCGTAGGCAATTTGACGCACTCGATACGTTTAATCTGGCTTTCACGCTGGAGACGATATTCTATCAGTTTGGAGATTGAGGCGATTTTCAGATTATGTTTTTCGCAGAATTTGAGCAGTTCCGGCACTCTCGCCATCGAGCCGTCTTCATTCATAACTTCACAGATGACACCGGCCGGTTTCAAGCCTGCAAGACGCATTAAATCAATTGTTCCTTCGGTTTGCCCTGCTCGAACCAGTACTCCGCCATCGCGTGCACGAAGCGGGAAAATATGGCCGGGACGTGCAAGGTCGCTGGGCTTTGTATTATCTGCAATCGCCGTATGGATGGTTCGTGCCCTATCCGAAGCGCTGATACCTGTGCTAATGCCTTCGGCGGCATCAATGCTGACCGTAAAGGCCGTGCCGAAACGTGCTGTATTATTAACGGTTTGCGGATACAGGCCAAGTACATCACATTTATCGGGTAGAAGCGGCAGGCAAATAAGACCGCGGCCGAATTTAGCCATGAAGTTTATGATCTCGGGCGTTACTTTCTCGGCGGCGCATACAAGATCGCCTTCGTTCTCACGGTCTTCGGCGTCGACAAGCACAATCATGTTGCCTCGGCGAAGCTCTTCCAAAACTTCGGGTATTTCACTAAATTTTATCTTCACCTATATACTTCCCATTTTTATTAACAAGGTTCTGCTCATAAGCCTCAATATAACGACTTCCGTCCCGTATGTAAATAAGTGTTGCTAAAAGGGCGGTTCCCGCAGCCGACCACCAGAGAACGCGCAGGAACCAAATCCAACCCGGTAGTAACCTTGAAACTTCGGGACCGATTAAAATTCCTGCTACCATCGACAACTGCAGAGTTGTGGCGAGTTTGCCTATGAAAACAGGGGCGATGTGGATTTTTGATGTAATTAAATAAACAATTACAAAACCTATCAATAAAAACAGGTCTTTACCGATGATAAGAACTACAACAGTCGGAGGCAGGGGAAAATTCTCAACCTGAGCCCTTGGTGAGGCCAAGAGCAGACACGCACAGGTGATAAGCAGTTTGTCAGCAATCGGGTCAAGAAAAGCGCCGAGTTTTGTAATCTGATTTTTCCTGCGAGCCAGATAACCGTCAACGCCGTCACTCACCGCCATTATCAGAAACAGGAAAATCGACACATATCGCATTACGTTCTGAGCAACATCGCTAAGGTCCGGATCATTTATCTTGAGCATAAAACTGACAAATGGAACAATCAAAAGTATCCGAAAAATCGTAATACGGGTGGCCCAGTTTAACTTTACTTTCATAGATTGCTGCCATGTTTCATAAATATCTGAATCTTTGCTATTGTATTGTTTCTATTATCCTGGTTTATCGATATCCTACAACAGAAATACCGGAAATTTTTACTGCCTTAATTTGCTTGTGTTGAAAGTGCATAATGATATAATCCAGCAAGTAAATCGAGGGCAAAACAATGGCTGTACTAAATGTAAATATCGACCACGTCGCAACTATCAGGCAGGCAAGGCTGACCGATGAGCCGGATCCTATCTGGGCGGCGGTCCAGTGCGAACTGGCGGGGGCAAACGGAATTACCATTCACCTGCGCCAGGACAGGCGTCATATATGTGATAGAGATGTTCGTCTGCTTAAAGAAACCGTTGCATGTAAGCTGAATCTCGAAATGTGTATGGCCGAATCCATAGTAAAAATTGCAGAAGAGATTAAGCCGGATCAAGTTACTTTGGTCCCCGAGAAAAGGGCTGAACTGACGACGGAAGGGGGGCTGGATTGCGTTCGGTATAAGAAACGCCTTGCCGGAGTTGTTAAAAGAATGCACAAAAAGCGTATCCTTGTGAGCACTTTTATTGCACCGGACAAGGAGCAGATTATTGCTTCTGCCGATACCGGCTGTGATGCCATTGAGTTACATACAGGCATGTATGCAAACGCAAAAAGCCCCAGAGCAATCAATAAAAAACTCGCAGAATTGGAGACCGGCAAAGAGCTTGCGATGGACAATAAGCTTGTAGTCCATGCGGGTCACGGTTTGACATATCGAAATATTGCCAGCGTGGCAAGAATCAAAGGCCTTTGTGAGTTCAATATCGGTCATAGTATTATAGCAAGAGCGGTTTTTACCGGTTTAGGACAGGCAACCGCTGAAATGATAAGATTGATGGATAAATTCAGTTCAGAACAATAAGTTCATGGTTTATGAACTGCTGATTTCTGCAGGATGAACCATTAACTAAGTAAGGAGATTACGAATGTTTTCAGGAGCAATGGTGGCGCTGATTACACCTTTTCAAGATGGTGAAATTGATTTTGAGACCCTCGATGAACTGATAGAATTCCAGTTGGAAGGTGGCATAGATGGTATAGTGCCGGTTGGGACGACCGGTGAATCACCGACGTTAAGTTATGATGAGCATAAACAGGTGATTGAAAGGGTCGTGAGGACCGTGGCCGGGCAGGTCCCTGTAATTGCAGGTGCCGGCGCCAATAGCACTGCTGAGGCGATTGAGATGACGGCATTCGCAAAAAAAGTCGGTGCCGATGCGACTTTACAGGTCGGGCCTTATTACAATAAGCCTATGCAGGAAGGCTTTTATGAGCATTTTAAGGCTATAGCCGAAGAGATTGACTTGCCTGTAGTGTTGTACAATATCCCTGGTCGTTGCGGGGCGGGTATGACGCCGGAAACCATCGCCCGATTGTCAGAACTCGATAACATCGTTGCGATTAAAGAAGCCAGCGGCAGCCTCGACCAGGCCAGCGAAATCGCGACTCGATGCGACATAACCATAATTTCCGGCGATGATTCCCTTACGCTGCCTTTAGCCTCGGTCGGCGGCAAAGGTGTGATCAGCGTGGTTGCGAATATTGTGCCGGCCGATGTCAATGCGATGACCGATTTGATCCTGGAAGGGGATTTCGTCTCGGCCCTAAAATGGCACAAAAAACTGTTCGCTCTTAGCAAGGGAATGCTTACTTTAGCAACAAATCCCATACCAATCAAAGCTGCAATGGCGATGCTGAACTTGTCATCAGAAGAATTACGATTACCTATGACTCCGCTGGCGGAAGACAAAAAAAGTGTTCTAAAGCAAACACTGGTTGACTACGGGCTCTTAAGTTAAGCTGCACTTTAGCGTGCAGGAAAAATTGTGCGTTAACAGAAACTATGGGGCGAGGAAGAAGTCCGTTTCACAGGAAGGCAATTCACAGCCTTGATAGATGTCCGTGTCTCTAAGTGTGAAAATATCGTCGATTCCGATGAAACGTGTTTTCATAAATTCTACACGGCCGTCACCAAATAAGACGTTCTGTCCGCGACGTTTGTGATTGTTGCTGTTAAGACTTAGTAACTGCTGATTAAGTCGAAGATTCAGTTCTTTTGAGAAGTCATCCGGCAGTTTTTCAAAGAGGGGATTCCAATCTGCCATTATAACTTTTCTGCAAAGCAGTTTACCATTACTGGTTCGTTGGCAATTTATCTGGAAGCTGTATGTAATATACCTTCTGCCGGGAAAATCCTTGAGCTTGCTTAGCTGTGATTGATTCATATCAAGTTTTTCGCCGCATTCACATGCCGGACATACAAAATAGGTCGGCTCCACATAGCCTTCTTTTACCAGGAGATAGATACGGCGTGTATTGGAATGGTTCTTATCGCCCTGATCACCTACTTTCCACCAAAAATCGCCTGCCGAAGTTGCAACTGTTGGATGCTTGCCATCATGGTCGGAAATATAATTGTGCAAACCCTGGAAGATACCACTCTGTTGCCGCTGGCATTGATTACGCAAAGAATGAAAACGGGAATAGCTGGTTACCGCACGGAAAGTTGTTACCAAAATACTACCTACAATCATTAGTGCTGCTGCCGTAGCTAACCTCCTGCCGAAACCGGCTCCGAGCCTACTTCTCGTCGTAAAATCGCGGTTTTGTTCGCTGGCAAGCAGTTTTTGTAGCTGATTCTGGCTTGAATTTGCTGCGCTTATAAGCCGCCAAACCGTACGTTCAGCAAGAGAATCAGGGCAGGATTCAGGTTCTATGCTATTTAGTGGGTCGAGTGTGGCTTTTATTTTGGCGTGAATTTCAGAGGCTTGCTCGTTTGACGAGATTAATGTCTTGGCTTGTGCGGCCTGTTCAGGGGACGTTAAACCTAAACAATAATCGAATATAAGCTTTTTCTGATCGCTTTTAAGCGGAATCATTTGAATTCTTTGCTCCCAACTGATGTTTTCCACTCTTTCGCAAAACGTCCAACGGCTGTATGCAACCGACTTTTAACCGTTCCGATAGGTATACTTAAAATCTCGGCCATTTGTTTGTAAGAAAATCTCTGAAAATATGCTAAAATCAATATTTCTCTGAGATTTTCCGGCATATCCGCTATAATCTGCCCAACACGCTTTGAGGTTTCGTCCTTTTGCAGTTCTTCGTAAGGCATTGTATCGTCGGAAGTAACAGTATTAAGCATATCGTCAAACGACAATTCCTGAGAATCAGCCATGGTGCCTATCGAGATTGCAGAAGTTCGCTGCCACTTTCTCAGGGCATCTTTTGCTTTATTGGCTGCTATTGTAAATAGCCACGGACGTAAAGGCCGGTTTGGGTCGAAGCTTTCCCTGCTGGTAAACAATTGTAAAAACGTCTCCTGAAAGACGTCCTCGACAAGATCATGCCGGTTTAAGAATTGCCTGAGAAATGCGTAAAGGCTGTTTTTATAACGATTTACGATTTCACGAAATGCGGCTTCTTCTCCAGCCGTGTAGTGGGCAAGAAGTTCAGCATCACTTAATTTTACAAATTTTTTGACCATAACTCAAGCATCAGTTGGAAATAATGGAATCACTACTATTATACTGTATTAGACGACAAATCAAGTATTTTAGTTGCTGTAAATTTACATATAGCTTTAAAATTACGCCTTTCAGCACAAAAAAAAGAAATAACGGCTTAATTGTGAATATAAGGATTAGCAAAGCAGTTATAAATTTAATTCATTCTGGTTAATATCGGACATAAGAATGGTTTTCTGTAAATGTTTATTTGTTAAAATCCTTGGAATCGTAATTACTACAGGGGGATAGGGTAAAATATTTATAGATTACATGCGAATGTAACTGCCTAAAGAGGAAGAATAATAAATTCTGACCTCTATTTTAATTTAGGACAAAATATTTACCAGCCAAAGCAAGTAAATCTATAAACAGAATTTTGATTACACTATGGCTTATACAGATTGATTCGGCGTAAGCCTCATTTATCATTATAGAGATTCAACCTATGAGTAGCAGGGGGGCGATTAAATCAGCGCTCGTGTTCTTTCTTCCGATTTCGCCCAGTAAATACTACGTACGCCCGGTAAATCTGGCCGGCATGCTTTCACATACTTTCTTTATTATTTTCTGGATTTGCTCTTCCTGCTGAGGAGATAAAGCCTGGCCTGCTACGCCGCCGAGTACACCACCTATAATACCGCCTGCCACCCTGTCGCTTGTGTCACCACCGGCAACAACAGCATTGATGACCTGGCCGACGATCTGAATGATCTGTTGGATCTCACGCCCTACCAGGGCGGCATGCTGGGTGACGTGCTGATCGCGCAGAAGGCCGGCGACGGCCTCGCCATCTCGGCGCGCGACACACAGCTGGGGCTGATCAACCGGATCACGATCATCTCGCCCAAGAATCACACGTTCAACACCTTTGGCACGGAAATGGGCTTCGGCATGGAGGTCCTGGATCTCGACGGCAACCCCGGCACCACACAGGACCAGATCTTCGTTTCCACAATCACCTCCCCAATCAAGGGGCTGTT
>Ga0209536_100015080_pt1 | contig 11046 bp, 7 predicted proteins | sample DeeMarSeWOR28_12_FD_187461 | JGI IMG/M metagenome (GOLD analysis project Ga0209536, IMG submission 187461) | Marine sediment microbial communities from White Oak River estuary, North Carolina - WOR-2-8_12 (SPAdes) (version 2) | ecosystem: Environmental > Aquatic > Marine > Intertidal zone >... | reverse complement strand
ATTTTCCAAACGCCCTGGCTTCTAGCGCCCTAGGGCTCACTGAAATCACATCCTTGCTTTTTGCAAGATTTGCTTTGTGTTTAGCTCCCTTTGCCTCATCTTCAGCACCTTCACAATCACCTTCCTGTAACATTTCTCTTGCCTGCTCAAGTTCCTGCTCAGCCACTTCCAGCGATTCGTAAGCTTTAGAAGTGTCTTTACCCTGGGATTCTTTCATCTCAATTCTTTCACGAGCTTTCTCAACTTTTCTTTCAGCTTGTTCTATCCTTTTTTGTGCCCTTTCTTGCGTACATTCGCTGTCGTCGTCGTAACTATCATCATCGCTGTCATCAAATAAAGTAAGGGAATAGAGGGAAGTGTTACCGACAGAGATCATTTTGTCGTATATTTCTTGTGCATCATCCCATAAAACCTGAGTATCACCTTTCCCATGTAAGATCAGTATCGGAATTTGATTTTGAGACCAAAAATCATCCCATAAAGGAGCTGATCGATATCAAATCTCAAAGCAGCATAATTGCCCGGATGAAATTCCTGACCAATAACCTTGAGGATCTGTTGCATGGGGTGTATCTCTTAAAAGAGTTGTCTCCACGTACGCTTGATCTGATTATGAGTTTTGGTGAGCGGCTGGCCAGCCTGATTTTATCCGCCTACATCGATCAGTCCGGCGTTCCCTCTGAATGGCTTGATTCGAGACAGCTGGTCAAGACCAATGATCAATTTGGAAATGCCAAGGTATTTGAGTCCAGTACCTTCGACAATATTCAACGGTATTTTGAATCACACGATAAACTGCAGATCGTTACGGGTTTTGCAGGTACAACATCCAAGGGAGAGACAACTACCCTGGGTAGGGGCGGATCGGATTATACTGCAGCGTTATTCGGGGCGGCCCTAGGCGCGGATGAGATTGAGATCTGGACGGATGTTGATGGCGTACTGACCACCGATCCAAAAAAGGTATCGGATGCATTTTCCCAGCACTCCCTATCCTATGTTGAGGCCATGGAGCTCTCACATTTTGGGGCCAAGGTGATCTATCCGCCTACTTTGCAGCCTGCATTTACAAAAAAAATACCCCTGCGGATACGTAATACTTTTAATCCCTCCTTTCAGGGCACCATCATCAGTGAGCTTACGGAAAACAAGGATTTTCTTATTAAGGGGATATCCTCCATCGAGAACATTTCCCTGATCAATCTGACTGGCAGTGGCATGGTGGGTGTTCCGGGTGTTTCATCCAGGTTGTTTGGAGCACTGGCGAAATACGAGATCAACATCATCCTGATAACCCAGGCCTCCTCAGAACATTCGATATGCTTTGCCATAACACCAGAACAAACCAACCTGGCTAAAACAGCCATCGAGGAGGAATTTTCCAGTGAGATGATGAGCAACAAGATCGATGAACTGAACATTCAGACCGGCCTTTCCATTGTTGCCATTATCGGTGAGAATATGAGGAACACACCGGGGATATCGGGCAAATTGTTCGATGCCCTCGGGAAAAACGGGATCAATGTAATTGCCATTGCCCAGGGATCCTCGGAACTAAATCTATCAGTGGTAGTATCCCATTTTGATCTGCAGAAGTCCTTGAGTACGCTTCATGAGGCTTTTTTCCTTTCCAACGTCAAGACAATACATCTCTTCCTGGTTGGGACAGGACTGATTGGGAGCACACTGCTCAATCAGATAAAAAAACAGGAAAAATACCTGCTGAAGGAACACAATCTGCAATTCAAACTTGTAGGACTTGCCAACAGCCGGAAAATGTATCTGAACCGGGAGGGGATCCCCATGGACAAATGGAAGAAGGATTTTGAAATTTCGGATGAAAAATCCGACATGCCAAAATATGTGGATAAAATGCTCCATATGAATCTGGCCAACAGCATATTTATAGATTGCACGGCCAGTCAGGATGTGGTGGATGTTTACGAGCGTGTTCTGGGCAACAACATCTCCTTAACCACGCCCAATAAGCTGGCCAACTCAGGACCTCTTGAGAACTACAATAAATTATACCGGTTGTCAAGAAAGAAGAACATAAAATACCTATACGAGACCAATGTAGGTGCAGGATTACCAGTAATTACCACGCTGAATGACCTCAAGTGGAGCGGGGACTGGATCCTGAAAATAGAGGGGGTATTATCCGGAACCCTTTCCTATATATTTAACAATTTCGACGGTTCGTCGAAATTCAGTCAGGTGGTTAAGGAAGCCAGGGAAAAAGGGTATACGGAACCGGATCCCCGGGACGACCTGAATGGGATGGATGTGGTCCGTAAAATCCTGATCCTGTCCAGGGAGGTAGGTTATGAAATGGAGATTGAGGAGGTCAAAAATGAGCCATTCCTCCCGGTATCCTGTTTTGAAGTCGGCTCGGTGGATGAATTCTTCAAAGAACTTGAAAAATTTGATGATCATTTCAAAGACCTGCTGGACAAAGCCAATAAATCAAACCGGAAATTGCGTTTTATGGCTACCATGGAAGATGGAAAAGCCAGGGTGGGATTGCAGACCGTAGGGCCTGACCATGCTTTGTACAACCTTTCCGGAAGTGACAATATGCTGTCTTTTACCACCTCCCGGTACAAAGAAAGGCCACTCGTCATAAAAGGTCCCGGTGCAGGTGCCGAGGTCACTGCTGCCGGGGTTTTTGCCGATATCATAGCCATTTCTAACTTTTTACCTTAAGCAATACGAATAGTATGGACAGCATCCGGGTTTTTGCTCCTGCCTCTGTAGCCAATGTTTCCTGTGGATTCGATATCCTGGGTTTCGCCCTGAACACCCCGGGAGACGAGATTGTGCTTAAAAAGAATGCCTCCGGAAACATTAAGATCATTGAAATAACCGGTGACGAGGGAAGATTGCCCTACGACATTGACAGAAATTCAGCCTCGGCGGTTATTCAGAATATGTTACATCAGCTGGGTGAAAAGCAGGGTATTGATATATACCTTCACAAGAAGATGCCTATGGGAAGCGGTCTTGGTTCAAGTGCCGCCAGCTCGGTAGCTGCTGCCTTTGCCCTGAACGGGTTACTGGAAGCGGGCTTGGATACCATGGAGGTATTAGCGCATGCCATGTTTGGTGAAAAGGTGGCTTGTGGGTCGGATCACGCTGACAATGTAGCACCCGCTCTATATGGCGGATTTGTACTGATCAGAAGTTATGATCCATTGGATGTCATCAAACTTCCTGCACCCGATGAACTCTACGCTTCCGTAATCCATCCGCAGATAGAGATAAAAACAAAAGATGCCCGCGACATCCTGAAAAAGGAGATACAGCTCAAAAATGCCATTAAACAATGGGGTAATGTAGGGGGACTCATTTCCGGGCTGTATCAGTCAGATTATGATCTCATAGGGCGGTCTATGGAAGACCATATTATAGAGCCTATGCGCTCAATCCTGATCCCTGGATATGATGCAGTCAAGGCCGCCGCACTGGATTCCGGCGTACTGGGCTGTGGCATTTCCGGTTCCGGTCCTTCGGTTTTTACCCTGAGCAAGGGAAAGGACACCGCCGGGGAGGCCGGGGAAAAAATGTATGAGGAATTTAAAAAAATCGGTATAGAAAGCGATATTTACGTATCAAAGGTAAATAATCAGGGGCCCATAGTACTCGATGGATAATGAATTTTTACAGCACCAACCATACCGCACCTCAAGTAGGCTTTAGAGAGGCAGTTCTTCACGGAATGCCGCCGGATAACGGACTGTATATGCCTTTATCCATTCCGAAAATTCCTGATCCCCTGATGAAAGAACTCCCCCATCTGAATTTCCAGGAACTTGCCTTTGAGATCAGCAAATTGTGGCTTCTGGATGAGATTGATGAGAAATGGCTCAAAAAGATCGTTTATGATGCCATCGATTTTGATGCCACCCTATACAAGCTCAAAGACAATATATTCTCCCTCGAACTATACCATGGCCCGACCTATGCATTCAAGGATTTCGGGGCAAGATTCATGGCCAGGTTGCTGTCTCATTTCGTACGCAAGGAATCCGGCGAAACAGTGATCCTTGTAGCCACCTCCGGAGATACCGGCAGCGCGGTAGCCCAGGGTTTTTATAAGATGCCCGGTATCTATGTCGTACTTCTTTATCCGGGAGGGAAAGTAAGCCAGCTCCAGGAGAAACAGATCACCACCATCGGAGGTAATGTGACGGCACTGGAAGTTGACGGAACATTTGATGACTGCCAGATGCTTGTTAAACAGGCTTTCCTGGATGAAGACCTCAACGACATTATGCACCTTACCTCGGCAAATTCGATTAATTTTGCGCGGCTGCTGCCACAGTCCTTTTACTACGTATATGCCTACGCCCAGCTGGCACAATACCAGAAACCTTTGATCTTTTCTGTTCCAAGCGGAAATTTTGGAAACATGTGTGGTGCTTTACTGGCAAAAAAGATGGGTGTCCCGATCAAACAACTGATAGCCGCCACCAATGCCAACAATATCGTGCCCCAATACCTTGAAACGGGAAAATTTGAACCACGGCCATCCCTTAAAACCATATCGAATGCCATGGATGTGGGAAACCCTAGCAATTTCCCAAGGATTATGGAATTGTACGGGAATAAGTATGAACAGGTAATCAAAGACATACACGGTTCAGCTTATTCTGATCACATTACCCGGAAAGCCATAGTGAAGGTGTTTGATGAAACCCATTATCTGATGTGTCCGCATTCTGCCATAGGGTATCTTGGCCTTCACGACTATATGCTGGGAAGGGAAAACGATTATACGGGTGTGTTTGTCTCTACTGCCCATCCCGCCAAGTTCAGCAATGAAATACAAAAATTCCTGGATTATGAAATTGCCTTTCCACATGGTCTTAAGAGTGTAATGAACAAAAAGAAGGTTTCTGTACCCATGAATAGCGATTACGAGGACTTCAAGAAATTTCTTCTAAAAGCTGGATGGAGGAAAAATTGAGAATATGGGCTTTATTAAAGACAATATTGACGTACTCCTTCTGGTATTGGGTTTCGGAATTGTTGCCGTTGCATCAAGCCGGATCTCCAAGCTATTCCAGAGGATACATTTGCCCATCATTACAGGACTATTGTTTATAGGGATAATCTCCGGCCCCTATTTGATAAACCTCATCCCGCTGGAATCTATCCCGAAACTGTCATTCATCAATGATGTGGCCCTGGCCTTTATCGCATTTGCTGCCGGTTCAGAGCTATACCTCAATGAACTTCGCAACAGATTCAACAGTATCAAATGGATTACCCTGGGACAAATCCTTTCAACTTTTATTTTAGGAGGCCTTGTGGTTTTCCTGATCTCAGACCTGGTTCCCTATATGAGGGATCTTTCTATTGTGGAGAAAATATCGATATCATTCCTTACAGGGGCTGTTTTCGTGGCCCGCTCACCCGCATCAGCAATTGCCGTCATCAATGAATTGCGGGCCAAAGGACCCTTCACCCAAACGGTCCTTGGAGTAACTGTTATAAAGGATTTTATCGTGATCATCCTGTTCGGGGTTACCCTGAATATCTCAGAGACCCTGATAAAGGGGGAAAGCTTCAATGTTCTTGCCGTGCTGATCATCCTGATCGAACTGTTCTTTTCTGTCGTACTCGGATATCTCCTGCATATCCTGCTTACCCTGATATTAAAATTAAAGATAGAGAAAAGGTATAAGACCTTTCTTGTCATTTTCACAGGATATATGACGTATCAGTTCTCCTATTTCATACGCAACATTTCAAGCGACCTGTTTCGTCATGAGATCTTCCTGGAACCCCTGCTGATATGCATTCTGGCCAGCTTCATTATTACCAACTACACCAGGATCAGGGCGGAATTCATCAGGATAATACATGATCTGGGACCTTACGTATACGTTGCATTCTTCACCTTAACCGGGGCCTCCATGCGCCTGGATGTTTTGACCGGGGTCTTACTGGTGGCCTTTTTGTTTTTCATCATCCGTCTGGGCACCATAATTATTGGTGCCTATGCCGGTGGTATCCTGGCTGATGACCCCTCAAAATTCAACAGGGTAGGCTGGATGCCTTACATCACCCAGGCTGGTGTTGCCCTTGGCCTTGCTACCGTGGTCGCAACAGAATTCCCGGAATGGGGCGCTGAATTCGCCACAGTGATCATATCCGTGATTGTGGTCAATCAGTTTCTCGGTCCACCCCTGTTCAAACTAGCCCTGCGGTATGTGGGTGAGGACCGCAGCCGTGGGAAACTGTATGAATACGACGGAGTGCGGGATGTGTTGATCTTTGGTTTAGAGAACCAATCCATCGCGCTTGGACAGCAACTGGCACAGAACGGATGGAAAACAAGGATCGTTACCCTGAATCCGGCAAAAAAGAAATCACAGATTGACGGCGTTGAGGTCATCTACTTTGATAAGGTGACCATCGAAAAGCTTAATGACATCGATGCCCATAAAACCGAGGTATTCGTGATGATGCTCACCGATGAGGAAAACCTGCAGATATGTGAGCTTGCCTACCAGTATTACGGTACAAACGTTATGGTGGTCAGGCTTAATGAACGGGGGAATTTTGAAAAATTCCATAAACTCGGAGCACTTATTGTGGAACCGGCAACGGCTATGGTCAGTCTGCTTGACCATTTTGTCCGTTCGCCTCAGGCTACATCCCTGTTGTTGGGCATGCAGAAAGACCAGGATACCCGGGATGTGGAAGTCCTGAATCCAAACCTCCATGGAGTGTACCTCCGGAATCTGCGCTTGCCTCCCGATGTTATCGTTTTGTCGGTAAAACGCGGTGGACAGATGATCATATCACACGGATATACGCGGCTGAGGAGAAACGATATCGTCACTTTTGTCGGATCCATCGAGAGCCTTGACAATGTCTCCCTGAGATTTGGCAGATAATCTGTTTCCGGTTTACAATCACCATTCCTTACATTCTTGATGCATTATTCATAATTCTTAATTCTTATTATATCTTTGCGGCTATGACAGACAATATCACAAGACCTGAGGATAACGTTCAGCTGAAAAATATAATTGCCCATGCCAAGGAATACGGATTTGTGTATCAATCCAGTGAAATATACGATGGGCTGCAGGCAGTATACGATTACGGTCCCTACGGTGTTGAATTAAAGAACAACATCAAAGACCTGTGGTGGCAGTCCATGATCAAGCTTCATCACAACATAGTAGGTATTGATGCTGCCATCTTTATGCACCCGCTTACCTGGAAAGCTTCAGGGCATATAGATAGTTTCAATGATCCGATGGTCGACAACAAGGATTCCAAAAAGCGCTACCGTGCGGACGTACTCATCGAGGATAAAGCCGCCGAATATGAGGCCAACGGGGAACCTGAAAAAGCAAAAACACTGATCAAGGAAATGTCGAGGCTGCTGGACAAGGAAGATTTGAAAGGCCTCCACAACCTGATCGTAGAAGCGGACATACGCTGCCCGGTATCCAATACTGCCAACTGGACTGATGTACGCCAGTTTAACCTGATGTTCTCTACCCAGATCGGCTCCGTGGCAGATGACGCAAGCGCCATATTTCTGAGACCGGAAACGGCGCAGGGCATTTTTGTCAATTTTCTGAATGTTCAGAAAACGGCCAGAATGAAAATACCATTCGGGATTGCACAAGTTGGCAAAGCCTTCAGAAATGAGATCGTGGCCCGGCAATTTATTTTCCGTATGCGGGAATTCGAGCAAATGGAGATGCAATATTTCATCAGGCCCGGCGAGGAAATGAAATGGTATGAGCACTGGAAAGAGATCAGGATCAACTGGCATAAGGCCATGGGCATCCCTGAACAGAAACTCAGATTCCATGACCACGATAAACTCGCCCATTATGCCAATGCGGCAGTGGATATTGAATATGAATTTCCTTTCGGGTTTAAAGAGGTTGAAGGGATACACAGCAGAACAGATTTTGACCTGGGCAACCATCAGGAATTATCCAAGAAGAAGATGCAGTATTTCGATAACGAAATTGGCAAATCCTATGTGCCGTACGTGATAGAAACCTCTGCGGGAGCTGACAGGTTATTCTTTATGGTACTCAGCAACGCCTTCAGAGAAGAAGAGGTAGGCGAGGGCGAAGACAAAAAGTCCAGAACCTATTTGAAGATACACCCGGCACTGGCCCCGGTAAAAGCGGCCATATTCCCGCTGGTCAAGAAAGATGGGCTTCCGGAAGTGGCCAAAAAGATCTACAATGAGCTGAAGTTTGACTTCAACCTGATCTATGAGGAAACACAATCCATAGGCAAAAGGTATACCCGACAGGATCTGATCGGAACACCCTATTGCATAGCCATTGATCACCAGACGCTCGAGGATGATACGGTGACCATTCGGGACCGGGATACCATGGAGCAGGTCCGGGTGAAATCCGATACTTTGAAAGACGAGATCGCTAAAAGAGTATCTTTAAGAAACATCCTGGAAGCAATAGATTAAATCTTCCAGTTCTGGTTTAGTACAGCATACATGAATCCCTAAATAATTTCTATGCCGTATACGGTAGCGATAGTTGGAAGGCCGAACGTTGGCAAATCTACCCTTTTTAACCGTCTGGTCGAGCAAAAACAGGCAATAATGGACGATGAAAGTGGGGTAACGAGAGACCGTCACTATGGCGTGGGGGAATGGAATGGCCGGACCTTTACAGTAGTGGACACGGGCGGGTACGTCACCGGATCGGAGGATGTCTTTGAGTCAGCCATTCGTACCCAGGTCGAAACCGCCATACAGGAAGCCGATTTCATCCTATTCCTGGTGGATTGCAAGGAAGGGCTTACCGATTTGGATAAGGACTTCTCCAATATCATACGGGCAGCGAACAAGCCGGTATTCCTGACGCCCAATAAAGCCGACAACCATAATCTGCGAATGGCTGCCAATGAATTTTATGCGTTGGGATTCGATACGCTGTTTCCCATATCTTCAACCAATGGGTCGGGGACCGGGGAACTTCTCGACGACCTGGTGTCACATTTCCAAGAAGAGCAGGATGGGCAAAGTGATGAGCAATTGCCCAAGATAGCAATAATCGGGAGACCCAATGTTGGAAAATCCTCTCTGTTGAACGCCCTGATCGGTAAGGAAAGATCTATCGTGACCGACATAGCAGGCACTACAAGGGATTCAATCAATACCCGGTACAATTTGTTTGGAAAGGACCTTATCCTGATAGACACGGCCGGGGTACGGAAAAAAGCTAAAGTCAGGGAGAATGTAGAGTTCTACAGTGTGATGCGTTCCATCAAAGCCCTCCAGGAAAGTGATGTCTGCCTTATTATGATCGATGCCACCCAGGGCCTGGAGAGCCAGGACATCAATCTGATCGGCCTGGCCAACAAGTATAAGAAGGGAGTGCTCCTGCTTGTGAATAAATGGGACCTTATTGAAAAGGATACCCGTACTGCTGAACAATTCATGTCGGACATTGAGAAAAAGCTTGGACCCCTGAATTACATTCCAGTGCTTTTTATCTCCGTGTTGAAAAAACAAAGGATCTTTAAGGTCATCGAAAGGGCACTCCAGGTCTATGATAATAAGAACCGGAAAGTTACTACTTCGGAGTTGAATAAATTGCTGCTCCCGGTTATTGAGAGGACTCCTCCCCCTGCCTTCAAAGGGAAGCATATCAAGATAAAATATGTTACGCAATTGCCGGTGCAATCTCCTACTTTTGCTTTTTTCACAAACCATCCCAAGTATATCAAGGCGCCCTATGAACGGTTTCTGATCAATACCATCAGAGGCCATTTTGATTTCTCAGGGGTAACTGTAAAAGCCGTATTCAGAAATAAATAATGATCATGCTCAGGAGATTCCGGGAAATCATACAGAAATACATACCCCAGGAGGCCTCCGTGTATTGTGTACATCTCTGGGAAAAGTATCCCTTCAGCTTCAAGGTATCAAGACAGAGAACGTCGAAGATCGGCGATTACAGGTTCAATCCCAGGACTGGGAACCATGAGATATCCGTCAATGGGAACCTTAATCCCTATGCCTTTTTAATTACTTATGTTCACGAGGTAGCCCACATGATGCACTACCTGAAAAATGGGAATAACCGGCCTCCCCACGGGAAGGTTTGGAAACAAATTTTTCAGGATCTCATGCAACCCTTGATGGCCGATGGTATTTTTCCTGAGGACATCCACGTTCAGCTGGCGAGGCACATGAAAAATCCAAAAGCATCCAGCCAGAGTGACGCTGCACTTGTTAAATCTTTAAAGCATTTCGACCATCATCAGGATGACACGGAATTATACCTTGAAGAGCTTGATGAAGGAGCTTCTTTTGTGCTCAACAGACGCGTGTATACCAAGATCAAGAAAAGAAGGACCAGGTCTTTATGCCGGGAAAAAAGAACGGGAAGGAATTTCCTGATCTCCGAACTGGCCGTTGTAAAGGAATACCCCGAAACTGACTAAGGAACAGGGAAGTAAGAACATAAATAGTCATTAAATAAACAGCAATCAATGATTTTCTATAATTTTGGTTAAGAAGTTCGAGGCATGTGTAGGTAATGCGGGGATTCACTGATTCAGGAAATGCCGTTCAGCCTATTTTGTACATTTCTGGCCACCTTGTTAAAAAGCAGCATAGGATTAAGCGTTCGCCAGTTGTCAAATTGCAGCGTGCCCCCGAAATTGATATAGGAATCGATGTTGTATTTTTCCCATTCCCTGTAAACGAACTCCCTGAAATTTACGGCGGTGATCCAACCTTCCTCCATATCTTCATACCATTCCTCATAATAGCAATCATCAGACCCGTGGAAATTGAATACATGTTCTCCGATCAGGATATACTTATTGATCCCATACATGCTCAGATGGTCAATCACATTGCGTTTGAGATGCATGATATCATTGTTGATGGCATCATTCCATTCTCCTATAAATTCAACAATACAGAACTGTAACTCATAGGATACGAAAAGTATCTTCATATATAGCGTTTCAGAACCCATATAATCCCAGGCCGGGTCTATATAATAATTGTATATTGAC
>Ga0209536_100015079_pt1 | contig 11047 bp, 7 predicted proteins | sample DeeMarSeWOR28_12_FD_187461 | JGI IMG/M metagenome (GOLD analysis project Ga0209536, IMG submission 187461) | Marine sediment microbial communities from White Oak River estuary, North Carolina - WOR-2-8_12 (SPAdes) (version 2) | ecosystem: Environmental > Aquatic > Marine > Intertidal zone >... | reverse complement strand
AAATAAATCATCGGTTTCTTTTTTTATTTTATTTAATTCTGATATAAATTCTTTTTTTGTTTTTAGGTCTTTTATTTCTTCATAAAGTTGGTTTTTATTTTTTTGCATCCAAACAGGTAAATATAAAATATATGCTTAAATTTATTGAAAAAAATTAAAAAAAATAAAAAGAGTGGGCTACTTTTTTTAGCCCTTTTTGTTTATATTTTGTCGTTGTTTTTTTAGTATTTTATTTTGTTTATGGATATCCGCCTAGTTGAAGACTTGGGTCTCCAATTAATATCCATTGCTCAACTGATTTTTGATGTGAATCGTCCCATTCGGGATCAAAGTGATTTAGGTATTCTGTTACTGTTTGTGAATATGTTTCTCCTAGGATGTCAACTCCATTTGTTCCATATTGTACGAAGAATTCTGTTGTTATATAACCGTCAAGTCCACCAGATGTACACCATTCATTAAGTAATCCATATCCATAACCGGTGTTTCCAATAGTTGCAATTGCTCCACCTTTACCGACATTTACTAGTCTTTCAGACCAACATTCTGGAGTTGGAAGACCATAACAATGTGTAGCCATACTGTTATCCTTATCAAGGAATGTGGGTATAAATGAAACATTTAACAAGCTATTATGACATCCACCGACTACCACAACAGGATTTTTATAATTATTCTTTAGTGTACCCATTGGGAAGAAAGGAAATCCGCTATAATGAAAGACGCTAAGTCCATCAACTGATCCATGTCCTCTATTACCAGGTATACCTGGATATTGATCGCCCCATACATTTGGGCTTCCGTGACCTGAGAAGAACATAAAACCAGCTCCTTTATCAAATTCATTAAGTACATCTTTCATCTCAGTCCATGCACCAGTAGAGGTCCATACTTTTACTTTATCATAAGATGAAGGCATGTAATAATTTGCCCCTGCTCTTCCATGTAAAAGTTCTTCTCCAACACACCATTCGCCTTCCCAGTACATTCCAAAACCAGACTTAACAGTATTATAAACAGTTGTACCTGCACTATTGTTAACCCAGACATGTATCTCTGTTTCTACTCCATATGGTCGCGGGTCGTAAGTTTTTCCACCGATTCTAAGAATACCGTTGTTATAATTTATATTTGCCCAACCAGTAATGTCATTACAATATGCTTGTCCCTCTCTTGGAGTATAAGCAAAATTAGTGTTTCCAAGAATATCTCCATCTGATACAGTAACAATTTCTGCAACAGGTGGGAAAGGATAGCTTAAGCCAGTAATAAGATGGTCATTATGATTAAAGGGTTGGGTGGTTATACTTGTTGCTTGAGTTTTATCAACAGTTACAGTTACTGCATCAATAGGTCCATATTCATTTAAAATGTTTTTACTTTGGGCATAAATTGTGTATTGTCCATTTGGTTGAGCATTAGTATTCCAGTTAATACTAAGTGGTACTTGATCTAAAAATCCATCTCCTGAGACTGTAACTATTTTTTCGAACCATTCTGGTTCACAAGGTTCATTTTCATAGTTTTTAATTTTATCAACAACAGCTTTTGCTTCTTTGGAGGTTCTACAGGAAATTCTGCCTACATTAACATCTGGATATAAATCAAGTCTATCTCTATTTAATCCTTGATTTTCAGCATAAATATGATTACCATTTGAATCCCAATCATCAAACAATCCACCTGGTTTGTAAATATCTGCATAATATAAATCAGTTGGATAACCAGGATCATCTCCTGTTTGAGCTAACATATTTGAGTATCTGATAGGTACATGCCAATCTTTTGTTCCTTCATTTAAATTGTCTCTTGCAAGTCCCTTTAGCCATGATTTCATTCCACCAAATATTAAAACATATGATGTGTTCATGGTTTCGATTGCATCTTTTATGAATAATTTTATTTGTTCTGGTTTGTCGTATCCTGAAGGGAATTCAGTATATATCTCATCTGTTGTTTTTACAAGAGTTGATATTCCCATTAACTCTTTATGATCCGCTAAGGTTTGTGCAATTGCTTTAAGTTTATTTGGAGTTATAATTACTAATTTCTTTTCTTCAAGAAAACTTGTAGGTAATGGATTTGAATCAGATATTTTATATGAGAAAGTTACATCTATCTCATCTGTATAATAAATTGTATCTTGAACTGGATTGTATCTAACAGGATAAGTTCTTATTGTTAGAAAAGTTACATGATTATTATTTTTATCAAGCCCGACTCCAACATCATAACTAAACCAATTGTTAGGATACATTTGCTCTGAATTATAAATTTCTTGATCTATTAGAGGTCTATTTGAAATTTTATTTTCACTTGATAAAACAACTGGTTGTGGAGTAGGAGTGATCTTTTTTAACAAGACTTTGGTTTGAACGCTTTGGACCTTACATTCAATATTGGTTATTATTGCACCAAAGGGTAAGGTTGTTGTTTCGGTATGTACCGGAAGCATTGGACTACCGCCATCAAAAATCCATGAATCTGTTCCTTCAACTTCTAATTCTAAAAATGTTTCTTTTTCAACGAGATTTGGTTCAAAAAATATTGAACTTAAGGTTTTTTGTTGTTCACCAGCTTCTTCTCCTATACTTATTGCAGCAAAACCACTAATTAGAAGTAGTCCCACTACAAGATATGTCGTACTTTTCATTTTTTTTTATCCCCCTTAATTAACAATTGTTGATATGCTTCTTTTTATTTAAACTTTTTGTATAATATTCTTGAACAAATTATTAATTAATTCTAGTTATATAATTTATAACACCTTATATATAAATTTTTGTATTTTTATTGATAAAAATAAAGTTTTTACTAAAAGTTTGCTGGGTGGGGGAAGTAGGAGGTGGTAAGGAGAGGAGGTTAAAAGGATGAAAAATAAATTTTTCTTCCCCACTCAACAACTCTAAGCTATACTTATTAATTCAACTTTAAAAAGCTTTATTATACAACTGTTATCCAATTTATTTACAATTATTACCAGCTAAAAATCAAATAAAAAATATAGTTTTATCAAATTCACTATTTATCTTTTACATTCCTTACAACTTTTTTCATTAAAAAATCTCTTATTTCCTCAGGTTTTGTCGTATCAATTCCAAAATATTCTGGAAACAGTTTTGTTGTGGTGAGCATCTCAGTTGCACCATGTTTTTTTGTATTAACAAGATTCAAGGCAGATAGCTCATCTACATGTTCATAGGCTTTGGTACCAATCATACGTCTTAAATTTGATTGTTTTATTGGTTGATGAAAAGCAATAAGAGTCAAGGTTTTTAATAAATTACTATCAATCTCAGGTTTGGTAATCATAACAGATTGATCTGTAAACTCTTTTTTTACCTGCATTGCAAATTTTTCACCTGCTTTTACTATTTCCATAGATGTATCATTTTTACGTGTTACATTATAATCCTCTATTAATTCATCTAATGTTGTTTTAATTTTATCTGGAGTTAGATTAGTTGTTTCTTTTATCTGATTTATACTAACTGGTTTACTTGTAGAAAAAAGCACGGATTCAACCAAACGTTTTTCCTTAATACCCATAGCAATTACACCATCTTACTTAACTAAATCCAATATTTTTAATAAAAATTTTTCCATAAGGAAATTTTTTTTGGTAAACCAAAATTTTATTATCATACGCAAGAAACAAAATAGATATTAAAACCTTAATTAGTTCATCCCGATTATCTTTATCACAAATTTCTGTAAAAGTCATGGTTTTTTTTGGTAAATCATTTATTCTTTTCCAAATAATTTCAACGTCTTCTTCTAAGTGATCCTCTATTGCTGTTCCTTTCATTCTTTTTCTTGCAAGAATTGTTAGTCTTTCTCTTTCCTCTTTTCTTTGTTGTTCAAGTAACTGATGTTCCTCAGATTCCTTTCTTGCCTGATCAAATGCATTTAGTAGTTCCATTAATGTTACCTTGCGTTTAGCATTTCTTCTGATCGGCTCTTCTAGCGGAGACTGAGGCATATTCATAACAAGATTTGTATACGAATAATCATCATCTTTTGTGAGCCACATCTCAGTGGGAATATCTCCCCAACCAAAGGGCTCGAATTTCTCTTTTTGTGATTCCATTGATAAAACAAGATCATTACTTTGAAGTTTTAGCACCTTCCACGCCAAATATATTATTCTACCTGCTGTTATAAGATCAATTTTTTCTTCTTTTGCTCGTTTTATATACATCGTTGAAAAATTAACAAGATCAATATCCCAGGGATTTAGATGTTGTTGAATCACAAGTTCAAAAGCAATAGCAATTGACCGCTCAAAAGGATCTTCTATCGAAATATGTTCTCCTTCATTGGTTTTTTGAAGCATATTTATATAATGATTGATTTTTGTAGCATCATCTTTCTCATCAATTAGCGACTTATGAAAAAGTAGATGATTTATCACATCGTTGTCGATTTTAAGCTGCTCCAACGGTTTTTCCTCCTTTTATATTAAATTCTCCATGTGAGCCAACTATTGAAGAATCAATGTTACCGATCATATCTGAAACTCCTGTTTCTCTCATCGTAACTCCATAGATATAATCTGCTTCTTTAATTGCTATTTTTCGAAGTGTAACCATAATAAATTGAGAGTCATGTGCATTTTGTTTTACCATTCTTGAAACGGTTTCTGCATTAACTCCATCTAGAAACATATCAACTTCATCAAGTACATAAAACGGGCTAGGATCATATCTTTGAATAGCAAATATAAATGCAATAGAAGCAATACTTTTTTCACCACCTGAGAGCGCTGAAAGTAAAAGTACTTTTTTCCCTCGTGGTCTTGCTTTTATTGTCAGTCCACTTTCAAAAATATTTTCAGTATCTTCTAATTGAAGTTCTGCTTCCCCACCTTCTGATAATTGTGCATAAATTTCCTTAAAGTTTTTATTAACAACATCAAAAATTTCAAAGAATCTTTCTTTTTTCTTTTCAGTAACCTCGTTAACAAGTTTAATTAAATTTTTCTTTTGGTCCTTTAGATGCGAAATATCTTCATCAAGCTTCTTTTTACGATCCGATTGGTGTTCATATTCTTCTAATGCTCGCATATTTACCGGCTCTAGTTTCCTCATCGATTCCTCTGTAGATTTAACTGCATCTTTTAAGGCTTCAACATTTGGTAGATCTGTTTCAGTAATTTCTATATTATAAAGCTTAAGTTCTTGTTCAATTTCTTTTATTGAATCCTCAAGAGTTGGAATTCTATATTTAGCCCTTGAAATCAAATCATAATAAGATTCAACGCGTGTATTGATTTTATCAAGATCGTTTTCAAAAGTAATTGATTTTTTATAAATTCTATCTCTATTATCTGTTAAATCCTTTATTTTCCCGGTCATTTTTTCTTCAACAACTAGCAATGCTTTTAACTCATCATGATGTGAAGAACGAGCTTGTTTTAATTCATTAATTAAATTTTTATTTTTTTCGATTTCAGCGTTTTTGTTTTCTATATTACCTGATATTTCGGTTTTTCTTTCCTCAAGAAGCTCTATTTTTTTATCTAAAGCATCTTTTTCAGAAGAGATTTTTAAAAAATTTTCTTGAATATTTGATAATTCTTCCTCAAAAACTCTAGCTTTTTGAGCAAGTTCTTTTTTAGTTCCCTTTAAAAGTACATTACCTTTTTCCTCTTTTAATGCATTGAGCTCTTGAATTCTTTTCTCAAATTCTTCTATTTTTGAAACAACATCTGATTTTTTGTTATCTAAATCCTCTTTTTCCTTTATTTTTATCTCTAAATCATTTTTAATAATCTCAAGCTTACCAGCAAATTCTTTATTTCTAACATCCAAATCTTTAACTTGTATTTCCTTATTTGTTTCAGTTTTGATTTCTTTTAAAATATTTTCTATTTCAACAATTTCTTTTTTCAACTCAGTTAGTTCATTTGAAAGTTTATCTTGAATATCCATAGTTTTTTGGAGTTCTTTTGTTACTTCCTCTAATTTGTTTCTATCTGCTTTACTAAATGTTATTTGACCCTTAGGTATACTACCGCCTATCATTGCACCACTTGCCTCAATTAAACCTCCCTTTAAATCAACAAGTCTAACTCCACCCATAAGACGACGTGCGTCATCTAGAGTATTAACAATAATTGTATCTCCAAATACATACCAAAAAGCACCTTTATATTCTTCTTTGAATTTAACTAAATCTATTGCAAAACCATTTGCATTTTGATCTTTTACTGCCATAAGTGCTTTTCCACGAGGATTACCTGGAATCATTTTGTTTAAAGGAAGAAATGTTGCTCTACCAAGTTTTTCTTTTTGTAAAAATTTTATAGCTTTTGCTGCTACCTCATCGGAATCAACGACAATTGATTGCATTCTGGATCCAGCAGCTATTTCAACTGCAGTTTCATATTTTTTATCAACTTGTGCTAGTTCAGCTACAGTTCCATGAACACCATTTAATAATCCATCATTTCGTGCTTTTAAAATCGCATTAACCGCAAAATTATATTTTCCTTGCACAGATTGTAACGCATCAAATTCTGCTTGTAATTTAGATTGTTCACGCTGAAGAACCCTAAATGCATTATCTAAATCAACAAGTTGTTCAGAAATCTCAGATTCCCTTTTCTTTTTTTCAATGAGTTGTTTTTCAAAATCTTTTAATTTTTTATTTTTTTCTTTACTGTCTTTTTTATATTCATCTGATTGCCAATTTATATCCTTTAATTCAAATTCATATGTAGATTTTGTCTCTTGCATTTCAGCAATTTGTAATTCTAAGGCTTCAATTCTCTCTGTAAATCTATTGCGTTTTAATTTAAGTTCATGTAATTCACTATTTTTTTCATCATGCTCCTGTCGCATTTTTGCCAGTTCATGAGTCAGATCCATTGATTTATCATCAGATTGTGCTATTTCTTCTTTTAATGTGTTTAGTTCTTTTTCTTTTTTTTCAAGTTCAACTTTTTTATCATTTATTTGGTTTTCAAAATCTTCTTTTTTAGAAATATTTTCTTGTAACTCTTTTTCTATTGATTCGAGACTTGATTTTATCTCATTTAGATTTTTTTGGATTTCAATAATTTCATCTTTGGAATAATTTATTCTTTCTTCTACCTTAATTTCTTCACTTCTTATTGAATCAATTTTTACTTTGATTTCTTTTACTTCTTCCCCACCAACTTCTCCAATCTTTTTTTCAATTTCCTGTAATTCTGTTTGGGCTTCTGCATATTGTTTTTTTAATTCTGTACTTTTTTCATCTAGTTTTACTTTTTCTGATTCATATGATTCAATTTGTTTGTTAATTTCAGATATTTGAGCCTCAACATCTTGTTTTTTCTTAAAAGCAATTTTTGCTTTTGTTTCATATAGTCTATCCTTTAGCTCTTTGTATTTAAAAGCTTCATCTCTTTCATCTTTTAGTTGATTAATTTGATTTGAAATTTCATTTAAAATTATTTTAATACGATCAAGATTACTATCCACTTCTTCTTTTTCTTTTTCTGCTTTTTTAATATCATTATCAAAGTTACTAATACCTGCTATATCATCAATTAATCTTCTTCTATCAATCGATCCCATTTCTATTAAACTTGTTACATCCCCTTGTTGTACAATGTTATATCCACCACCTGAAATTCGAGCATGAAGTAGTAAGTTTTCAAAATCAGAGTATGATGCAGAGTGGTCATTTATATAGAAATAACTGTAATAATTATTTGGATCATTTTTCAAAGGTGCCCTTTTTATCATTCTTGTTAAAATTACCTCATCTGACTCAACTGGCATTCTTCTTTCAGAGTTATCAAAAACAAGTGACACTCTACAATATTTTGCAGGATTTTTATGTTTCTTGCCGCCATTAAAAATCAAATCAGTGAGTCTACCTGCGCGCATTACTTTTGCGCTTTTAGGTCCTAATACAAATAAAATCGCATCAGCAATATTGCTTTTACCTGAACCATTTGGTCCTGTAATTGCAGTAAAACCTGGAAAAAAAGGTACAATTAATTTACTACCAAAAGACTTGAAATTTTCCATTCTAACTTCTTTGAGATACAATTTAAATTCCTACCTGTTTTAATATAAGTTGTTCAACCCATCTCCAATTTATATTGGCATCCCATTTTTTGGAACCAATTTGAGTATATAAAATTTTTTAATTTTATATTTTAATTATTTTTATATGTTAGATTAATCTAAATATTTTATGTTATTATTTTTTTCAGACGTACGACTGATTACCCCTAACTAAATGTATTTTTTACTGTACATCCCATTTACAGATTGCCAAATAAATATATATATTTTTTATGCAGATATATGTGCATGTAAACTTGTTTTTATTTAGAAAAAAATTTCAAAGACTACAAAATATTGATTACTCTCCAATTACCTGCTGGTTTGCATAATTCTTTATAATGTGGAATTAACAGGTAAAAAAAGCAGAATAATTGTAGAAAAAAGTAATGAATTGTTCATAATGGTTCATTATATGATAACTTATGTTAACCTGTAAAATTATTCATATCTGAATACAGGCAAAGCATCTATATATCATATGGTTCCTGTGCTGGAGTCCAATCTATTTGAAACCAATTAAATGGGTTGCTAAATGACCGATTTAATGCAATCAGGCCTCCAAAGATAAAATATGGTTTAGACAAAGATTCATCCCAATAATTACCAATATATCTGTTGTTTTGAATTAGATGGTCAATAAGAAAATCAACATCTTTTTCATTGCCTAGGAAGTTATTAAAAATAATTAAATTTCGTTTAGAAAAATGTAGTTGAACCCCTACATAATTACTAGTGAAAATATTCATGCAAATTATGTTGAAATTATTATGCCAAAAATTAATACCTCTTGTAGAATTTAAAAATATATTTTTATAAAAAAGATTCCATTTCGACCAACCAAATCCTATTCCATAATGCTCATTTGAAAAAAATATATTGTTTATAAAAATATTGCCATTTGAAGGTTTTTGAGAATCTCCTCCTGCATGAATACCAAGGTCATTCATTGAGATATTATTTCTGGATATAATATTCAAATTTGAATTATTTAGACAAATGCCCCAATAATGATTATTAAAAATAATGTTGTCAACAATTTTGTTAAATCTAACATTTTCAAGCCATACTCCAGCATAATGTCCATTACCAGCATCTGTTATAGTAAATCCCGTAATTGTCGCTCTATTTGCTAAAATATAAATTACGTTTCCATGACTTTCTCCATTTATAATTGTTTCATTTTTATCCTCACCATATAAAGTTAATGGTTTATCAATAACTAGATTTTCATTATATGTTCCCTTATATACAAAAATAACATTACTTCTAGATGCATCATCAATCGCATCTTGAATCTTAGTATAGTTATTAGGACCAGAACCACCTACATATAAAATATTCCCACTATTTACAGGTATAGCTTCATTAATTAAATTGATATTGAAAGCAGAAACACCACCAGCACCAACAAATAAAATAACAATACCCAAAGCAAGGGTTTTTACTAACCATTTTTTCTTCATAATCATCCTCCCTCTCGAATTTAAAACTGATACTGAGTATATAAATTTTTTTAACAAAGGTTTAACATAGACATTTATGTCTCATTAGTCAATGGCTTGTTTAGTTGTTTAACACCTGAAGGGAAATTTGAACCCATAAATACCGATAAAATTTAACCTTTAGGAGATGTTGAGAGTAGCAATGTAAGTATATTCCTTTGAAGGGGGTGTCTGTGCTGTTGGGGAATAGGAAATGGTTGCTTTTTTACCAAAATGTTCTGCTGCTATTTTCAGGTGATAAAGAGCGATGCCTACATCAATTTGGAGTAATGTTGTCGCAAAAATACGTCGGAGAATGCCTGGCTTGCCTACGTACGCATGAATCATGGTTTCGTTTCCTGTGAAATACCATGTCTGACAATTTGTTGACGATGGAGCCAATCGAGCCGCATCAAGTAATTCCTTCATACTAGTAATATCAGTTATTTTCGAGAGAGGTTTTCTGTCGAATTCCGAAACATTCATCCTATGTAGTATTTCCTTTGTGTTCCCGAACGCCATTAAGATGATAAATTCAAGATTCGAATTCTCTTTTACTTTTTTGATGGGTTGAGAGATACCTTTCCAGCAGCATCCAATTTCATTTGCTGAAAAGAACAAATCCATTTGCTGTAACATAAACCCAATATTGGTTAGGTAATGTGCTTTTTTTTCAGAAAATGCAGCTATATAATGTGGTGCCTTATTCATTGCCTGCCTGACCTGATTGGACGAAATAATTTTGAATTCTGTTTTTATGTCATCATACATAGGGTATAAATTATGGATGGAATCTGAAATCTTCTGCAGAAGCTTTTCATTTAAAGGTGCCATATCATAGGTTCTGATTGATTTTCGTCTAAAAATCATCGGATATAAATCATTGTTTTGCACAGGGTTTACCTTCTATAATGCCAAAGGTAAGTAACCACCTATAATAAAAATTTTGGCTTGTATAAAATTTATCCGTGGAATGGGATTTGGATTCTTCATTACCGGTAAAATTTAACTTTCTATCCTAATGAATTAAAATTCTTTCTTTCATATTTAACCAATAGGTTTTTACATAATTGTAACATTCTGCCAGTAAATAAGGGGAAAGGTGAAAACAATCTTTGAAGATTTTATTATTCCATTTCTTGCAATAGCAATTGCTGAATTTGGAGATAAAACACAAGTCTCCATTCTTTTACTATCATCAAAAACGAAAAAATATAGTTATATCTTTTTAGGTGTTTTTTTAGCATTTTTAATAGTAGATGGTATAGCAATTGTAGCTGGAAATTTGATTACTTCTGTTGTTGATGTAACAATTTTAAAACCAATTTCAGGAATTGTTTTTATTATATTCGGAGTGTATATGTTGTTTAATAAAAAGGAGGAAAATGAAGATAAAAAATTTGATAAGAACTATTGCCAGACCTTTTTTCCTATTTGCACTATATTCTCTGGAAGCATTGGGATTGACATAATTATCAAAACCTAGAAGAAATACATTTG
>Ga0209536_100015078_pt1 | contig 11047 bp, 7 predicted proteins | sample DeeMarSeWOR28_12_FD_187461 | JGI IMG/M metagenome (GOLD analysis project Ga0209536, IMG submission 187461) | Marine sediment microbial communities from White Oak River estuary, North Carolina - WOR-2-8_12 (SPAdes) (version 2) | ecosystem: Environmental > Aquatic > Marine > Intertidal zone >... | reverse complement strand
GGCCGGGAAGAAACCCTGCTGACTGATAAAGCACGGGACAATAAGCTGACGCTTGAAGAAATCGAGGGCGAGACTATCGCGCTGAGCAATCTCGGCGCGTACGGTATAGATTCTTTCGTGGGAATCGTCCCGCCGCCGGCCAGCACGATTTTGTCCGTCGGCAACGTCATACCCTCGGTTGTCTGCAGGGACGGCGAAATAACAGCGCTAAAAATACTCAGCGTGACGGTCGCCGCCGACCGCAGAGTGGTAAGCGAGATTTATGCCGCCGAATTTCTGAACTACATTAAAGACCGGCTGCAAAATCCCCGGCAGGTGATTTAAATCAGCACAAGCCCAGCGTTGATGCCAAATCAAAAGTGTCCAAGCGGTTTACTCAGTCGGGGCGGCAAGACGCACATTATCCAAACCGATCCACGTATCTCCGGAACTGACATTGGAAAATTCTATACCTATCTGTTTGTCGACCGATGCCGGAGCACCGGCTGCTGAAAACAGCAGGGAATATTCCTGCATCGCGTCTGTAAGAGTCACTTGGCTGGTAGCTATCGGAACTCTGGTGCCATTGTCGTCGTAATAGAGACTCATCAGCATGGTCGTAGCGGCCCAGGTAATCCTGGCATCTACTTTCAGTTCTAAAACATCATCTTCGGTAATTGTGTGGTCGGTCAACTGCCAGACAGAAGGGTCGCCGCTCATTAAATAAGCAGTCCAGTCTCCATCAGTGGGCGTATATCCGGTTTCTACGCCGGAGTCAGCACATGGCCCATCGGTGTTCCATCCAGGGACGTTGTCAAAGCCTGTCTGCTTTTCCGTGCCGGGCAGTTCGAAGCTGGAATTCTCAACTTCAACTACTACCGGGGGGAAGGGGCGATAAAGGCGAATATCATCGAAGTACATCGTGCCGTTACCGCTGTTCTGCTGTGGATTGTCTTTGTCGCCGAAACCGATAGCGATTTTATCAACGTCGGTCAGGTCAACGCCCTTGTCCGCGAACACCTGAAGCGGGATGATCCATTCCGTCCAGGCATTTATCTGCGTCACGTTCGGATTGTCATGATAAACCACCGCCGGATCGCCTGTACTGTTGGACAAAGCCACGTACATCGGTGCGGCTCTATTGCTCAGCATACCGATGTCCTGGTCGGTCCACTGCTCACCTACATTGGTATCGGGGAAGCTGACCTCAGAGAATACCGCCTCGCAAGTCAGGTTAATATCATGGCTGGTCACCGCCAGACCTGCGTAAACGGGCATTGTCATAGAGACCTGTATCAGGCCGAACCGTTCCCATGCGTTGCCGTCCGGCGAATAATATGCCCTGATGAGCCCGCCTGACGTGCGCTCTAATCTGACCCAATAGGGTGCGGTTATGCCTTCTGCGAATTCTCTGTCGGTGACACCACCAACTTCATTTCGATATTGGAACCGAACGCCATTTTCCGGGGTAATGAACACTCCGATGTATCTGGAATCCGCATCCAGCGTGTCGCGAATCATCACGCCGGCCTTGGCGAATTCCTGGGTGTTCTCAAGACTATCAACCTTTGCTATTATTTTGGTAGTACCGGTGGCTTCCTTGAAGGCAAAGTGGAACTCATCGGAACCGGCCCAGATATCCGTGCCGGTCGATGTTATTGTATAGGTGCCGGCCGGGTTCTCCGTGAAGCTGCCGACATAAGGCGGATTGCCCCTGAACCACAGTGACAGGCTTACGATATCGTCGGCGGTCCAGTCACGGACCGAATCCAGCGTCCTCCAGGCTTCCGAATATTTCGCATCGTTATTGTAGACGTACGGCATTGATTGTGTGCCGCCGTGGATAATCCCGGTCTCGACGAAATGCTCGCCGGCGTCTATATCAGGCGCATCGTATCCGATCAAAGCTCCGTTATCATCTGTGCCGTATCCGTCTTTCCACGTAGTGAAAATATCATCCGGTGCATAATCGGTGTAGCCTTCGAAATCGTCCACGACAACGAAATTAACCGTTGTAAAACTCCAGACATCGCCCCTGTTGATTCCGGATTCGGGCGGAGCATTGACTTCATCTACCCGCCAGTAATAGGTCTTGTTAAATTCGAGAAGGTCCGGCAGAACGAAAGTATTATCAGCCAGATTTTCTCCGACCAGAACACCCCTCGGATCATCCACACTGGCTTGGCTAACATCATCGAAATTATCCCCGAAGTAGACATTATGCGTGTCCGCCCTGTCACCCGCCATCCAGCTAAGGGCAGTATCACGCGGCACATCCGTTCCCTGATTGGCAGGTTCCGGCAGGGCCGCCTTGAGATTAAGGATTTCACCACCGGCCATAACAGTCTGAATCTGATCTGCTGTCAGAGCTCCGCCATAAATTTGCACTTCGTCGAGCAGGCCGTTGAAAACGCGCCCGCCGTCCGCCATCTGGCCGATAAATATGTGAGTAAGTGGATAGCTTATCTTTGTCCAGTCGTAGGGGATTTCATGCAGTAATTGCCCGTCAAAATACAGCTTCGCGTTGCCGTCTTCATTGCCCCACGTTCCGACAATATGATGCCATTGCTCGTCAGGTAATAAAATCGGTGTGACCGGTTCGACTCCCGGGGCGTCTCCTTTGTTTGGGTCGGAATGAAGGTGGACGTTATTGGGATCTCCACGAAGATAGAATCCGAACTCGCCGCCGACCCAAATGTTTGCTACAGTAGTTTCGACCATTATGTGCATTTCGTTTTCCGGGCCAAAACCGCCGCCGGTTGTATTGTCACCACCCCACCATATCGTGTTTATTCCTTCGGCCACTTCCGTCATATTAACCCAGAACGCCACCGTGCCCGTATCCGAACGGAGCCCCATTCTGTCCGCCGGCAGGGTAATAACGTTGGCGTCATCCGGGCTGAATTGAAGCGCCCCGTCAATCCAGCCTTCGACCCAGTTCGGTTCGGCGCCGATTTCACCGTCGTTACCTTTGCCGCTTGAGTCAACGGCGATATTGCCGGAAGTTTCATCGAGCTTATAGTGCACCAGAATCTGGGCTGTGGAACTACCTGCTGCACTCAACACAACAAAAAGGCAGGCTAAACAAAGCAACTTCTTATACATTAGAACACCTCCTTCAAACAGTTAAATGATTGACTATATTTTGACTATATAAAAAGACTGATAACATTTTTCGCTTTTTCAATATGTGTCTTCGTTGGATCGTGACAATGCTTTGCGTCTCGACTTCACCTCCTTCCTTCAAAAGCCTGATGAGAATTGCTAATTGAAGAGAAAAGTCTGGAAATATATTAACATTTCGGCTGCAAAGCCGAGAGCTTACGAATGCTAATAATTATAACTATAATACCAGATTATTTGCTTTAGCGTCAAGAAAAATCTCCTTATGAGATAGTCTGTCGGCTTAAAAAAGCGGTTGCAGAACCCTGATTCAGACAAGTAGTCAATCTTTATGGAGATACCTATTGTTTAAGCTGACATTTTATGAATGTAATTTTATCCGACTGTGCACATATTTGACCGTTAGCGAAGATTCGGAGTCCTTCTCCTTTACCATATTTATCACCGTCACGATCCCACAGGATTGTGAGAATGCGCCCATGGTAGAGCACATTGTCGAGACAGAACCAGTCCCACGCATTATCAGGTAATAAGGGGGCAACCACTACTGTATCGTCCTGTCGAGGCACAAGTCCTGCAAGTCCCGCAATCACCAGATCACAGAAAGTCGAATGGTTATAATACCGGCTCCGGTCCGAATCGGGCCTGAGCCACTGTCCGTCCATTTCGTCGAGATACTCCCCTATATACGGCTTGCCTTTGTAGCGGTGAGATCGCGCGTATGTGACAAGGGCATCAAAGTAGTCCGCCCTGCTTACATGATGTTGACCATAATCGCGAAGAACGTTCGCCAGCCCCACGAGTGTCTGGCTCGTGGCATAAGGCCAGACGGCACCGTCCCACTCACATGTCCCGACACCGTGACTTCTAAATTCAGGGTGTCTGCGTTCTGCGGTTGTGATCCCCATAGGCGCCTTGAATCCCGCCGGGTCTGTAAGTTGTTGCCATGCCTGCTTGTACCCCGGCTCAGGCAGATTAAAATACCATGGGATAAATCCAATCTCCTCCCGAACATCCGCCAACTCTCCATTCGGATGCCGTACCTTAAAGAACTTCGCCTCTTCATCCCACATTAACATATGAACGAGTGATTTTAGTCTGGCTGCCTTATGGGCATATTCTTCTGCAATTGTTTTCTTGCCGAGCATAGCAGCCACTTTTGATATCGCCACAGCGTTGGCATACATGTAGCTGTTTAGAGGAGGTCTGGCGTTCCTGACATTACGTGAACCGCTGATAGATTCTTCCATACCGTCGCGCACATCGTATTGCCAGAACAGACCGTTTTCCAAGCTGCGTTCTTTTTCCCATGCTTCATAATCGTTTAAGAAACCGTTCAGCAATCCGGCTATAAATTTCTTGTCCTGGTTCACCAGGTACCTGCGATAGAGCGCCCAAGTCCCCCAGTTGCTGTACTGATGAAAATGTGGCTGCAGACTGCCCTCATGGCCGGTATACCAAAACCGGGCGTATTCATCAATATATCGCTTGTTGTGCAGCCATGTGCCTTCATAGATATGGTGCCCCAGCGCGCAGCTTATCGTATTGTACTTGCCGCTGTGACCGACCTTGTCGAGGAATTCTGTAAAAACGAAACCATCCGGCGTTTTCTTTAAATGCTTGCGAAATGTCCACCAACGATAGTAGTAAATCTGCTCGAAGCTCTTGTCGGGGCATTCAAAGAAAGGAATATTCTCCCTCATCCACGTCCAGGACACGTCATTCGAAACGTAATTAACTATATTCTCCGATTCCATCGAGTTGAAGAATTCAACATGGTGCTTAAACGTCTCTGCATTTAGAACAAACATGGCGTCAGATTGCTTTTGAACACCGGCAGCAGGAATAGTCTGAGCGGAAACTATCCCTAAAACGCTCAAACAAAGCAGAATAGTGACAGTGACAATGGTCTTCTTCATCATTGCATTTCCTTCCTTGTGTGTATAAGTCAGGTATTAGTGCAGCAAATTCTTGTTGTTCTCGGGCTTTCGATAGTCAACAAATTGCGAGGGATCTGTACCGTTGAACCATTCTTCTATATTTGTGTAACCGTCATCGTCTGCATCTTTTGAACTGTCAGAAGAATCGTCCCATTTCAGGCCGAATTGCCTTTCCCAATTATCCGGCATTCCATCATGGTCGCTGTCAACAGGTGCCGCTGCGGATTTATACTGCGGCCAACCTCCCACATCCGAAGGGATATCAATAATACCGTTTTTATATGTCGGCTTCCCCGTGCGTACTATCTCGATGATACGTTTGTCAACTGGATCGCGCCTGGGAAGTGTAGCTCCAGCCTGTGCCAGCACAAGCTTATAAGCTTCTTTAGCGCTCTGCTGAGTAACATATTGTGCCGGAGCGGCGGTTTTACCACGCATCCTTGCTGTGAGAGCGTCGATCTCTGTTTGTGTTTCCGCGTCGTCGAATTGCACCCCGCCGGCCCAATTGTCGGCGGTGACCTTCGGATTGCCGGCAACGAAATTTTCTGCCACATACCATTTGCCCTCACGCTGGGCTTCGCTGTACATGTCGAGATGTTGCGGCCGGCAAATTCGGTAGCTGCTGGCGCCCTTATTAACGGCGGGGCCGGGCTTGTAATAGTTCGCAACAATGTTGACCATAGAACTGGCGTCACCTCCGTCAACCGTTCGATGCCGCCAGTTAAACAGAACATTATTACGGAAATCAAAATGGTCCCCCCAGCCGATGCTGGGATTTCTGCCGGTGTTACACGCGAACAGATTGTGATGGTATGAACAGTTCCTGCCCCCCCAGGTCGCACCGAAAGCATGGTTATTCAGATCAAGCGCCTCGCTGGATATACACCATTGAATGGTTATATTCTCGGCCGGCATTTTTTTCTCCGAGCCATCCGGCATCTTCTTCATGTATCGGTACAAAGAGAGATTTTCATCCAGCCCCCAACTGGCCGAGCAGTGGTCCACAATGATATTGCCCACCGGGTAACCGCCCAGCGCATCGTTACGGTCCTTTATGTTGCCCCGGCGGAAACGCAGATAGCGGAGCACTACATCATGAGTATTGATTTCCGTTGTTTGACCGCGTATACAAATGCCGTCGCCGGGGGCAGTTTGACCTGCGATGGTGATATAAGGATTGGAGATTGTAAGAACCTTCTCCAGCGTGATAATACCCGATACGCGGAAAATCACAATACGCTGTCCTTGAGCTTCAATTGCCGCCCGAAGGCTGCCGGGGCCGGTGTCGTTGAGATTGGTCACTTCGAAAATTCTGCCGCCCCGTCCTCCCGGTGTAAATGCTCCAGCGCCTTCGGCGCCGGGGAATGCTGGAATTACAGTTTTCTTTAAAATGACCGTATTGCCTCTAACAATATATGGCAGAGATAGACTGAACATGATGAGTAGAAGCACAAAAGGAAAGTATCCAGGTAAGCATTTGCTGTCATTACGGTCTGAATTGAAAGACGATTTCGGTGTGTAGTCTTTTCGTTTATTTTGTGTGCCCATGGATAGCCTTGCCATCTTGGATTCTCCTTATAAGGTGATAACTCAGGCGGTCATCTCGACCATCCTGAATTTTACTCTAACATTATGAAATCACAAGGTTGTATGTTAAATTATAAACTGTGAACTTCAGTGTCGTGCTTTCCAACCATCAGCGCGTCCCGCCTTGGTACAACAATCACTCCGTCACCACCGGCAAGAGGTATATAAATAAAAATATTATGAAGCATTCTGTCATTTTGACAAAATACCTGATATAACTCATTTTTACGTTCTTGACAAACAGTTGAAATTTTGCTGGAATTGTGGAAATGAACCGGCTTAAAATAAATTGGCTTACACTCAAAAGGATGCTGTAAGATGAGTGTCAATGACGAGAAATTTATGGAGATGGCGTTGAGGCTGGCCAAGCGGGGTATAAGCTCTGTTGAGCCGAATCCCGCGGTCGGAGCTATCATCATAAAAGCCAACCAGATTATCGGCAGAGGCTGGCATAAAAAGTTCGGCGGCCCCCATGCGGAAATCAACGCTCTCGAAGACTGCCGGACCCTGGGCGTCACGCCCAACGGCGCCACGATGTACGTCACTCTCGAACCGTGTTCTCACCAGGGCAAAACCGGCCCGTGCACGGAAGCTATCATATCGGCCGGTATAGCGAAAGTTTTCGTTGCGATGATCGATCCGTCTGAGCACGCCAGCGGCAGAGGTATCGAACAATTACGCCAAGCCGGCATCGAGGTACACACCGGGATTTGCGAAGCCCAGGCGAAAATGCTCAACGCTCCTTTTGTCAAATTCACCACCACCGGTAAGTGCTGGGTGACATTGAAATGGGCCCAAAGCATTGACGGGAAAGTTGCCTGGGCCGACGGGATCGATGATCGAAGGTGGATTTCGAACGAGCATAGCAGGAGAGACACGCACAAATTACGCCGGCGAGCCCAGGCAATTTTGGTCGGCATCAATACGGTAATTGCCGATGATCCGCTATTGACTCCCCGCCCCGACAAAGGCAAAAAACCTGCCAGAATAGTAATGGACAGCTTTCTTAGAATTCCTCCGGACTGTCAGCTTCTTACGACGATCGATCAAGGGCCGATCATTATCTTTACAAGCCAACAATCGCTGCGGACAAGTCCCCATGTGGCTCAGGAGCTCACGGACAAAGGGGTTGAATTGCTTAGCTACCCTGATACACATGGCCGTTCCAACCTGCACTTCCTGCTCGCCGAACTGAGTGAACGCGGCATTGCTCAATTACTCGTCGAAGGCGGGCCTACAGTATTGACATCGTTCCTGAAGGAAGACCTTGCTGACGAAATCATCGTTTACATCGCGCCTAAGATACTCGGATCTCAAAGCAGCGTCGGCATAACCAAGCCAATGGCAGAACTGTCGCAGGCTGTCGGCCTTCATAACGTTGAGATCGATCGTTTCGGCGATGATATTCGCTTTTGCGGCCTGACTGAAAAAGCGATAGATGAAATTACCTCCGCTCCCGAGAGCAGCTTCGAGATTTACACGGTTTCGGAACCGGTCAATGAATAAGAGGCAGGTAGTAAGACTGGCTGTTGAAGGACACAAGGTCCCGTATGTCCCGTGGCACTGTACTTTTACCGTCGAAGCGGCCAAGAAGCTGCAAAAGCATTTCGGCAACGATGACCTCGAACAAGTCCTGGATAACCATTTTGTCAAGCTGGGTCGTGACATAGGTTTTTTTACCGATCTCGGCAACGACCGTTTTCGTGATGTCTTCGGCGTGGTCTGGGACCGCAGCGTGGATAAAGACATCGGCGTAGTCGAAGGTTGTGTTTTGCCGGAGCCGACACTTCGTGGCTATGATTTTCCTGATCCCCTGAGCAGCCTTTTTTTTGCCGACATGCCTGAGAAACTGTCCCGATACGCAGATTGTTTCCGGGTATTTAAAATCGGTTTTTCGCTGTACGAGCGCGCCTGGACACTGCGCGGTATGGAGAACCTGATGATGGATTTTCTGGACCATCCCGACTTTGTGAGGCGGTTGTTGGGTTCTATAGCCGACTATAACATTGCCCATTTCATCGAGGCTTTGAAGTATGATATTGACGCGGTATATTTCGGCGACGACTGGGGCCAGCAGACAGGTCTGCAGATGGGGCCGAAGCTCTGGCGGCAGTTTATCTTCCCGGAATTAAAACGGATGTATTCGCTGGTTCGTGACGCCGGCAAATGCGTTTTCATCCATTCGTGCGGCAAAGTGGACGAGCTTTTCGACGACCTGATCGATATCGGGCTGAATTGTTTTAATCCGTTCCAGCCCGAGGTTATGGACGTCTTCGACATTCTTAAAAGATACCGCGGCCGGCTCGCATTCCACGGCGGACTCTCCACGCAGAGAACGCTGCCGTACGGCTCAGCGGAAGATGTAAGCAGCGCAACGGGAAAGTTATTAAAAGCGGGCACCGACGGCGGATATATCTTTGCACCGGCACATGCCGTCGAAGGTGACGTGTCGCTGGAAAACATGCTGGCCTTCATAAAAATTCTTCATGCCCAGCCGGGCTACGAGCGGCAATAATGTTATATTGACTTATATAGTAAGGACAATACGAAGTGCAACGAATAGTTTTCGCAGATTCATGGTCTGATTTTTTTGCCGAATTCGATCTTAAATCGTTCGACGATTTTTACGAAAACCTGCCTGTAAAAACCATCGGTGTAAACAAGAAACGAAATGTTGTTTCGTTCAGTCTCGGCCATGATTCACGTGAAAAGAAGTTTTTCATGAAGCGTTTCTCTCATCCACATTTCAAAGACATGTTATTCAGCTTCCGAAACATCGGCCGGCCGTGCTCGCAAGGGCGGTTCGAATGGGAAAACGCCAGACTGCTTCTCGATAGCGGCATCCAAACTTACAAACCCGTATGCTTCGGCGAAAAAATAACATACGGCATAGAAAACAGCTCCTTCTTTGTCACTGAAGAGTTGCAGTCCCAATGTCTGACCGATTTTATCCGTCAAAACTGGGCCGGTTTCCGGCAAGAGCAAAAAGAAAAAATCATAACCGGCCTGGCGGCATTCATTCGCAAGATTCATGAATTTAATATTTGCCTGCCGGACCTGTACGTCTCGCATATTTACATCACCGAAGACGCCGGCGAGTATGAATACGCCGTCATAGACCTGCACCGAATGTCACGCAACATCACCAACAGAAACCTGAAGATAAAGAATCTCGGACGGTTGCACCACAGTATGCTCGATATCTACTTCGACGAAGAATTAAAGCAGTTGCTGGTCAAATCTTATGCCGCCCACGGCCAACATGATGATGTCACCAGGCTGCTGGCCCAGGTCAAAAGATATTCGGATGCAGTCTCCGCCAAACGCAGGCAGATACAATATTAAGTACCTACATTTACAGGGCCGCTCATTTTATCAGCTTTAGAATTTCATCGAGGTCGTTTGAAGCTTCTATTGGGGGATTACTGAACTGTCCTTCTTTGTCCTTGTGGTAATTGACTGTTTTGTCAGGATCCTTCAATGCATGTCCCGTCAATACGCAGGCGACTCGCTGATCGACTTGAATAAGGCCTTCAGCCCGCAGGTATTTAAGTCCGGCAATTGTTGCCGCCGAGGCCGGCTCGCATCCCAGGCCGTGTTTGCCGATAATCGCTTTTGCGTCAAGAATCTCTTCATCCGTAACCGCACGGACGACGCCGTCGCAGACATCGATTGCCCGCAGGCATTTTTTCAGATTGACCGGCCGGGATATTTCTATCGCCGAGGCGCAGGTGTGCGGTGAAAAGTTTCGAGCCGTTAAGTCGGCGTAATAGTCGTCAATAATTGCCTGGTCAACGTGGCCGTCATTCCAGGTTAGCTTCTTGTTGTTGACCAGGTCGGTCAAGGTGTCGGCGCCGGTGGCGTTAATTATCGCCATTCGCGGCACATGGTCGATCAAGCCCAATTGTTTCAGCTCGGAGAAGGCCTTGCCGAATGCGCTGGAGTTGCCGAGATTTCCACCGGGCACCACGATCCAGTCCGGTACTTCCCAGCCGACCCCTTCGATGATCCGATACATAATGGTCTTTTGCCCTTCGAGCCGGAAGGGATTGAGTGAATTAAGCAGGTATAATCCGAGTTTCGTGCAGACATCCTGGACTTGTCTCATGCAGTCGTCGAAGTCGCCGAGTATTTGAATCGTCTGGGCACCGTAATCCATCGCCTGGCTGAGCTTACCGAACGCGATTCTTCCCGAGCCGATAAAGACGGTGCATTTGACACCGCAGCTATGAGCGTATAACGCGACCGATGCCGAAGTATTGCCCGTCGATGCACATGCGCTCGAGGTGGCGCCGACCATTTTCGCATGGCTGAACGCCGCGGTCATCCCATTGTCTTTGAATGAGCCGGAAGGATTCAGTCCTTCGTATTGCAGAAACAAACACCCGGGTTGCATATCAACATATTCGGCCACAGCA
>Ga0209536_100015077_pt1 | contig 11047 bp, 8 predicted proteins | sample DeeMarSeWOR28_12_FD_187461 | JGI IMG/M metagenome (GOLD analysis project Ga0209536, IMG submission 187461) | Marine sediment microbial communities from White Oak River estuary, North Carolina - WOR-2-8_12 (SPAdes) (version 2) | ecosystem: Environmental > Aquatic > Marine > Intertidal zone >... | reverse complement strand
CGTTATGTTCGACAAATCGATTGCTGAGATGTTTTTTTGGATCAGCCCGTTAATTTTGCGGATTCAAGATACCTGGGATGATTTGCAAGACCGGATGGTCGCGCGGGCCCGGAGATCCATCTCACCCTACGAGGGATTGTCAGTTCCAGCGTTCGAGGGGGCGACCCAACCCGAGGTTTTGGTCAACCCCAAAAGCACTATTTCCGCAAACTCCCCTTTGAATGGCGACGAGACCCGAAATTGGGTCTTGCCCCAAATCGAAGAAATCCTGGATGTTGGGGTCGAAATCCAGATCGATGATGAATATGACCGCCAACGGGCCCAAACCATCGAAGAAACTTTAGCGGTTTTCAACGCCCCGGCTCGAGTGATCGAAATCAATCGCGGCCCTTCCCGTGAACCCATTCTAACGCTGCACGGGACTGCTCGGAGATTGGCGCAAGAACAATGCCTGGACAGCTGGTCGGTTAGTTTGAGTCATACACACACCCATGCGATTGCACTGGTAGTCGCCCTGGGAGGTCAGCGGGATAACCAAGGTTAAATGATCCTTGACCACAATAGATTGTTGTTATTGATAATCCGTCGTCGTATTAGTTTTAGGAGGCTCCATGTCCAAGGTCGTCACAACAATCCTGTATATTTTGTTAGCCATTGTGCTACTGATTGCTGTCTTTGCGTTCATCGTTGTACCTATCACCGTGCAGCGATCTTTTCCGGAAACTGACGGCGAAATTCAGCTCAATGGCGTCACTGCGCCGGTGGATATCTATCGCGATGGCTTTGGGATTCCGCACATTTATGCCAGTACGGCATATGATTTGTTCTACGCGCAGGGTTACGTCCACGCCCAGGACCGCTTCTGGCAGATGGACTTCTGGCGTCATCAGGGCAGCGGTACACTCTCGGAGATGTTTGGGGAGACCTCCTTAGACATCGACAAGTTCTTACGCACTGTTGGCTGGGCGCGTGTGGCAGAACGGGAACTCGCCAGTGCAGATCCCGAGATGCTTGACTATCTGCAAGCTTACGCTGATGGCGTTAACGCCTACCTGAAGGACCATCAGGGCAGCGCCCTCAGCCTGGAATACGCTGTCTTAGGTCTGCTCAACCCTGACTACGTTGTTGAACCCTGGGAACCGCTGCACACCCTGACCTGGGGAAAAGCCATGGCCTGGGATCTGGGTGGTAATATGGATGAAGAGATCTACCACGCTCTGTTGCTGAAAGAATTCACACCTGAGCAGGTGGCGGAGCTCGTACCACCATACCCGACAGACCGTCCCGTCATCGTCCCAACTCCGAATACCAGCGCATCTTCCGATCTTGATCAGCTGGAGCATCTGACTGTATTCAACGATGAGATGTTCCTGGCGCTTCAGGATGTCTATCAAAAATTCAGCGCGCTGAAGCCGCTTTTAGGCGCCGAAACCACCGGAATTGGTTCCAACAACTGGGTGATCTCTGGAGATCTAACCGATACTGGGATGCCGATCCTGGCTGATGATATGCATTTAGCGGCACAAATGCCCTCCATCTGGTATGAAGTAGGTTTGCACTGTGCCCCCAAAGGTCCGGATTGTCCTTTCGAAGTGTCTGGCTATTCCTTCGCCGGTGTGCCTGGTGTGATCGTCGGGCACAACGACCGCATCGCCTGGGGTTTCACTAACGTAGACCCAGATGTGCAGGATCTGTACATCGAACGGATCAACCCGGAGAACCCCAACCAGTATGAGGTCAACGGGGAATGGGTGGATATGCAGGTGCTGCAGGAGACGATCGAAGTCGCTGGCGCTGAGCCATTTGAACTGACTGTGCGCTACACCCGCCACGGGCCGATCATCTCGGAAGTTTATCTGGATGAGAATTTTGCTGCAAAAGCCGGTATCGACCTGCCGGAAAATTACGCCATAGCCTTGCGCTGGACAGCACTGGAGCCCAATCAGGTATTTAAAGCCATCTTTAACCTCGACCGGGCACAGAACTGGGAGGATTTCAGGGCAGCTTTGCGTGATTTCGCTGCCCCTTCACAAAATATGATCTATGCCGACGTGGACGGCAACATCGGCTACCAGACGCCTGGCCTTATCCCCATCCGGAAGAATGGAGATGGTCTGCTGCCGGTCCCCGGTTGGACGGATGATTATGAATGGAGCGGCTACATCCCCTTCGAAGAACTACCTTTCGCATACAACCCGCCGCAGGGTTACATCGCCACAGCCAACAACGCCGTGGTGGGACCCGACTATCCGTACCTGATCGCTAAATATTGGGACTACGGTCAGCGAGCCCAAACCATCGTAGATAGGATTGAGTATGCGCCCGGGCCGATTGACGTCGCCTACATCCAGGCTATGCATGGCGATAACAGAAACCTGAACGCTGAAACGCTGGTACCGGTGTTGATGCTAACCCCGCTCGACGATCAGAACCTGGTCACCAAGCGTGCAATCTTAGAGGACTGGGATTACCAGAGCCATATGGACTCTGCCTCGGCAGCTTTGTTCGAGGTCTTTTGGAAGCACCTGCTGGCGGAAACCTTCCATGACGACCTGCCAAAAGATTTCTGGCCTACGGGTGGTGGCCGCTGGTTCGAGGTGCTGCGCCTGCTGGTGAAAGACCCTGACAGCCCCTGGTGGGATAACCAGGAAACCCCTCGGGTCGAGACGCGCGACCTGATCTTCCAGCAGGCTTTTGCCGCCGCCGTGGAGGAAATGGAAAGCCTGCAGGGGAGTAATCCCGAGTACTGGAATTGGGGCGATCTGCATACTATGACGTTCTACAACCAGACCCTGGGGCGCTCGGGGGTTGCCGTCATCGATATGCTCTTCAATCGCGGGCCGTTCCGCACCTCGGGCGGCAGCTCAATGGTCAACAACACCGGTTACGATATTACTGAGTCTTTTGAGGGGTTGGGACTGCCATCCCAGCGGATGGTCGTTGATCTTTCCGACCTGACCAATGCCTTCTCCATCCACCCCACTGGTCAGTCGGGGCACGCCTTCCACCGTCACTATATTGACATGGCAGACCTCTGGCGCAATATTGAGTATCATCCCATGCTGTGGGATCGCGGCCAGATCGAAGCCGCTGCGGAGGGGCACTTGAGATTGGTGCCTTAAACAGCAACCTCCCGCAGCCGAACCCTGCGGGAGATTTATGTTATTCATAGGTTGAGGCCTTGTACCCCTATAAACCGTAGAGACGTTCTGCCGGAACGTCTCTTTGACTTCGCCCCGAGACAGGTTTATATTTCTTCCTCCTGGGGTTCCATTGAAGCAGTCTTCATGCGTTCCTTGACAAACTCAAACACACCTGGCAAGACCGAGATGATGATGATGACCAGGATGACAATGCTGAAGTTATTTCTAACGAAGGGGATATTCCCGAAGAAATAGCCGGCAAAGACGAAAATCCCCACCCACACTATCCCGCCGACGACGTTATAAGTCAGAAATCGCCCATAAGACATCGCGCCAACCCCAGCGACGAATGGCGCGAAGGTGCGGATGATGGGGATAAAACGAGCCAGAATGATGGTCTTGCCGCCATGCCGCTCGTAGAAGTCGTGCGTGCGCTCCAGGTATTCCTTCTTCAAGAAGCGGATATTGCCGCTGAAGGCTTTCTCACCGATAAAGTGTCCGATCCAATAATTGACCGTATCGCCCAGTATCGCCGCGATGCTGAGCAAAATAAACAAGACCCACACGTTCAGCGCGCCGAGGGAAGCAAAGGTGCCTGCTGCAAACAGCAATGAGTCGCCCGGCAGGAAGGGGGTCACCACGAACCCGGTCTCCATGAAGATAATGGCGAACAGGATCAGGTACGTCCAGGTCCCGTAGTTCGAGATAATTTCAGCTAGGTGTTTATCCAAATGAAGGAAAAAATCAAATATCTGTGCAAGTAAATCCATTCTATCATTCCCAGTTTAAAAAATTTGTTGCGGGCGAGATTATAGCACGCTTTTTGCATCTGCCCGTATCTTTTCAGCAGACTTTCTTAATCGATAGTTCGACCACAGCAGGAAAACAAACATGGCGATGGTCATAAATCCGAGGAACAGCGGAGCGATCCCTGCCACGCTATATAAGAAAGACGGATTCTCAGATCCTTCAGGCGCCAGAGAATAATATACATTTAGCAGCGTGACGCCGTTCCAAAGGCCGTGAAGTATCACGGCGATCCCGTAGGCAACAACCAGGCGCAGGTATCTCCGCTGCTGCCAGGCCACTGCTAATGCCCATCCTACCAGTCCAGCAGTCGTGATATGCATCACTGCAGTGCCTACACGAGCGACTACAGCAAAGACCCAATCTTCAGCGCTGCTGGAATAAGCCAGGCTTTCAAACAAGGCAAATCCCGCCCCGCTCATCAATCCCGCTGCGAAGCCGGCGCCCGGTGTCAGTGCAGCCCCGGCTAGCAGCCAGACCCCCACCGGTTTGAGCAGCTCCTCGATCAAGGGCGTCAGCACCGCCCCAAAGAGGAATACGCCAAAAATTACCGCTGGCTGCAGCAGGTATGGTCTGACCATTTCAAGTACCAGCTCCGGGGATTGTGCCGTATCTGTCAGGCGCTGTGCCAGGTTGAGAAGTTCCGTGCTCAAATCGGGTTGTGTGGACAGGTAAATCGCCGCCGCTACAGCGAAGAAACCGAAGAACAAGATCTCGAAGAACAGGATCAAGAATGGCCCCAGCACCAGACCGCTGTCGAATACCCCCCAAGCTCTTTGGGGGGAGCCAGTTGGCAGACGACGCACTCCCAGGTAAAGCAGCCACCAAATTGGCAGCAGTACTGCCAGGATATGCAGCGGAGGCAAAAACAGCCAGGCCAGATTTGCGTTTTGATAAATCCAATAGCCTGCGAAAATGACCAGCGGAAACAGCAGGATCAGGATGCTTGGACGCAGCCTTCGAGATAATCTTAGATCTGGCAGAATCCCTGGACGCCCGCTTAAACGTAAAAAAGCGAAGTAGGCTGAGGGGACCAACAAAAGCCCAATGAAGGCCAGGCCGGAAGCTAATAGGAATAACGATAAAGCATCGCCTCCAATCAACCTGGGATCGAAAAGTGCCACCATGCCTCCCATTGCCACCGATCCAGCCATGCTCCACAGGATGGATGTGGCCAGCAGGCTGAGACCAAACTGCCCAACCGAGGGCCAGTGGATGGCCGGAGGGGTGGTAGCCTGCGATTCAGAGCTCATTGCTCTACGATGGACACACCCAGGATTCTGTCGGCGAGGGGTAGGTTGCCCCCCTGCTGGGGATCGCGCGGTGTGAGGTCTTCAACGATCTCCATACCCTCAATGACCTGACCAAAAATGGTATATCCGCCATCCAGGTGAGTTGCAGGCGCCAGTGTGATGTAAAATTGACTGCCGTTAGTGTCCGGTCCGGCGTTTGCCATACCCACCACGCCGGCGCGGTCGAAGCTCAACTCTTCCGAAACCTCATTTTTGAAGGCGTAGCCAGGCCCTCCGAGACCCGTACCTGTTGGGTCTCCGGCTTGTGCCACAAATCCTGGGATCACACGGTGGAAAATCACATTATCATACCAGCCCTCGTTCGACAGGAAGACAAAGTTGTTCACTGCCAGCGGCGCTGCCTCTGGGTACAGCTCGATGGTGATGTCGCCCTTATCGGTGTGCAGTGTAGCCGTGTACTGCTCGAGCGGATCGATGACCATCGGCGGGCATTCCGTGTACATCTGGTCATCCATCATCAGCAACTCAACAATGGACTCCAGGCTGCCATAATCGCGTGGTCCGCCATAATATTGGTCGTTGACCAGCAGAAATGGCGTACCCGGCAAACCCATGTTGACACCCTCATCATAGGCTCGTTGTGCCAGGGCAGCGTTCTCTTCACTGTTTAAATCAGCGCTGAACTGATCTGTGTCCAATCCCAGCTCAGCGGCACGTTCTACCAACCAATCCTGGAATTGTTCCACTGTCAAAGCAGCCCACTCAGCTTGCTGCTCAAACAGAATATCATGCATCGCCCAAAACTCTCCCTGGGTGCCGGCAGCTTCGGAAGCCTGCGTCGCCAGGGCGGCTTTATCGTGGATGGAGATCAAGGGGAAATGGCGGTAAACCACTCGTACGTCTTGCGGGTAATTGCTCTCGAGTTGCGCCAGCACGGGCGCAATGGCTGCGCATCCCGGTCACTGGAAGTCGCTGTATTCGATGATCGTCACTTCAGCGGTATCTGGCCCCTGCACCCAATCTGATTCGCTGACTGGCGGGAAGATCGAAGCTTCCGTCGGGCCCGGCGTGGGGTCGCGCGACTCGACAGTGCAGGTCATGCGGACAAGCGAGCCTTCAACCGCTACCTCTTCCAATGTTGGTGTAGCCTGTGCTGCAGCTGCCTCGGTTGGTTCTGTTGTGATCGCTGGTGGCTGTGTATTTGCTACCTGCGTGGGTTCTGCCACACTTTCGGTCGGTGCGGAACTCTGGCAGGCTGCCAGCAGCGTGGCGATTAATAGAAACAGCATCAAAAAAGTTTTTCTCATAGTTCAAGGTTCTCCATTCCATTAGATTGCGATTGATCAATGCTCTTTTAATTAGCCCCACAAGTGAATCCAGACACAAGAACGGGATATGGATACCCTCCAGGGTCTAAATTGATCTTATAAGGTGATAATTTCCATCAATTTTACCAGCGAACGAAAGGGATTAGATTAGGTTAAAGTGAGTGCCGGATAAGGACTGGACCAGGTTGAATATACGATTTATGGGATGGTGCAATGACAACGGATTCGGGGTCCAGATCAAGCGATTCAGCAACGGTCTCGAATTGAAATACCCCCAGGTTTAGCTACATACAATCTAAACTAAGGTAAAATGCGCATATGGACCAAGCCCAGCTCGAAAGAACATTAGCCGACCTCCCATTGGGGGAGATACGCTACTACAATCAAATCGGATCAACCAACACGCGAGCTGACCAGTGGGCTGAGGCTGGTGCGCCTGACCTTTCGCTGGTGGTTGCGGACGAACAGACCGCCGGTCGCGGCAGGTTGGGTCGCCGCTGGTTCACGCCTCCTGGTGCGGCTTTGGCTTTCAGCCTGCTGATGGACCTGCGAGCCGGAGCTGTTCCAGCTGCAACCCTGCCCGAGAGGTACGTTCCAGTCCTGACCGCCCTGGGCGCGGTAGCGGTCAGCTCGGCTTTACGCCGTGAATACAGCCTGATGACTGAGATCAAATGGCCGAATGATGTGCTGCTGGAGCGCAGGAAAGTCGCCGGTGTGCTGGTTGAAACCCACTGGCGGGGTGAAAGGCCAACCTATGCTGTTCTCGGGATCGGCATAAATGTTGCAACCAGTTCCATACCCCAGGAGACCGACCTGCTTTACCCGGCAACTTGTGTACAAGCTGTCTTGGGTAGACCGGTCGACCGCTGGGTCTTGCTGCATGGAGTGCTCGAAGAGCTGCTCGCCTGGCGCTCGCGGCTGTTCTCAAGGGAATTGTTACGGACCTGGAATGAACAGCTGGCGTTTAAAGGCGAATGGGTCCGGGTTGGTTGTGCTGACCAGGCCGGTTCATCCCAGCATGAGGGAACCGTGATCGGTCTAGACCTGCAGGGTTGCCTGCTGCTGCGCACCGGCTCAGGAAAAATTGCCACCGTCCAAAGCGGCGAACTGTATTTACGACCGGTTGACAAGACGCCAGAATAGGCTAAACTTGTAGGTAATAGTGCTTTACAGCCGTGATAAATAGTCTCGGGAGGCTAATGATGCTCGATGATTTGCGCGAACAAGCCAATGATTCCGATTATTTCGTTGACGATGAGGATACCTTTGATTTCGAAGATCAGGAAGTAACCTATACCCCCAGGAGAGAATTTCTGGGGATGACGGCTCCGCAACGTTTCGTCATCGCGGTGATGCTGCTGTTCATGACCTGTATTTTGAGCACCTTTTGCCTGTTAGTGACCGAACGGGTGGTATTACCGGGTTTCTAACGCACCCCAAAAACTTCTGTCCCCTTGTTTATTCTGTGGGGCTAATTTCTCGCCCTTTGTGAGAGAAATTAGCCCCATGATTCATTTCATTCTGCAGCACCCACACTGCGCAGGTCAGCGTCAGCGATACGCGCCAATGAAGCAACTGTATCACCATCCTTGATATCCATAATGCGCACACCGCGCGTGGCGCGACCTGCCTGGCTGATTTGTTTCACTTTAGTGCGCAAGACAACACCGTTGCTGGAGATGATGGTCAGATCGTCCGCTTCTTGTACTACACGGGCGGCTGCAATCAAACCTATCTGCTTGAGCGCTTTCTTGCTGATTGTCAGAACCCCCCCTGTGGCACGCCCCTTGGGCGGGTAGGCGCTCAGAGGTGTTCGTTTACCAAAGCCTTTGGTGGTCACCTGGAGCAAGTCCCCTCCCGGTTCAATCACTTCCATCCCGGCAAGCCGGTCACCTTTGTGCAGGCGGATGCCAATTACACCACCAGCCTGTCTTCCCATGGCGCGCACCACCTGTTCAGAGAAACGCAAAGCCTGTCCTCGTTCGGTCACCAGGATGATCTCGTCCTTCCCGCTGGTCAGGCGTACCCAACCCAGTTCATCCCCCTCACTCAATGACATGGCGATCAAACCGGACGGACGGACTGACTTGAATTCAGACAGTACCACGCGCTTGGCGCGCCCCATGCGGGTTGCCATCGTGCAATATTCCGCTTTATCGAAATCTGGAACCGAAACGGTTGCGGTGATGGTCTCTGCGGGGTTCAATGCCAGCACATTGACGATCGGGATGCCGCGCGCGGTGCGGTCGGCATCGGGGATCTGGTAAGCCTTCTCGGAGTAAACCTTACCGCGATCCGAGAAAAACAGGATCGTGTCCAGCGTGCGTGCCGGGAAGAGCATCAATACCTCGTCCTCGTCCCTGGTGGCATGACCGGTCACGCCGCGCCCACCTCTTCCCTGCAACCGGAACGTCTTGGCTGACATGCGCTTGATATAGCCACGCTCGGTGATGCTGATCAAGACCGCCTCATCAGCGACCAGGTCTTCCTCGCGGAAGTCCTCAGAAGCCTCCGGAGCAATACGGGTACGGCGTTCATCGCCGAATCTCTCGACAACTTCCTGCAGGTCCGTCTTGATCAGATCCAGGATTTTCTTCGGGTGGGCCAGTAGATCTTCCAGGTAAGCAATTCGCTCGGTCACCTCTTTATATTCATCCTCGATCTTCTGACGCTCCAGGGCTGCCAGGCGGCGCAGCTGCATGTCCAGGATGGCCTGCGCCTGTATCTCCGTCAGCGAAAAGCGCGATACCAACCGTTCCTTGGCAATGTCAGCATCTGGCGATTGGCGGATGGTCTGGATCACCTCATCTAAGTGCGCCAAAGCCTTCAATAAACCTTCCAGGATGTGGGCTCGTGCCCGGGCTTTATCGAGCTGGAACTGGGTGCGTCGCGTGATCACCTGGCGGCGGTGCTCGACATAGATGTGCAGCGCCCTCTTCAGGGAAAGCAGGCGCGGTTCGCCCTCCACCAGTGCCAGAAGTTGGGCGCCGAAGGTTGACTGCAGAGGGGTGAACTTGTACAGCTGGTTGAGCAACTTCTTAGGCTGGGTGCCGCGCTTGAGTTCCACAATTATGCTCATCCCTCGGCGGTCGGACTCGTCCCGCAGGTCGGAAATGCTGTCCAATTTGCCGGAGCGTGCCAGGTCGGCGATGCGCTCGATCAAGGTGGTCTTGTTGAGCTGGAACGGGATTTCGGTGATCACGATGCGATGGCGGTTGCCGCTCATCTCTTCGATGTGGGCCAGGCCACGCACAACGATGCGGCCCCGGCCCGTGCTGTATGCCTGGCGGATGCCCTGATCGCCGACGATCACGCCGCCGGTGGGGAAATCCGGCCCGGGGATGATCTCCAACAAATCCTCCACCGATACTTCGTCGATATCATCGTAATGGTCGATCAGGTAGACCAGCGCGGCTGCCACCTCTTTCAGATTGTGCGGTGGGATGTTGGTCGCCATACCGACGGCAATACCAGCAGAGCCATTGAGCAGCAGATTGGGCAGGCGGGCGGGCAGCACGGTAGGTTCCTGCAGAGAGCCATCGAAGTTGTCTATAAAATTGACCGTATCCTGTTCGATATCTGTCAGGTTCTCTTCCGCCATCGGGTCCAGGCGCGCTTCGGTGTAGCGCATCGCCGCTGGTGCGTCCCCGTCGATCGAACCAAAGTTGCCCTGGCCATCCACCAGCATGTAGCGCATCGAGAAGTCCTGCGCCATGCGTACCATAGCATCGTACACGGCGGAATCGCCATGTGGGTGGTATTTACCCAGCACCTCGCCGACGATGCGGGCGGACTTGCGGTATGGGGTATTGGAGCGGATGCCCATATCGTGCATGGCGAACAAGATGCGCCGGTGAACGGGCTTTAAGCCATCGCGCGCATCTGGTAAAGCGCGCGCCATGATGACGCTCATCGCATAGTCCAGGTAAGCGGAGCGCATCGAATCGTCGATATCAACCTGTTGTACGGTGCCGATATCCATGTATCGTCGTATCCTTCTTTAGTTAGCTAGTGTGGATAATTGCCCAATTTAACGTACCTATTATACCTCTCCAGGAGCTGGTAGGGTGTCGCAGGTCTAAGAGACTCATGGTTTCCTAAAGTACGGCACTGGCGTGCTGACAGCCTTGCTAGCAGTGCTTTACGGGCATGCCTGGTGAATGGGCTGGCTGTTTTTGAATGTCAAAATTGTAATCATTTCGGTTAATGCATATGGGCGACCCGTGCATCCAGGGTCGCCCATAGCTACGAAAGGAGGAAGGAGATGAAGGTAATCTGGTTAGTTGGTTGCAGCCTTGCCGTTCCTGAGAAAATTATCTATTGCAACCGCTGCCCTGCGCCCGGCGACCATAGCAGTTACAACCAGATCGGGACCGGTAACAGCATCGCCACCAGCAAATACCCCATCAATGTTCGTTTGCAGGGAAAAGTCGTCTACTTTAATGACCTCCATTCCCCCCTTCCCTACTTCTTTGAAAACAGTCCCGGCTGGTTTTTGCCCGATGGCAACTATTAC
>Ga0209536_100015076_pt1 | contig 11047 bp, 5 predicted proteins | sample DeeMarSeWOR28_12_FD_187461 | JGI IMG/M metagenome (GOLD analysis project Ga0209536, IMG submission 187461) | Marine sediment microbial communities from White Oak River estuary, North Carolina - WOR-2-8_12 (SPAdes) (version 2) | ecosystem: Environmental > Aquatic > Marine > Intertidal zone >... | reverse complement strand
TGAGACTCTGCCCAGATCTTTCCGCCCATTAATTCCACCAGGCTTTTGGAAACAGTAAGTCCCAGTCCGGTACCGCCATATTTTCTGACGGAGGAGCCATCCATCTGCCTGAAGCGATCGAAGATGACCTCCAGGTTTTCAATTGGAATACCGATACCTGTATCTTTTACATAAAATCGTAAGAAATTATGTTTCTGTACCGCACAACCCCAGTGAATGAAACCTTTATGGGTGAATTTTATGGCATTGCCCAATAAATTTGAAAGAATCTGGCGTAACCTGAATTCATCCGCTTTGATGATGAGTTCGGTATCAATCTCAGCCTCCAGGATCACCTTCACGGGTTTTCCGGATTTGTTGGCTTCTTCTTCAAAATACACCTGAAGTTCCTTCATGACCTGATAAGGCTTGCAGATATCTTCAGCGATCTTAGTCTGTCCTGCTTCGATTTTTGCCAGGTCGATAATATCATCAATAAGGTTTGAAAGTGTATTGCAACTGTTGTTGATGATATTGAAATACTCCTCCTTTTCAGGGCCCGAAACATCTGATGTTCTTAAAATTTCAGAAAATCCCACAATGGCATTCATGGGGGTTCGTATTTCATGCGACATATTGGCCAGAAATGCAGTTTTCAAACGGTCGGCCTCTTCTGCTTTCAGTTTGGCATTGATCAATTCCGTCTCGGTTTGTTTTCTTTCACTGATATCTTCCTTCAACGCAATAAAATGGGTAATGACGTCCTCTTCATTGACTACGGGAGAAATTAAAACCCGCTCCCAGAACAATTCTCCACTTTTTTTCTTATTCTGTATTTCCCCAACCCAATCATCTCCTCCTGAGATCGTGTTCCACAGATCATCATAGACTGCCTGCGATGTCTTTCCAGATTTAAGGAGGGAGGGTTTTTTACCAGCCATTTCTTCCAGAGTATATCCTGAAACATGTGTAAATTTTGGATTGACGTACTCTATATCTCCCTTAATATCAGTAATTATGACACTGACCGGTGAACTGGCTATGGCCTGTGAAAGAACCCTGATTTGTTTATCCGTTTGCCGCCGTTCATACAGGTCGATTATTGAAACGAGCACAGTATCCCATGTTTTTTCTTTACCTGGCAGGAGCACCGATCTGAGTGTGGCATTTTTATTCTGACCATGTTGGGTCTTAAATATGGTTTCTTCCTCAAAGACCATCTGGTTATTCCAATAAGCATCGAGCATCCGAATCCGGGAGGCCTGGAGTTCTTTATTTTGAGGTTCAGTATACAGTGACTCCAGATGGTGCAGATGCTCCACTTCAAAGAATTGCAATGATCGTTGATTGCAATACTTTATTTTTATTTGTTGACAACAATGCTGGAATTCATCAGGATGCTCGGTAAAATACTGGCTGATGCTGGTAACACCTTTTTTCCTGAGTCCCTCAAATACGTTTTTTACAAATGAAAGATCTTCCTGTAGTAACGGAACCGGGAAATACTCGAGAATGGTATTTAACTGCGTTTCTTTTTCAACCTGACCCGTGATCTCCCGTATAAAATTTAAGGTGGCAGTGGCTCCTTCCCATTCAATATTAACACCATCCGATTCCATCCAAACCGTGTCCCCGCTATTGGAAACCACCCTGAACTTATATTTCTCAAGCTGGTCGGATCCCATCAGTCTTTTTTGATGCATTTCCTTGACAAGCGCCTGATCGTGGGGATGAATGAAATCCAAAAAATGTTTTGACTTCAAAGCCCGGTCATTATATCCTAAGAAATTCCGGATTTGCGGATCCATGTAAACGAACTTACCATCCTGGATGATTAACAACCCCTCGGTTGCATTCTCTGCTATCAGTTGATAGTAATTCTCCCGAATCCTTGTGGATAAGGGATCATTTGACCGGTGAAAACCAAACTGTTTGAGCTCCAGGAATTTTCGCAAAACAGCCTGAAATGTGTCCGGCTGATCCAGGCTGACAGAATACCAAACCTGGGGCATTTCATGAACATCCGTCCTGGGTGCGGCCGCTCCCGATTCAAAAATAACAACCGGAATGGAAATGGCCCTGTCTGCCATGGCCTCCAATAGGACTTTCCAGGTGTTTAATTCATCAGACCGGATCAAAAGTATATCGGGTGGATTCCCATCCAGGTGTGCCAATAAACCTGTGTTTCCATCGATTGCCAAATATTCTAAATGGAATAAATCATTTTGGATCGACTCCTCAAACAGCTTCTTATGCTGTTCTTCAGCATTTATAACACTTAAATACAGGTTGGTTTCCATATGCACTAGAAATGGCTAAAAGGAGACTTGCCTCTTTCAAAGGGGTTTCTATCCGGATCTGGAGGCAAATTTAACAGTTTTTTCAAGTCTGGCACTTCAATGTTTGCGTGATTTTCTGTTCACTCCCAATTTTTAATTGTCACAATTGCATTTTTATTAAAATCGTGGTAAAAAAATTAATGCAATGGATTTGGATGGCTGAAAGTAATTAAAAAAGGCTCTATATTAAAAAAGGATGTCGAGAATATTTGACCAGTAAAAGATTCGTGTATCCGGACAACGAAAAATTCAATGATCCAATTATGTGCTGGAATGATTTTGCATCAGAAAACAAGAAGCCGAGTTTTCACCCGGCTTCCCGCCTCATACCCTAAAAATTAAACCTAAAATTTACGAAAAACCTACCAAAAAATGTTCTTTTGGTCTTTTTGTTACCTTTAATAGGTTTAACGTAAAAGAGAAGAATTTGTTGTAGCAATATAACAATTATGCATTAGAAAAGCAAATTTAAAGAAAAAGTGCCTTCAAAATTGTACAGTAATTCCTGCCAGAAAATGAATGCCGGCCTGCGGAAAGTAGCCGTCCAGGTATTGTTCAGCTCCTTCATAGAAATAGCGGTATATCCAGGCATTCGATTCATATTGCACATTAAACATGTTATTGATCATCAGTTTGAGGATAATGGCATCCAGAAATGCGGTATGAATTTCATAATTAATAATAAGGTCATTAATAAAATAAGGATCCAGCTGACGTTCCGTACTGGATGTATTGTCAATGAACTGTGAACCGACATATTTTGAATTGAAGCTGGTATGCAGTCCAGCGATGGGTTCATATTGTAAGCTACTTCCGGCCACAACACCTGGCGAAAAAGATATGTTAGTGGTGCCCAGGTATCTGGAATTCTGGTCCCAGGTATCCCAATCATCAACATACTCTGTAAAATTATGAATCTTATTTTGACTCAAGGCCAGGTTCGCTTCCCAACTTAAATCCGGCAGTATTTTAACTTCTGCCGATATTTCCACACCCCTCCGATAACTTTCTCTGGCATTGGTCATGATCGGCGAGCCCACATCATTGATCTCACCTGTAAGTACTAACTGGTTCGAATAATTCATATAAAAAATATTTATGCTCAATCCCATATGTTGCATTTGTAAACCATAGCCCCATTCGAAATCATGGAGGGTTTCATGCTTGGGAAAAGATTCCATAGGATCTGCGTCAATAAAATTATAACGATTTGGTTCCCGGTTTCCCATAGCGTATGAGAAAAAAGCATGATGCCGTTCCAAAAAACGGTAGAGCACCCCCAATTTTGGATTTATGAAAGTAAAGTGATGTTCCTGGTCAATAATGCGAAGATCATCATCAACTCCATTCAGCCAATATCCTATATCCCGTACCTGAATATCGCCATAAAATGTGAGGTTGGGACTGAATGTATAGGTTAGCTTACCATACGCATTAAAATCTGTCTTGGTCGCATCATTACGATACCATTCATGTTGAAAAGACCCGGGAGGAGCTATTTCAGCCCATATCACCCTACCAAAATGATCGCCTAAATACCTGTTCAAAGCCCCTCCTAATAACAGGTTCCACCGGTTCTTTGAAAAATTCAAAGAATAAGTCATCCCATAAAAGTGGTTATCCAACCATTTCTGGCGAATTAAATCGGTCGTCCGAACGGTATCCCCACCGATGATTACCGGATCCATCAGGTAATTTTCCAGATCTTGTTCCTGTTTATACTGTTCATAAAATCCACGGCCATAAGTATAATGTAAAGCCAGATTCATTTGCATGTGATGGGTGATTTCACGAGTGTAAAAGAACTGGACATGATCCTGCCAATAATTATCCGTTTCATTCTCATAATATTGAATGCGCCCATTGCTGTCAATATACTGCCCCATCCCATTGTATGTACGGTTTGTATCCAGTACATGGCTGGGGACACCATCCCAGGCCTGGTAGGTTTGTTCCTTTCCTGATAAATAAATCAATTTTAGGAGATTTTTTTCTCCATAGTACGCCCCGGAGACACTCAGGGAGCTGAGATTTGAAAAGGCCCTGTCGATATAGCCATCCGATTCAATCTTGGAAGCCCGTGCATCAAAAACAAACTTCTCTTTTATGATTCCAGTACCCAACAATACACTGGTTTTATAGGTATTGAAAGACCCACCGGAAAAGTTCAGTTCAACGTTTGGCTCGGACTTCAGATCGAATGTCTGGAAATTGACCGTCGCACCAAAAGCACCGGCACCATTCGTTGAGGAACCAACCCCCCGCTGCACCTGGATATTTTCAACGGAGGATGCAAAATCGGGTAAATCCACCCACCAGGTGCCATGCGATTCTGAGTCATTTAAAGGAATACCATTCACCGTTACATTGATCCGTGTGATATCCGAACCCCGGATTCTGAAACTGCTATAGCCAATGCCTGCCCCGGCATCGGAAGTTAAAACCAGTGAGGGTGATTGCTGCAGGATATATGGAATATCCTGACCCATGTTGATCCTCTCAATATGTTCTTTTTTGACCGTGGTATATGCCACAGGCATTTGAGCTGATGCCCTGGTGGCCGTCACAAGAACCTCATCTGCAAGGATGGATTTTCTTTGCAGCAAAATATGGATCTGAACGTCGGATGTGAGATGTACCTCTTGTTTAAAGGTTTCGAAGCCCATAAACGAAACTGTCAATTGATATGTACCTTCAGATAAGCCTGAAATAGAGAATCGTCCATCAACATCTGAAATGCTTCCCAAATACATGCCGGCCAGTACCACATTGGCACCGACAAGAGGATTCTCCTCCTCATCCAAAATCTGTCCACTGATATTGAATTGGGCAGATACCTGATTCAATAATAGAACACAGAAAATCAGAAACATTATCCGTTTCATCACCGATATGATTTTATACGCGAGGGGTGTTTATGCGTTCCCTACACCGGCATTACCCGGATCAGGTTCGAAGGGTTTGATCTCAGCCCGTATTATTAAGGCACCCCATTGATCTATACAAATTTAACACTATTACCGGAGAAAAAAAAAGAGAGCCACCTCACATACCAGTCATCTAAAACCAAAACTGGACATACGGAGGGCTCTATGGTAATCCAGACTTCTGGCGGGATCATGTCAAACACCCGGTCCGGTATGTAGAAATAAAAAAACCGGTTCGTAAAAACCGGTTTTTATAAAGACGTGTATGCTTAGTTCTTTTCGACCTTTAGAACATCCTTTATGGCCTTTTCGAGAGTATCTTTCGGTAAGGCACCCATGGCCATTTGAGGTTGCTCCTCCATGGGAACAAACAATAAACTGGGAATACTTTGAATACCGAACATGCCCGCCAGTTCGCGCTGCTCTTCCGTATTCACCTTGTAGATGTCCAATTGATCCTTATATTCTTCCTGCAATTCCTCAAGTATGGGAGCGATGATCTTACAGGGCTGGCACCAGTCGGCGTAAAAGTCAATCAGGCAAGGTCGATTACCTTCAAATTTCCATTCTTTCTCTGTCTCAAAATTGAAAACTTTATCTTTAAAAGTTTCCGTGGTTAAATGTTCAAGCATTGTTGTGTTATCTAGTGAATAATAGTGATTAATTCAACGCATAAATATATGTAAATATCTGCATACAAAAAATGTACCATGCCCATTATGCCCATTAAAATGCATAAAAAAGTTAATAAATTGTAATTTTGTCATGAAACCAGCCAATTTTACCAGTACATTTCATGAAGAAGTGTCTTGATCATCAGATATTTAATATCATTTCTAAAGTTGCGACTGAAAATAATGTTCCTGCCTATGTGGTAGGAGGATTTGTTCGTGATGCCATATTGGAAAGGAAACATATGGATCTGGATATCGATATCGTGGTTATTGGAAATGGAATCGAAATAGCAAAGAAAACTGCCGAAGCCATAAAAAAAGGAACACGGGTAACCGTTTTTAAAAATTTTGGTACTGCCATGTTTCGGTATGGCGAATATGAAATTGAATTTGTGGGTGCCCGAAAGGAGTCCTATCGCCAGGATTCACGAAAACCCGTTGTTGAAGATGGAACCCTGGAAGACGATCAGAAACGCAGGGATTTTACTATTAACGCCATGGCGTATGCACTCAATAAGGATACATTTGGTGATTTCCTCGATCCTTTCAATGGCATGTCTGATCTTCAACAAAAAATCATTCGAACACCACAAGATCCGGATCATACATTTTCGGATGATCCCTTAAGAATGGTCAGGGCCATAAGATTTGCCACACAACTTGGGTTCACCATCGAAAAAAACACGCTGGAAGCCATTTGTAAAAACAGGGAGCGCATCCGGATTGTTTCTGCCGAGCGCATTAGTGTTGAAATGCATAAGATTCTGCAGTCGACCCAGCCATCAAAAGGATTCAAACTACTGGAATCGACAGGTTTGCTGTCGTTACTATTTCCTGAACTCGCCTCGATGAAAGGTGTTGAAACCGTAAATGGGAAACAGCACAAAGATAATTTTTACCATACCCTGAAAGTCGTGGATAATATCAGTCGTTTATCCGATAATATCTGGCTGCGCTGGGCCGCTCTCCTGCATGATATTGGAAAACCATCCACAAAGAAATTTATACCTGAACAGGGATGGACATTTCATGGCCATGACTTCATAGGATCCAAAATGGTACCGGACATTTTCAGACGATTAAAATTGCCCCTGGGTGAAAAAATGAAGTATGTCAAAAAACTGGTTCTGTTGCATCTCAGACCCATGGCCCTGGTAGAAGAACAAGTCACCGATTCTGCCATACGGCGATTACTGGTCGATGCAGGTGATGATATAGATGACCTCATGACATTGTGCGAAGCAGACATCACCTCAAAGAATGAAATCAAGGTCAAAACCTTTTTAAAGAATTTCAGCAGGGTCAGGCAGAAGCTGAGAGACATTGAGGAGAAAGATGCACTCAGAAATTTTCAGCCACCGGTGTCCGGAGAAGAAATCATGAAGACCTTTGGGATTCCACCCTCACGGGAAGTGGGTATCATCAAGACCGCTATAAAGGATGCCATTGTGGAGGGGGAAATTGGAAACAACCATACTGAAGCGTATCAGTTCATGCTCCGGAAAGGACAAGAACTGGGTCTTCAGATCCAATCCGGAAATTAATATCCATTCTTATGATTATCTGATTGTTAATCCTAGGCGAATGGGTAAATGGTCGCTGAATCCGCCCATATATTGAAAACCATAATAGGTTGGAAAAGGTTTGATTCCAAGGTATAATTCATCTTCCATCAATAAAAAGTCCGGTGAAACTATTTGGAATGAAGCAGGATTGACCCGAATACCCCCTGTATTCAGAAACAATGTGCCTGAAACAAAAAATTGGTCGAAGGTATACCATCGTCCCTGATATTTATAGGTTCCGGGCACATTTTGTCCATCGCCACTCCAGCCATACAGCCTGTTGGCTTGAATCGTCTCGTCCTTCCAAAAGGCAACCTGAAGTTCATCCCTGAGACTTTCATTGTGCGGTCCATCATTAAAATCTCCCATCACAATGACCTTGGCCACAGGATCTTTTTTCTGTATGCTATCAATTGTTTTTTTCAACAAATCGGCGACTTCCATTCTCAGCGGGATGGTTTCCGTTATCCCAGATCGTCTTGAAGGCCAGTGATTTACAAACACATGAAGGGTGTCCTCAACAATCTGAAGCCTTGTATGCAAAATATCCCGGGTTGGCAATTGGCCACCATGTTTCAGTTCTGGTTTTAAAACATCATGATCTATCAGATTGAGTTTTTCATTACGGACAATTAGAGCCACATCAATACCCCTTTCATCATCAGAATCATAATGAATAATTTCATAGTGGTATTTTGACAGTGGCGTTTCGCGAAACAGATCATTCAGAACCTGTCTGTTCTCGACTTCGCATAAACCAATTATATCCGGTGGATCCCAGCGGCCTGATGCAACAATGGTTTTGTATAGGTGATCAACTTTCTTTTTATATCGTGAATGAGTCCAATGCCGGCTGCCATTCAAAGCAAACTCATCATCTCCAAAGACCGGATCATCCATTGTATCAAATAAATTCTCCACATTGTAAAATAGGATCGATACATTGGAGGACGACTCCAGCGATTGGGCTTTCAATCCACATGTCATCATGAGCACTGACCACAAAAGCCAGTTGATACGTCTGAAAAAATATTTAAACAATGGCATATTCCCAGATCTAAATTACCGGTATCCCGGGTTTATTTCAATGCGCTCATATGCTCCCAGATCCGGACCATCGTCATTGAGCCGGCTCTGTTCCAATAAATCAAATGGCACCGTGTTGGCAATACTTTCTGATCCACGGTCCTTTGAAAATGCCAGTGTATCGAGTTCGAAAATAAAATCGTATATGGATATGAAACCAGGATCTGCATTTAAAAACGGGTTATTGAAAAACAACGGATCGTCTGTCTGCAGATTGGTATCCGCTTTTAAGAGGCAATGATCAAAAAAGTATTTAAAATCTCCTGCACCATCCAATGCATTGAGACCTACCTCATTTTCGCGGTTCCCATGGATGATACAATTACCAAAATCAGCCCTGACAAGGTCTCCTGTAAACAAGGCCGTATCATTAAAGTTATAATAATTCGTCAACAGGAGGGTGGGAGAAATGCGTTGTGACCAGTTCCAATAGTTCGCGAATGTACAATGTGTAAATCCATAAGATCCGCCAGTGGTTAAATATGAAGTAAAATAGCCACAATCTGCAAAAACACAGTTGTGTGCATCAATAGTTGCGCCTATGGATGAAAGTGCGGCAAACGTCATGTGCTGAACAATGGTATTTTCAATGACCAGGTCGGGGGGCGGATCGGTGGCATAAAAATTACCCAGATGGATGCCCGTTGTGGCATTTGTTATCAATGCATGGCGCATGAAATTGGCAGTACTGCCATTAAGAAAATAAAGCCCTCCCCATTGGCCAGGTATGTCTTTATACAATCTTTCCAGCCGGTCACCTGTGAATGTCACCGGTTGTTCAAGTGTGCCATTGACCCTGAGTGTTCCGCTGATATAACAGGTGGAACCGCGATGGAAATAGATGGTGACTCCAGGATCCACGTTTAGAACCTGGTTGGTGTCCACCAGCATAGAATTATAAACAAGATATGGTTTGTCATTCGCCCATGTCTGACTTGAAATGATGGCGCCATTGATCAGATGCACATCCTGGCCCCATGCCAACAGGTCCACATCCTGGATGTTTCCATTCGTAATAAATACGATAGAATCCTGAATGACCATGGGACTATTTTGATTTAACGGATCAATGGTGGCCTCAACAAAAATATATATGCTATCATGGGCACCAATGATCAGGTTTTCGATTACCGGTCCCTGCCTGCCATCAGCATTCAGCCGAAATCCCGAACCGGATGCATTTGCAATGCGAATTGAATGGATCATGACATCACCTGAATGGGTATTGTATACTTTAAATTCACGCGTTACAGTGCCAATGGATGTAAAGACCGTATCAAACATCAGGGTATCAACAGAAAATGAAAGTTGGATATCGACTCCGGTCAGAATACGCTCTTTCTGACAACCTGACATGACCAGCCAGAGCATGACCATTAAAGGGATAAAACTGATAAACACCCGGCTTAGAATAGATAGTCTCAAAATAAACATTTCAATATGGTGATAATCACACTTGAGAATTACAAATTAACAACGTAATTTTTATTATAACATTATTCTGTATTATTTTTAATCCAGCATAAATTTTACATTATTACATTTTAAACCTAAAGAAAATGAGAAATTTCCTGATAAGTATTGTATTCAGTTTGGGGGTTTTTGCGTCATCATGTTCCCAAATAGGTGCCGACTTGATTGTTCATAATGCTCGGGTTTATACCGTGGATGATGCGTTCACCCAGGCCGAAAGTTTTGCGGTGAAAGACGGAAAAATATTAGAAGTTGGACCGTCCGATGTCATCATGAATAAATACCGCTCTGACCATTTGATGGATATGAATGGCATGTTTGTGTATCCTGGTCTGATAGATGCCCATTGCCATTTCTATGGATATGGAATGAGCCTGAATAATGCAGACCTGGTGGGAACGACCTCATTTGATGAAATTATAGAAATACTCCAGGAACACCATAAACAATTTCCATCGGAGTGGATCCTGGGCCGTGGATGGGATCAGAATGACTGGGAAAAAAAGGAGTTCCCAACGCGGGATCAGTTGGATGCCGTTTTTCCGGATGTACCCGTATATTTGAGAAGAATTGATGGCCATGGCGCCATTGCCAACACGGAAGCCCTGGAGCGCGCAGGGATTACTGATGAAACCACTGTGGAAGGCGGACAATTGATCAAAGAAGACGGTCGCCTGACAGGGGTGCTCATCGACAATGCAATGGGACTGGTCGGACGTATGATCCCTGGTCCAACCCATAATGACATCATAACAGGATTACTAAAAGCACAGGAGAATTGTTTTGCAGTTGGTCTAACGGCAGTCCATGATGCCGGCCTGAGTAAAGAATTGATTGAGATCATGGACAGTTTACACCATACCCGGGCCTTTAAAATGAGGGTCAATGCCATGATGAGCCCGAGTCAGGAAAATTTTGAGACCTTCCTTGACCATGGTGTTTACGAAACAGATCGGTTAACGGTCAGGTCCGTTAAGTTATTTGCGGATGGGGCACTCGGATCG
>Ga0209536_100015075_pt1 | contig 11048 bp, 10 predicted proteins | sample DeeMarSeWOR28_12_FD_187461 | JGI IMG/M metagenome (GOLD analysis project Ga0209536, IMG submission 187461) | Marine sediment microbial communities from White Oak River estuary, North Carolina - WOR-2-8_12 (SPAdes) (version 2) | ecosystem: Environmental > Aquatic > Marine > Intertidal zone >... | reverse complement strand
AAACAGAAAGCTCATAACTGAATCTGTGCTATCAAGGAGCCAGGTATGGCTTGTATTATCGAATAGCAAGTCCTGTATCCAGGTGTCAGTTGCTGTCATTTGAAACCATAGAAGAACGACAGCAAGCATTACCGCTGAATAAGCTGCGTGTCTACCGGCCTTCATAATTATCCTTCAAGTAGACCAGGGTCTGCTGTTCCGGAAGATTCAGGTCTGTCTGGATTTCAAATGCAGACAATAATGCGCCAAACAGAGCATCATGTGAATTTGGCACGTCTTTCTGGGTCAGTGATGATTCATAATCGATGTTAGATGAATCCCCGATCCAGGTTATGATGGGTACTTTCTTCTGCGCGTCCGGCGCAAACATGTATGGCAAACCGTGCAGGTATATTCCCGATTCGCCAAGTGATTCGCCGTGATCACTGACATAAAACATGGCTGTTTCAAACCTGGGTGTATTATGCTTCAGCAATTCGATCACTTTTGAAAGGAAGTAATCGGTATAGAGTATGGTGTTATCGTATGCATTAACGATTTCATCGCGGGAGCATTTCGACAGCTCGGGAGATTGACAGGCCGGCTGGAATGTCTCGAATGCTTTCGGGTAACGTTTGAAGTACGCTGGCCCATGGCTACCCATCTGGTGCAACACGATCAGGACCGTTCTCTGCTGGGCATCGATATACTCCTGCAGGCCGTCAAGCATTCCGATATCACGGCATTCCACATCGCATGCCGTGTTGACACCGGGCGACTTGAAGTCCTGGTAATTGACACGGGTCGCTACACCTTTTGAGTCGGAATTATTATCTCGCCAAAGGATGTCAACGCCGGAGCGTTTCAGAATATCCAGTACATTTTCTGTGTAGCTCGATGAGTCAAGATCGAAATCCTTGCGCCCTGCATAAGCGAACATGCATGGAACGGAGGTGGCCGTTGATGTGCCACATGATGATATATCGCTGTAGCTGATCAGGCTGTTTTCCATGGATAACCTGGGATTGGTATTACGATGATAACCGTTGAGTGAAAAATGATCTGCTCTTGCCGTCTCACCTATCACCAGAATCACCAGTTCGCGGCGTGTATCGGCTGGCTGTCGTTGTGCATGTTTTGCCAGAGCGACAAAAGCATGAGCCTCTGACCCTGTTAAAGTCTGACCCAGATACTTGCCCAATGAGTAAACAGGAAAAACCGGATTTGTGTAATAACGAACGGGTTTGTGTTCGCGCAAAAAGCTGGCGTAATGATCGCCAAATGGAAGCACGCATATCGCCACCAGAGCAATCGCTCCCGCGGCGGTCTGGGTCTTGTATCTTAATTCCAGAAGCGTGCTTGCCTTGCGAATAGGCAACCACCATATCAATGCTACCGGAGCCATTCCCAGCAACAACAGGCGCAGCGCAAGTCCGTAGCTGATTAAGTCAGCGGCTTCGTTTACATCCGTTTCCAGTATGTTTCTGATCATGCTGGCATCAAGCACGATTCCGAGCTGATCGGAGAAATAACCTACGACAGCGGACAGCAAGATGAGCAGGCTGGCTACCACCCGTACCGGCAATAACAGACTGAATATCACCTCAATCAGCACCAGCAAACAGCAGAGGATAATGCCAGTGGACAAGAGGAAACCGGCATTATCTACATTCCACGGATATAGATTTGAAACCCTCTCAAGAAATGTCCAGTTAGCCGTCAGAAGCAGAAATACGGCTACCAGTATCATTAGCCGGGTAGGTGTGAGCTTGGCCGCAGGGGGCCGTTCAATCAGTGTCATAACTATCTCATAATTTCAGCTGCTTTTGCATTATCTGCAGTTGATCAAGATGGCGGTTGATCGTAATTTTTTCCGGATCGCTGCCCAGTCTTTGCCGACAGAAATAGATGAAAGTGACAACTTTTCTTCTGTCTTCGTAGTATCGATCAATGAGAAAGCCATTACTTTTCACGGTAATATTTTGCGCGGTGATCTCTTCTGGCTATCTTCGAGAGTCGCAAGCTTTTAGCCATTGCCAAAGCAAAAACGAGGGCATAAATGCTTACCAGGACAACCATGTATCCAATGATCAGGCCACGGATTGAGACCCCTGGAATAAAGGGTGGGATTACGGCGACTGCAAGCATACCCAGTCCGTACCACAGATTTGACCAGAGCGAATCCGGTAGGGTCGAGGCGGCGTCATTTTTCTGACTGGCGCTGTCTGACAGGTTCAAGGCAGACATTGTCTCTTGTTGTGCTACCGGAAGCGAATCTACCGCTACTGAATCTATCTGATTATCAAGCCGCGACTGTATCGTTGGTTTGTTCATGTCATTTGCCCCGCGCCTGATTCAAAGAGAATTTTACTGAGTCGGAAATACACACTGTTATGCCACGCCTTCGTAAAATTCTTTGCGTATCCAAGTCTCTGCGTGATCATCTCGCCCCCCTGGTGACAAATGCGGACAAGCGGCAGCGCCATGTGACGCATGGATATTCGTATATTCATAGGTTTTCCCCTGGAAAAATGTCAATACACGCGCACGTCTACTCGCCAGCGCTAGCAGCCACGATGACTTGTACCTGGACGCGTGATGCTGTTACAGCTTCTGTAGGATTACTTGGCCGGCAAAGGCGGCGCGCGGGGATTGGAGGGACTGTATTTGAGCGTGCCTGAAACTGTAGGTGCCAAAGCAGCAAAGGTAAGATTCTCAGGATCATTGAGCGGGAGTATCGCATTGGCGACCATGAGAACTGTTTGCCACTCGGGTCCGGAATTACCCGGATCTGTCTGTTGCGATATCTGAGAGGTAATGTCGTTGGCGAGAGCCTCAATATCGCTACGCTGATTAAGTTCAGATGCAAACGCGCCGTCACCTAACAATAGAAGGCTTGCGACCACAATTCTTGTCCACATTGGGTGCGTCATTTTATGTCTGTCTTAACCCGGATTGTTGACCATTTCACAGCAGCCACTACATCTAGACAACTGCATGCAGTAACAGTTCTCTACCTCTTGCTGGTATTTGTCTGATCTGCCAGAGAAAGCCAGAAGGTCAGGCCTTGCGTTTGACGTGCAATGCGAGGCCTGACCCCGAACACTCGAACGCGCACTGGACAAGCCCTTCCGACGACAAAAGGGTCTGTCGTTCAAGCGACTGCATTCGTGCTCGGCTATCAGCTGCTGCCACTCGGTATCATTGTGGCTTTGACGTTTTCTGATGACTGGCCTCATGTTTTAAAAAAATCAATCAGTTTGGCTATTGCACGACAGATAAATCAGTCGGGGCAAACTGGGCGCATGCAGGCATTCCATGCATCTGGTCACGCTAAAATGCTGTTGCCGATCAGCAAAATATCGGGGAAATCAACACTCTTAACGGGATCAAGAGTCTGTGGAGCAGACCTTAATTCCTCTGTAAATTCTTCTGATGCGCTGGAGACGACTGCCACAATATCCTGACGCTGTTTGCTGTAATCTGAAATTGTCTTGAGTAGATTGCCGGCAACAAATGTTATCTGGAAATCATGGGGCAGGTCCCCCAGTTGACTCAGCAGCGCCGCGAGTGGAGTTTTAACTTCCGCTTCCGGCTTCAAATACAGTATCTCGATAAGACTCCTGGTTTTTTTTGCAAGTTCGACAACAAAATCGAATGCTGGCCCCATTGGATCCGTACTGGCTATCAGTACGATTCGGCCCTGGCCCCCAGACAAGCGATAATGATGGCTCCATTTTTCGATTTGGGCGATTTTCTCCGCGGTCGGCGTCATTTCTCCGAAATCCTGATTGGCCAGTCCCCTGCCCATCAGCTGAAAGACGGAATTCAAGTGTTCAAACATGATCACTTTCCTGTGAAATACTGGCTGTTGACCGTCATGTGGATGAGGATGCTGGCGATATAGCCGGCCGCGATGGCTGGAGTCCATTTGAGATGTCCGAAGAAAGTGTACTTGCCCCGGGCCTGCCCCATCAGTGCTACGCCAGCTGCCGAGCCAATGGAGAGCAGTGAGCCCCCAACGCCGGCAGTCAGGGTTACCAGCAACCACTGACCTGTCGACATGTCAGGATTCATAGTGAGTACTGCAAACATGACGGGGATGTTGTCGACAATGGCAGAGAGGACGCCAACGGCGATGTTCGCATTGGTGGCTCCCCAACCCGTGTACATCAGCTCGGAGGCCATGCTCAGATAACCCAGAAAACCGAGACCACCTACACAGAGTACGACGCCGTAGAAGAACAGCAGGGTGTCCCACTCGGCTCTTGCCACAGGAGTAAACACGTCGAATGCTACGGGCGATCCCATCTCACCGTCGTGTTCGACGTTGTCCGGTCTGCCCTGGTGGTCTCTCAGCGCCGTCCTTTTCAGGTAAAAACCGAACAGCTGCAGATAACCCAGACCGGTCAGCATGCCGATGACCGGCGGCATGTGCAGAAAGTTGTGAAAGGAGACGGCCGTCGCAATCGTGGCAAGAAACAGCGCGATGATCCGCCATGCGCCTCGTTGCATCAGCACCTGTTCACCGGATGCTTCAGGCTTCACGTCGGGTACGGCGAAATGCATAATAGCAGCAGGTACCAGGTAATTGACCGCCGCCGGGATAAAAAGGGCGAAAAAGGTCCAGAATTCAAGGATACCCTTCTGCCAGACCATCAGAGTCGTGATGTCACCAAAGGGTGAAAATGCCCCACCAGCGTTGGCGCCAACAACAATGTTAATACAGGCCAGCGTAACAAAACGGCTGTTTTCGCCGCCGACAGCCAGTACCACGGCGCACATTAACAATGCGGTCGTCAGGTTGTCGGCGATGGGTGAAATGAAAAATGCGAGGGTACCTGTAATCCAGAACAGGGAACGCAGGCCGAATCCGCTGCGGACCAGCCAGGCTCGCAACGCATCAAATACCCGTCGCTCTTGCATTGCGTTGATATAGGTCATCGCCACCAGAAGAAAGAGCATCAATTCTGCGTATTCCAGCAGGTTATGACGTACCGCATGCTCGGCCATCGTCGGCAGCCCCTGATCGACATAGACCCATGCAATGAATCCCCAGATCAGACCGGCACCGATGATCACCGGTTTGGATTTACGCAGGTGGGTAAACTCTTCGGCCATAACCAGCAGATAGGCCAGCAAAAATATGCCTATGGACAGAAAACCTACCCAGCTTCCGGTCAGGTCCAACCGGTCCGGCGCAGGCTCTGCCGCAATTACACCACCAGACAGTGATGCAAGCAGCAAGACAAGAATACCTTTTGTTAACGAATTTTGAATTTTCACGACTGCATTTTTCCTCAGAAAACGAGGTTCATGATGACCAGCATTACGGCCAGAAACAGCAAGGTCATTATGCCGCCAGCTTTCATGAAATCTGCCACCCGGTAACCGGCCGGCCCCATGATCAAAGCGTTTACCTGATGCGTGGGAATCAGGAAAGAGTTGGAAGTGGCGATAGCTACGGTCAGGGCAAATACCGCCGGATTGCCGCCTGCGCCAATCGCAATGTTAACTGCCAGCGGTACCAGCAACACGGTAGCGCCAACATTGGACATGACCAGCGTGAAAAAAGTGGCGAGCACGGCCACCGCACTCTGGATCACCCATATAGGCATATCACCCACCACGGAAAGCACCTGTTCGGCGATCCATTTGGCCGTGCCAGTCGTTTCGACTGCGAGCCCGAGCGGAATGAGTGAAGCAAGCAAAAATACCGTTTTCCAGCTCACTGCCGCGTAGGCCTCTTCGACTTTCAGCACACCGGATAAGACCATTCCCATGGCACCTGTCAGAAGCGCTACAGAAAGACGGATATCAGTGAACAGCACCATAAACAAAGCGATGCCAAAAAAGATGGCTGCAGGCACAATTTTGTGGGGGCGGAGTTTCTCCTCGCGCGGGTATTCGGTGGTCACAACGACAAAGTCATGGTCCTTCTCGATTCTCTCAAGGGCTATCCAGGGGGTGTGCACCACCAGCGTGTCGCCAGCACGAAGGGGCATATTGCGAATATCTTCCCCTTCACGCAGGGTCTTGCCTTCACGATGTAAGCCGATCATGGCCAGACCGTAGGTCTTGCGCATCCAGACGTCACGTGCGCTCTTGCCAATCAGGCTGGAGCCCGGCGGTATGACCACTTCCGCTATACCAGCCTTGTTTGCTGCCAACGACTCAGAAAAGGTCCGTAACTCGCGGCGTTTTTTCAGGTTGTATTTCTCCACGAAGTGGTCAAGATCGTGAGGATCGGCTACAACACCCAGCACCATTCCCGCTTTGAATTGGGTATCTCTGGCAATGGTCCCTGGGCCGACCCGAGTTTCCTCACCGGATTGTTTGCTGGCAATGATGCGTACTCTGTAGGTCGTCTCTACGTCGTCCAGCTTTTTGCCGATCAAGTCGGTGTCATCGGTGACGATAATTTCATGGATGGCGTAATCAACACCGTAGACATCATGGAAGTACGCCATCGGATCAGTGCCCACTGTACTGCTCTCGCTTTTGGTCTTTGGCAAAACAACCCGTCCTGCCAGCACGAAATATATGATGCCAGTAGCGATCAACGCTACTCCCACGGGTGTGACCGAGAAAAGCCCCCAGGTCTCCATCTGCTGACTGGGGGGAAGCGCCTTGTTGGAAGTAAGGATCAGATCGTTCAGCAGGATCAGCGGGCTGGAACCAACCATGGTCATGGTGCCACCCAGGATGGCTGTGAATCCCATCGGCATTAACAGCCGTGACATCGGTATACCCGAGCGAGCGGATATGCGCGATACCACCGGCAGGAAGAGTGCCGCAGCACCCACGTTCTGCATAAAAGAAGAGATGAATCCCACAGTGGCTGAAATGATTGGAATGATGCGTGATTCGGTGGTACCACCGATTTTAAGTATGAAGGCGGCAACCTTGCTCATGATACCGGTCTTGTCGAGACCCGCACCGATGATCATCACCGCGATGATCGAAATCACCGCATTGGAAGAGAAGCCGTCGAACAGGTGTTTGTTATCCACCAGCCCCTGATCCAGGCCCATCAGCGGAGCGAACAGCGAAGTCAGGCCCAGCAATACCATCACGGTGGCGGCGGCCACGTCCACGCCCACGACTTCAAATGCAAATAGATAGACAGTCAGTAGCAAAATGGCACTGACCCAGGCTATTTCAACTGTGGGTACAACGCTGGATAAATATAGAGCCAGAGCGGCGAACAGGATGGCTGCAACAAGCTGTTTCCTGGTAACTATCCCCGGCTCTTCGATGGTCTGTTCTTCATCGGCAAGTCTTTTCATTCTTAAACTCTTCGTTAATATTTCGTTCGTCGGTATATGGAAATGTGTGATTTGCTGTCGCATTTGTCTAATGGGTCTCAGGCTGCAGATTTCTTGGCCGAACGTGCGAATGACCGATCTTCAATGAGTACCAGCGGCACAGGTACGCGTCGGCCGCGTCTGGGTATCACATCTACTATGAGCACCTTTGCAACGTCGTCATCCGACGATGCGACCAGAAAGATCAGGGAAGGCTGGCTGCGGATGTAATCGACGATATCGTCGCCTGGGTTCATACCGAGTTGAATGCGATGGCAGTCAAGATCAGCCGCTCGAATCCGGTTTTCAAGCGCAGAGATACTCGTCGGATCGACCACACCGTGCACCAGCAGGTCGATCATTGCGCCCTGTCTTGAGCAGGCGTCAATAGCATAGTCGAGGGGCGCCCGCTCTCCTCTGCCGTCACTGATCAAGGCGATACGCTGCCTCCTCGGTTTTGTCGTTACATTCCGAGGCGGTGAGAACGGCTTCCGTCTTGTTTGTGTTCCAGCTCCAAGCGCCTTCATTTTATCGCGCATGGCTAAATATTCGCCGGCATCCTGGTGGGCCAGGCCGGATAGGATTCGTCTCAAGTCGTCACTGAGCTTTGCCATAATTCAAAAATTCCGAATATAAGTTACCTCTCATACTGCAACACCCGTGCCAGCTCCTGTCCTTTTTAAGTCATTGAATTTACAATCTATAGCATTCTTCTGGGCGGCGATTGTGTTGCATTATGAAACAGTAGTTAGAGGAAAGATGGAACTATCGCCGTGATATGCGCTAGATCACGAAACCTGCTAGTATCGTTGCATTCTGAAACGGTATGTTGCGATTTGTTATGGCTGCTTTCTTCGACCTGACCAGCCTGCGGGGCAAAATTACCAGTGCGTATGTGTCACTGGTCGTTGGCACCATAGCGCTCGGCATCATTGCCTTTCTGGATCTGCTGTTTCTTCAGCAGCAGGTAACGGAAGGTGAAATCGTTTCTGATTTTAAAGATTCAGTTCTGGAGATGCGACGTGAGGAGAAGAACCTGTTTCTGTATGCGGATAACGAGGCACTCACCAGGGCGGATGACTATGCCGCCGCATCCCTGAATATTGTGCGAAAGTATGAAGCCTCTCTGACAGCGATGTTACGACGTTCAGATTCAACGGTCATGATCGAAAATCTGGACGCCTATCGCAGCAAACTGAGCACCTGGAACACCATCTCAGATGATGGCCGCCAGCGACTCGAAGACGAAATAAGAACACTCGGGCACCAGATCTATCTCTCCGTCGAATCGCTGTCAAACCAGGAGCGAAGAATGCTTGAGAGAGCCGTTCAAGAGTCTCAGTGGTTTTTGTTGATATTCCTTCTTGCCATTGGACTTGCGATTTATGTCGTCGGGCGTCAGCTCAAACGCCTGGTGCTCACACCACTGAAGAAACTGGAGTCCCGGTTGAAACCGATAGCGGAGGGCCGTTTCAACCAGCTGCAGCCACCGTCGAGTGATCGTGAGTTCATGACGTTTACGGATGCTTTCAATCGGATGCTGAAAGAGCTGGAAATCCGCCAGCGGCGAATGTTGCAGTCAGAGAAGCTGGCATCGCTGGGAATCCTGGCATCCGGAGTGGCCCATGAGTTGAACAACCCGCTGTCCAACATCTCTTCGTCCTGCCAATTGCTGATGGAGGAGCTTGCAGAGGCCGATCCGGATCAGCTCAATACCTGGTTGAAACAGATTGACAGTGAAACCGAACGTGGGCGCAACATCGTTCGAACCCTGCTGGATTTCGGCAGCCAACGGAACTTTCAGAAGCATCGGGTCAAGCTGTCGGATCTTGTCAATGAGACCGAAACCATCATCGGAAAAACGCTGAAGCAATACTCGGCGAATCTAACGCTGAATATTCCACCCGATCTGATGCTCGACGTTGATAAGCAGCGTCTTCAGCAACTGTTCATTAATCTCATCCAGAACGCCCTCCATGCGGCAGGACAGGGTGTGCATGTGCGTATCAGTGCCATGGTGTGCGAAAAGGGTGTGTCGATGATCCCCGAAGGAGCCGAGGTTGCTGGCAATCTCAAATGCATCACCGATTACGATGGCCAGTTTATCGAGATACTGGTCGCCGATGACGGCCCCGGCATACCCATAGAGCATGTTTCAAAAGTCTTCGACCCGTTTTTTACGACGAGTGAACCAGGTCAGGGGGCAGGGCTTGGATTGTTTATCGTGCAGGAAATCGTGCGCGAGCATGATGGCTGTCTTGCCATTGCTTCGCGGCCAGGGAAAGGCACACAGGTCATTGTGTTGCTTCCTGCCGAGGAGTCGAGCCGTGACTGAACTATCGTCCGGGACTGGACGGATCCTGATCGTCGATGACGAAGCCACCGCCGTTGAAAATCTGGCTCACGTATGCCGCAAGCAGGGCCACGAAGTCACCACGCGAACAACGGGCGTGGGTGCAATCGAGGCCCTGGAAAAAAACCGCTTTGATGTCATTCTGACCGATCTGAAAATGGAAAAAGTCGATGGCATGGCCGTACTGCGTCGGGCGAAGGCGCTGGATCCGGAAACCGCTGTGGTGCTGATAACCGGCTTTGCCACACTGGATTCAGCCGTGGAAGCGATGAAAGCCGGGGCATTTCACTATATCGCCAAGCCTTTTCGCCTGGATGAAGTGCGGGAAGTCGTGCGTAATGCGCTCGAGCTGGTCCGTTTGAAAAGGGAAAACCGTGAGTTGAAGGCGCAGCTGACCAACAGCCGGAATGCGCCCACTATCATCACGCAGGACGCAGACATGCAGCGCCTGCTGGAGACTGCGCGACAGGTTGCCTCCACCAATACAAATATTCTGATTACCGGAGAGAGCGGCACCGGTAAGGAATTGCTGGCCCGCTTTATCCATGCGCACAGTGGCCGAAGCGAACAGACCTTTCAAGCTGTGAATTGCGGCGCCCTGCAGGAGGACTTGCTGGCCAACGAGCTCTTCGGACACGAGAAAGGCGCCTATACCGGAGCTACTGAAGCAAGCAAAGGGCTTATCGAGGCCGCGAACCAAGGCACGCTGTTTCTGGACGAAATAGCGGAGATGTCCCTCGGAATGCAGGTAAAACTTTTACGCGTCGTTCAGGAGAGAGAAGTCCAGCGCCTGGGCTCAACTCAGGCTGTCCCTGTCGATATCCGTCTGATTACCGCTACGCATCGTGATTTACTTGATGAAGTTGCAGCCGGGCGTTTTCGGCAGGACCTATATTACCGTCTCGACGTCGTAGCACTGCACCTGCCCTCATTGGTGGAACGTCGGGAGGATGTTCCGCTGCTGGCATTATACTTCCTGCGTAAACATGCACTGCGCACTGGACGTGCAGTTAACGATATAGCTCCCGCGGCGATGGCTGCTTTGCTCGATTACGACTATCCGGGAAATATCCGAGAGCTTGAAAATCTTATGGAACGCGCAGCAACCCTGTCGCACGAAGAGCAAGTAACGATGACAGACTTGCCGCCTGCCCTGGTCGAAAAGACTGTACATGTCGTGCGGGAAGCAGGGGGGCGCCTGCCTACCCTGGCAGAACGTGAGGCTGATTATATTCGTTACGTGCTGGAGCGTAGTGGACAAAATCGTACACGTGCAGCCAGGATCCTTGGTATTGATCGCGTTTCCCTGTGGCGGAAGTTAAAAAAATATGGCATGGAGGAAGGGCCGCATACCTGATGGCGTATTCAGGTCGTATGCAGCTCCGGGGCAATATCGATTGAAGGTATGA
>Ga0209536_100015073_pt1 | contig 11048 bp, 9 predicted proteins | sample DeeMarSeWOR28_12_FD_187461 | JGI IMG/M metagenome (GOLD analysis project Ga0209536, IMG submission 187461) | Marine sediment microbial communities from White Oak River estuary, North Carolina - WOR-2-8_12 (SPAdes) (version 2) | ecosystem: Environmental > Aquatic > Marine > Intertidal zone >... | reverse complement strand
CGACTTCATCGCCGCCGCCACGACGATCGCGGTACCGTGCTGGTCGTCGTGAAACACCGGGATCTTCATGCGTTCGCGCAGGTATTCCTCGACGTAAAAACAATCCGGCGCCTTGATGTCTTCGAGGTTGATGCCACAAAAGGTCGGCTCCAGTCGCTCGATGGTTTCGGCCAGTTTGTGCGGGTCTTTCTCGTTGATCTCGATATCGAACACGTCGATCCCGGCAAAACGCTTGAACAGCACCGCCTTGCCCTCCATCACCGGCTTGGCCGCCAGCGCGCCGATATCGCCGAGTCCGAGCACCGCGGTGCCGTTGGTGATGACCCCGACCAGGTTGGCGCGCGAGGTGTACTCGCGTGCGGCGAGGGGATCCTTCTCGATTTCGAGGCAGGGGAAGGCAACACCGGGAGAATAGGCCAGCGTCAGATCGCGATGCGATGTCATCGGCTTGGTCGCCTCGATACGCAGCTTGCCGGGCGTCGGATACTTGTGATAGTTGAGTGCTTTTTCGCGATCTTCGTTTGACATGAGCGGTTTCCTGGAATGATGCGCGCAGTATACGGCGAATCGGATTTACTTTCTAAGAGTCATTACCTTGAAATTACCGCATCGATGCAGGATCCGCGTACGCGCAGGGATCACCAGCAAGCCTGGGACGCGAGGCGCGCTTAGACATCGTAGCGCTTGTGTTCGCTGCGCCGCCGTCCCGAGCGCTGGCTGACCACGCCGACGATGTCCGCAACCCGATTGGTCAGCGGAACATCGTCAAGCGCCGGATCCAGCGCGCGCAGCAGCCAGTCGTCTTGCTCGATAATCAGTTGGCGGAAGATCAGTTCGCCGTCGGGGCGCGCGATCACGTAGCAACCCGAGGTTACGCGCCCGCCGGGATCGACGATAAGGATCTGGCCATCGAGAAACTCGGGCGCCATATCGTCGCCGATCACGCGCAGGGCAAAAGGTTCGCTGGCGCTGCAGTTGCCGAGATCCACCGTATCGTTCATTCGCCCTCGCGCGCTTTTTTCTGCTGTATGCGCCACATGTCGGCGTAGAGCCCGTTCGCCTGGATCAGTGATTCGTGATCGCCCTGCTCGCAGATGCGTCCCGCCTGCAGCACGATGATGCGATCCGCGTCGATCACCGTGGACAACCGATGCGCGATGACCAGCGTTGTCTTGTTATGCGAGATTCGCGTCAGCGCGTCAAGAATATTCTTTTCCGACTGGCTGTCGAGGCTCGACGTGGCCTCGTCGAACACCAGGATGGCGGGGTCTTTGAGCAGCACGCGCGCGATCGCGACCCGCTGTTTCTCGCCCCCCGACAGTTTCAGCCCACGCTCGCCGACGATGGTGTCATAGCCCTGCGGCAGCCGGTCGATGAAAGCGTCGATATCGGCCAGCCGCGCCGCTTCGCGCACGTCCTCGAAGGAAGCCTGCGGACGCGCATACTGGATGTTGTACAGAATCGAATCGTTGAACAGCACGGTATCCTGGGGCACGATGCCGATCGCCTCGCGCAGGCTCTGCTGCGTCACCGCGGCGATATCCTGGCCGCTGATCAGGATCTGCCCCTGGTCGATGTCGTAAAAGCGAAACAGCAGGCGCGCTATGGTCGACTTGCCCGCGCCCGAAGGGCCGACGATCGCCAGTTTTTCGCCATCGTCGAGCCTGAAGCTGACGTGCTCGAGAATGCGCCGGTCGGCGTTGTAATGAAAACCGACGTCGCGGAATTCGATGCTGGCGCGCTCGACGTGGAGCGGCCGGGCGTCGCTGCGGTCGACGATTTCGACCGGGCGCTGCAGCAGCTTGAGCACCATGTCCATATCGGCGAGCGCGTATTTCAGCGAACGGTAGATGATGCCGAGAAAATTCAGCGGCAGGAACAGCTGCAGCATCATGGTATTGATCAGCACCAGGTCGCCCAGCGTCAGCTGTCCGTCGACCACGCCCTGCGCCGCCAGGAACATGATGCCGGTAACGCCGATCGCGATGATCGCCGACTGGCCGAAGTTGAGCAGCGACATGGTGTTCTGGCTCTTCACCGCGGCGTCTTCCCAGGCGCTCATGGTGTCGCGGTAGCGCGTGATTTCATGCTCATCGTTGTTGAAGTACTTGACCGTTTCGAAGTTCATCAGGCTGTCCATCGCGCGCCCGTTGGCGCTCGAATCGAGCGCATTCATTTCGTGGCGGAAATGCATGCGCCACTCGGTCACCAGCAGGGTGAACGCGATGTAGATTATCACCGAGAAAAAGATGATACCGGCAAACATGGCGTCGTACTTGCTGAACAGGATCACCGCCACCAGCACGAATTCCGCGGCGGTGGGAATGATGTTGAACACCAGGTAATTGAGGATCGCGCTGATGCTCTGGGTGCCGCGTTCCATGTCGCGCGAGATGGCGCCGGTGTTGCGCTCGAGGTGGTAACGCAGCGACAGGTTGTGCAGATGGCTGAGCACCGATACCGACAGGCTGTTCATCGCGTGGTAGCGCACGCGCGCAAATATCGCGTCGCGCAATTCGTTGAACCCCGAATTGATAAATCGCAGCAATCCGTAGATCAGCAACAGCATTACCGGCAGCACTACCGCGTGCGTGTAATTCGCGTTCAGGTCGTCGACGATGTGTTTCAGCACCAGCGGCACGCCGACCATCGCCAGCTTGGAGATAACCAGGCAAATCAGCGCCAGCATGACCCGGCCGCGATACTCCCAGACGTAGGGCAGCATCGCGCGCAGGTTGCGCCAGTCTTCGCGGTTGGAGTGTTCCTTCTCGGTGCGCCCGAAGGCGGGATGAATGGCTATTGCTTGCGTTCCTCGAAGTTGAAGCCCTGCACCTTGGCAGGATGATCGATACCAGTCTGCGCTTAAAAACGACTACAGTACACGGCGCGGCAACAGCCGTAAACCATTGCCGGGCGAGCTGTCAGCGAAGCCGCCCCCGGCAACAGGGACTTGCCCCGCGGGGCGCGGGCGGCGATACTGACGGCGCCCGCATGCGGTGCGCAGCGCGCGCATTCGGACAACAGCGAAGATCGACCCGCAAAGCGGCAAGATCGGCCTTTTATCAACCCCTGTCGACGCCAGCCAGATGACCACCAGCAAGCCATTCCTGATCCTGCAACTGCGACCGGAAGACGACACCTCGAACAACGAGTTCGCGGCGATCCTGAACTATGGCCAGCTCGCACCCGCGGAAACCCGTCGGCTGCGCATCGAAAACACCGGCATTCCCGAACTCTCGCTGGCCGACTACGCGGCGGTGATCGTCGGCGGCAGCCCGTTCGACATCAGTACTCCGCCGGAGCAGAAATCACCCATCCAGCACCGCATCGAGAGCGATTTTCGCCGCCTGTTCGATGAGATCGTGGCCAATGACATCCCTTTCCTCGGCGCCTGCTCCGGTTGCGGATTGCTCGGTTCCTATCTCGGCACCCCGATTTCGAAAAAGTATGGTGAACCGGTAGGCGGCGCAGTGGTCAGCGTCACCGAGGCCGGGCGCGAGGATCCCCTGCTGGCCGGCCTGCCGGACCAGATCACCGTGCTGTGCGGGCACAAGGAAGCCTGCGACAGCGTGCCGGCGGGTGCAACCCTGCTGCTCAGCGGCGAAGCCTGCCCGGTACAGATGTTTCGCGTCGGCGAAAACGTCTACGCGACGCAGTTCCACCCCGAGGGCGATGGCGAGGGTTTCACCGTGAGAATCCACGCTTACAAGCACCATGGTTACTTCCCCGCCGAGGAGGCCGATGAGCTGATTCAGGCGGTCACCCGGCAGGACACGCCGCACGCGCGCGAGATACTGCGCCGCTTCGTCGCGCGCTATCGCGCTCGGGATTGACGCTGGAGACAATGTCTGCCGCTACCATAGCGGCGTCGCGCGTAACGGTTGCTCTGTTCAGCGGGATCGCGGAAATTTGCGCCGCTTATAAACTTGTTTATTTTTCTATCGGGAAAAAAATTCGCTAGAATGAACAAATTCTGATTTTCGGACCACCGCCATGCGCCACCTAATCTCCAGCCTGATTCTTGCCTGTCTCGCCATCACCTCGGCATCCGCCGGTGAAGGCATGATCAACGTCCCCAGCGCGCACCCGGTGGCGGTAACCGCCGATCGGCTGGAAGCCGCACTGGGGGGCAGGGGCATGACGGTATTCGCGCGCATCGACCACGCCGCGGGGGCGCAGAAGGCCGGCAAATCCATGCCGCCTGCCCTGCTGCTCATCTTCGGTAATCCAAAGGTGGGAACTCCGCTGATGTTGTGCAGCCCCAGCATCGCCATCGATTTACCGCAAAAGGCGCTGATCTGGGAAGATGCCGATGGTAAAACCTGGATATCTTATAACGACCCGCAATACCTCAAGCTAAGGCATGACACTCAAGGTTGCGACGAAGTGCTGAAGAAAGTCACCATGGCGCTCGGCAATTTCGCCAGCAAGGCGGGCGCCGCCGAGTAACCGCTGGCGCGGCCTAGTCCATGTGGAATTCGTTGAAATCGAGCATCCAGGTCTCCCGCTTACCGGCTTCGCAAAAAGTCTGGGTCGACGGATGCGCCAGCAAGCTTTCAACATAAGCCTGTGAATCCGCCTGCAGCGAAACGCCGTAGGTTTGGCAGCGACTGGCTACCGGAGCGTAAAACGCGTCGGCAGCGGTGAAGCTTGCGCCAAACAGGTAAGGCCCCGCCCCACCCCACCTGGATCTCGCCCAACGCCACAGGCCCTCGATGCGATCGAGGTCAGCGCGTACCGCGCCATCAACGGTAAAGGTTTTGTACTCGCGGCGAACATTCATCGGCAGGCCTGATCGCAGCGCGGCGTAGCTCGAGTGCATTTCCGCGCACAGGCTTCGCGCCGCCGCCCGCGCGCCCATATCCCGCGGCCATATTCCCGCCTCGGGGTGTTGCTCGTGGATGAATTCGGCGATCGCCAGGCTGTCCCACAGCGTCAATTTTTCGTCACCGTCAAAGACCAGCAGGGCCGGAACCGTGTTGGCAGGGTAATTCTCCTCGACGAAACGAGCATACTCTGGCACGTAAAGCGGCACGACCTCGTGCTCGAAATCGATGCCGAAGGCATCGAGCAGCAGCCAGCCGCGCAGCGACCAGCTCGAGTAGGCCTGGTTGCCGAGGATGAGGCAATAACGCATCGGTTAATCCACGTATTGGTCGAGGCGCTCATGATAATTCAGCGCCGGGTAAAAATTAAGGTAAAGCACGCGCAGCGCGGTCCGGGGTAGCCGAGCCTTGCTGAATACTTTGGAAGACTCCCCTGTTAATTTCCTTCTATAAGACCTGGTTTCCCGCCGCAGTTGCGCTAACTACATGGACATCTGCTCGCGAATTCCTTTTGCCACCTGCTCGGCCAGTTGCACCGTCAGGCGACTCAGAGCCGCGACCAGAGCCTCATAGGAGGAAGCTGTCGGAGTAGATTCGCCTGCCGCGCTTTCCTTGAATTCGAAGGCTTCCCGCCTCAACTCCTTTTGCCCATCCGCATCGAGCAAACTCCAGACTCCACGCAAAACCGCTTCACCGCCGAGCGCACCGTCGAAGCGCTCCACGCGAACGATGGTCTGATATTCAACCTTCCAATAGGAAGGCCATGGAGATACCACGACCTGATTAGACTGCAGGCTCTGGCTCAACTGGTTGGCGACCAACTGGGTCATGTTCTCATCCAGGTTGCCCGCCCACCACGCGAAATCAGCCAATCTGATTTCATACTCACCATCACGGGTCACGATCTCCGATCTTTCCAGGTAGCCCGGCAGCCGTAACCTCCAGACGCCGATTGCGGGCCCGCTATTGGCATTTGTTCCCTGCACTTTCGATCCCTGTTCGGCACTCAACAGGTAGAAATCGGTTTTAGGTGAACTGCCGCAGGCAGTCAGCAACACTAGCAAGCTTACAATGGAAACATGGCGCATCATTCGTCGATCTCTCCGGGTGATGATTTATCGGTTACGGTCAGGGGCCTTTTTTGCCCCTCAGCAATGCTTCCGGATGTCTTTCCAGATAGTCAGCCATACCGCGCAGGGCGGCGGCGGCCTTGGTTATTTCGTCCAGTGCCCGCAGCGTCTGCAGGCCCATGGCCCCGCCTTGCGCGGCATTCAGAGACCCGATCAATGCATCCAGATTTGCCAGTGTTCGATCCAGGTTGCTGGCGATCCGTTCGTAGGGTATGGCTTCGAGTCTGGAGGTTGACGTCGCCAGGTTGTCACCAATCTGGCTGATCGGTAACCCGCTGATATCGTCCATCGTTTGCGCGAGGCCATTACCGATCCTGTCGAACGGAATCGCGTTGATATCGCCCATCGTCTGCGCGAGGTCATTACCGATCTGCGTAATTGGAATCGCATCGACTTTGGCCAGGATTGCATTGATATTGACCAGGGTGCTATCGATTTTTGCCACGATATCGTCCAATCCTTCAGACATTGTCGGGAACACGGCCAAACCTTCCACGTATTCCACCGGCTGCGGTTCGGCATTCGGAAACATAGCGAATACGACCAGCGACTGCCCGGTCAGCAGGTTGCCGGTTTGCAATTTCGCGCGCAGACCCCGTGTCGCCATTTTTTCAAAAAAGCGGTGAATATTGGCGGTTCGTTCGGCTTCAGGTACGGTGGCGTAAGGTCCTTCTACCGGTAAACGAGCCGGTTCGACCTTGACGATTGCGTAGGTTAGCAGTTCCTCACTTTGTTCACGGTAATCGACGGATACCTTCGTTACGGTTCCAATCCGCAACCCCTTGAATTCTACCGGCGCACCTTCCTTCAGGCCCTTGACGCCTTTCTCAAAATAGAGCTTGAGCGGCACGTTGAACGCCAGCAACTCCGTTTCTTCGGCAATGTTCTCCTTCTCCGTGTTGTACAGGGTAAATTCACTACCAGCCTTCGCCTGTGGGCCTGCCGACAGGTCACTCGTGTTAAAAGCGATACCGCCTGCTATCAGGGTTGCCAGCGATTCCAGGTCAAGATTTATCCCTTCGGCTCCCAGGTCGACCTTGACACCGGATATATTCCAGAAACGCGTGTCCATTTTAACCAGCTTGTCATAGGGCTCACGTATGAAAATATCGATATCTACGCTGGAATTGTCCTTGGCCAGTTCGTATCGAGTTACCTGGCCGACCTCGATATCGCGATATTTTATCGGCGATTCCCTGCCGAGAGATCCCAATGAATACGCTTTCAAGCGGTAATGGGTACCCGGGTTGCCCAGCTGATAAATCTCGGGCTGCTCCAGCCCGACATACTCTGTTACCGGTTTGTCGGTTTTTAATCCTCCGGGATCGACTTCTATGTAAGCGCCGCTGAGCAGGGTATCGAGGCCGCTTACGCCGCCGAGACCGATTCGTGGTTTGACTATCCAGAAGCGCGTTTTCTCGGTAAAATGATTTGCCGCAACGTCCGGAAATTCCATTGTAACGGTAATTGTAGCCAGATCCTCGGCTACGTGCACCGCTTTCACCTTGCCGATTACGATGTCGCGTAACTTGACCACGGTTTTCCCGGCTTCGACTCCCGAGGCATCCTTGAACGTCACCACGATTACCGTGTTTTCCTTCATGGCATTCTTGAATACCATGTATCCGCCAACCAGCAATGCGACGATGGGAATCACCCAGACCGGATTGAAGCGGCTGCTTTTTCTCTTGACGTTCGCAGTCGCAACTTGCGGCGTAGATTGGCCGGGCTGATCAATCATTTTTTATTCCTTTCGGTCCCAAATCAGTTTGGGGTCAAGAGCCATTTCCGCAAACATGGTTAAAATAACCACCAGTGCGAAAGCTATGCATGCCGGACCCGGATGAATAGAGGTCAGGTTACCCATCTGTATCAGCGCCGCCATCAAGGCCACCACGAATATGTCGAGCATGGACCATTTGCCGAGAATCTCGGCTAACTTGTAAAGGTCGGTTCGCTGATGTCTACGCACGGTTTCGCCACGTTGAATACTGATCAGCAAATAGCCGATTGCGATTATTTTCAACAACGGCAGCATCACGCTGGCGGCAAAAATAACCACGGCGAGGTACCACTCACCGTGCGACAAAAAGTATACAACGCCACTGATTATCGTATCCCCTTCCGTGTTACCAAATGCCGTGGTACGCATCATCGGCTCGGTGTTAGCCGGAATATACATGACAAAGGCGGAAATCAGAAAGGCCCATGCCCGGCTGATACTGTTATGCTTGCGGTAATGCACCTCCGACCCACAGCGCGGACACTCTGTCTCGCCGTCGGCCTGCATCCTGACCGCCAACCCACAGGTATGACAACCGGCTATCCCCTGCTCCATCGCGTTGCCTACACTAGCCTGCATTTTCAGCCTCGAACTGTCTCTCGTAATCACCGCCCAGGTGTTCCCACAGAGTGTGCGTTTCCAGCGAAGCGATGCTCGCCGCATAGAGAAATATCAATACCAGGAAAGCATAGAATCCGATGCCCAGCGCAATATCCGCGAGTGCCGCCAGTTTCACCAGTGACACCAGTATACCGAGCAGAAAGACATCCAGCATGCCCCAGGGTAGCAGGCGACTGAGCCACACCAGCAGGGTCCTGGTGCCGGGCCAGTTCAAATCGAATCGAATGGAAGCCAGTACGTAGAACAGGCCCACAATGGTGAGTCCGGGAAAAAACACGCTTGGCAGCCAGACAATCGCGGCAAGTTCGGGGCTGCCGGCATGGATAAAGGCCAGCGCCGCATCGGATATCGAGGCATTTTGCACGAGTCCGAGAATGCTGATGGACATTACCGGGTTGGTATTGGCAATGACAAACATGATCATCGAGGCAAAAATATACGCCAGCGGTTTGTCGATACCGCCTACCGGGTTTCTGAACAGCCGCGAGCCGCAGCGCACGCACAGCGCGTCGTGGCCGGGCTCTACCGCGGGCACACGCTGCAACGCATCACAGTCATGGCAGACGAACAGGGTACCCCGCTGAGCGATAGATTCGATGCTGTCCGTACCGTCGTTTAACAAGACTTACCTTAGCAGTTATCAATTTAAAGAATTTTCGAACAACGGCCTGGCAGCAGACCACCGTCCGTCAGTATATACACACATCTACTGCATGGTATAGCGGGTCGATCGAAACAGGCAGGCACTCGGGCGCTGGCTACTCGGTCGCCTGCCCCGCCGCTTTTTGCTGCGTTTCCCGATACCTGGTGGCAAATTCGGTACAGCCACCGCCGCGTTTATTGCTGTGAACCAGCTGCTTCCACAGCATGTCTACCAGCGCGAGCGGCACGAATACCTCGGGTACCAGAACCAGTCCGCCGATACCTAGAGCCGCCGCCTTGCCGGTCGAGGTATGCACGTCCGGGTCCCGCAGCGGCCCCCTGATCTCGGCCGATGCAATGCTGGTGTGAAAAGTCCGTTTCTCCTTCGGCAGCAATACCATGTCGATCGTTTCCAGCCCCAGGTCGATGTTTGCCTTGCCCTCGATGATCACGTTGGGGCCATCGGCCACCAGGAGATTGCTTTTCGCGACCCCCTGGTCGACATCAAAATCCATGATCAGGCAATCCACCTGGGTGTAGGAATCCTGGAAAGTGACCATTCCGTACATCCAGCCAAACACGTTCGCCGACAGAAAATCCAGGTACGATCGGGGAAACCGGGCGTTTTCCAGGCCAAAACCCACGTCTCCCGACAGCTCGGACGCCATCTCGTGCGCAGAGTCGCCGCTGGCTTTGACATCGATCTTCAGATGAGCCTCACCCTCTACCGGGACCTCGGTTTGCAGCTGCGAAATAAGGTTCCCGAGGAGCAGGTGTTCAGCCCTCATCGTTAGCGTCGCCGACGGACGCTCGCGCGTGTCGAGAACCAGGTCGAGCTGGGTTTCCCCTCCCTCGAGGACCAGGCGCATTGGCGATACCCGCAGCACGCCGTCGGTCACGCCGATTTCGCCGGTCAGTTTATCGATCGCGAAATCGGTTCCGGTAATCTGGTCGATCAAAACCTCCAGTTCCAGGTTGAAATTCTGCAGGCCGCTAAAATCGAGCGGCTCGTGGCTGAATATCGGTTCAATTTGCCTGGCCTCGCGGACCGGCTTCGCTTCGGGTGGCTGCGCACTGGTATCAGGACTAGCCTTTTTCGGGGCGTCAGGGTCCTCGCCCATACGGAAGTTGAGGCCGATATCGGGCAGATACAAATTCGCAATAGTGAACTTGCCGCGGATAAACGGTTTGTCGTTCACCTGGGTAATGGCCAACGTCGTTTCACTCTGTATCCTGCCAATGTTGTCCAGGCCCCGGTAGTCGAGTTTGCTCCGGGTACCCGAGAGCACGCCCTTGCCATGGTAGGGTTGATAACCAGAGAGGTCGATATCGAATTGTGCGCCGAAGGCTGCCGGATCGGGTATTCGTAATTGCGTGTTCATCTGAAGATTATAGGAATTGTCGACTTCACCATCGACAAGGAGTTCGTACAATTCCGTGTCGATGCTGGCCAGGTGGAGTTTCCTGATCCACCAGTGTTGGTTTACTTCGGCGATGTTTACCTCCCCTTGCAACTGCCCCAGCGCATTCGCGTCCGTATCCGGATTGAAAATCGCCATCAGTTCAGAAAGGGCGACGTTGAATTTGGCATTCAACTGGTTTGCGCCCGCCGTCCTGTTGTCTACCGTGCCGCTGAACCAGATAACCGGCTTGCCCGCGGCGGCGCCGACTGCAGCGCTGTTCAGGCTGAAATCGATCGGATAACTGCGCTTTTCGCCACGCGGCTGCCCAGTCGTACCCACGGTACCTTCGAGCCGCAGGGCCAGTGCGTCTATCGTCCCCGCCGCGCTCACGGTCACGGGATCCTTAGCGTCGTCATTCTCGATCGAGAAGTGACTCAGGTTGGCCTTGCGTTGTTGATACCCCTCGCGGTATTCGAGCGACAGCCGCGCGAGCTGCATTTTTTCGATGACCAGCGAGGGCAAGTCGAAACCCTGCCATTCGCCTTCGTTCCAGTGATCGTCGCGCACAGCGGCTCGTTCCAGCTTCGCTTGCCCCGCCGTCTCTACCACTGTGATTTCGGCATGCGCATCTTCGAGCCGCAGA
>Ga0209536_100015072_pt1 | contig 11048 bp, 10 predicted proteins | sample DeeMarSeWOR28_12_FD_187461 | JGI IMG/M metagenome (GOLD analysis project Ga0209536, IMG submission 187461) | Marine sediment microbial communities from White Oak River estuary, North Carolina - WOR-2-8_12 (SPAdes) (version 2) | ecosystem: Environmental > Aquatic > Marine > Intertidal zone >... | reverse complement strand
TCGGTCCCATCCCCGTCTATCTTTAGAAGCCAGAACTTTTTCTCCTCAGGCAGGCCTTCGATCACTATCGCCTTGTACCCCAGCCGGGCGATCTTCTGGCTGAAGGGGGTGCCGGCGTTCGCCTCCTTGATGCCCCCTGTCAGAGGAGATTTGCCTCCCACCGAGATTCTCCCCGAGCTGGGAGCACTGGTCCCCGTGACGATGCCCGGGGCGAAGACCACCTTGTTGTTCGGTCCAAGGGGATTGCACGTGGGCTCTACCTCGTCGCAGACGATGTGATCCGTCAGCCATCTGCCTCCCATGTGTTTCATCTCTTCAGCAGCTTTCTCTGCAGTCGCCTTCAATTTTGACATGTCCACACGAAGAATTTTCTTCATCCACATTCAACCTTTTAGTATACTCGAACAGTAAAAAATAGCTAATATATATAAACATTGATGAGACGAAGAAAAACATTCCTCGGGGGGTTTTTCGGATATAAAGATGAAAGTGAGACCACTAGCCCTTGAAAGTTCGAGAGCCGTCCGGGGATCTATAGCAGTGCTTACTATGTTGTTTATTCCCATTGTTCTCTTCGATTGCCTTCCCTCAGGTTGTGTTCCCCTTATTGCTACTGAGAGTTACTTGCATTGTCGTAAATTGAATAATATTGGTTCTCGAGCTTGGATCCTTGGAGCGCTGATTTGAATGACGGCGTTTGTGGCCGAGATTTCATGGATTATCGGTCCGTAAACGTTCTTTATGCACGGTCTGTCCTTCTTTCAGGTTGGATTCTAAGCTCAAAGCAGTGGTACTAGTGGTGTCCTTCGCCTCGATAGCGTATCTTACCTACTTCTTCCTGTCGGGGCTGACGGTCTCAGATCAGGTGAACGAGGTGATACTGGAGATAACGCACTCGGGCGGTTTCGAGTTCTCGATCACGCAGAACGGGAAGGCGGAGATGAGCTCCTTCTACGGCAGGTTCGTGACCACCCTCATGAGGCCCTCGGAGGGTGAGTGGGTCATCTCGGTCTGGGCCGGGAAGATGGAGGGAAACCAGGCCACGATCTCTGTTGAGCTCAAGCTCAAGGACGGCACCGTCCTCGGCTATGAGATCGTCTCAGACCCCCACGGAGAGATCACGCTGTCAGTCGTCGTGGGCTGATCCGGCTGCATCCGATCTAGGAATCAGACGAGGAAAAACGCGGATAAGGGAGCATCCCATTTATAGGACATGCCTTCCTAGCGGCGCGCTTGAGTTTTCAGGTTTCTTTTGCTTGTTCTTGCGCGATGGTGTACCAGGTCTCAAAGAAGGTGCCGGGCATCTCCTTCGAGGCGGACCCGGGTTTCCTAACGAGCCTCAGAGCTCCCGTCGGGCACGTGGAGACGCACAGCCCGCAGCCTATGCAGCGATCCGTGTTGACGGCGACCCCGCTCTCCACGGGGGTTATGGCCTGCATCTGGCACCTTTCAAGGCATGCGCCGCAGCCCGCGCAGGCGTCTTCCTCGAAGCTCACTATGAAGGAGCTGGCCACTGCCTCGGAAGGCTTCGGGTGAGATTGAAGGCCCCTCAGTATGCCGCAGCAGTCGCCGCAGCAGCAGCATATCGCTGAGACGAACATGGAGTTGGTGGGGTTCAGCACGAGGTTGGCCTCGTTTGCCTTCGCCAATAACTCCACAACCTCCTCCATCTCTATCTTACGGCCCCTACCTGTGCGAACGTAGAAATCCGCGAAGTCGCCGAAGATCAGGCAGCTCTCCGTGGGGGCGTCGCAGCCCCTCCCCATCTTCTTCTCCTTGGTCCTGCATATGCAGGTGGCCACGGCAAACTTCTCGTGGGCCCTAACAAGCTCCTCCACGTTCTCGTAGGGGAGAACATCAAGCTGGGGGTCGATGCTCTCGTTGACGGGGATCGTGCGCATTTGAGGTATCGTCCTCGGACGCTCCACCGACCTGCTCGTGGACCAGTAATCGTTAATTTTTTGGAGAAGATCCTCATCCAGCCGGTTCACCTGGAACTCGTAGATGCCAATCACCCAGGGAGCAGCTTGGTAGAGGATGGGCCCCTCATCGGTTTTAACTGAGAAGATGAGCCCCTTCTCCGCCATCTCCTCCAGCCTCCGCTCCGCCTCGGCGACGGAAATGTTCGCTCTCCCTGCGATCTCTCCAGCCACTTCCTGGTCCAGCGTGAGGTGCGTCGCCAGCTCCGCCTCCTCAGGCGTGAACAGGTGCTCAAGGAGGCGAATGTGCTCGCCCGTGTCGCTTGGGCTGAAGCCGCTTGGGAGGCCGTCGAGGTGGTCAGCTAGTCTACTGTAAATAGATTCAATGTCTTCCATGGAGAATCCTCCAAGTATTGAGTCTCAATTGGTGTACGTGGATATTTAACGCTGATCACCTGAGTAGGGGACCTCGGAGAGCATCGCTGGCTGAAAATATTTTCAGGCCTTATCCCCTTTCAGGTGCGTCTTTTTTCACAAAGTATTGAAAAGTGTTAAAAACCTGAAGGAATAGTTCGGAATGGATGAAAATGGCTGAATTTAGTTACAGCCTGACTCCCGTCGAGGAGAAACCCCCGAGGAGGTACAGGAAGGGGAGCAAGTACGACCCCATAATAGACGAGTTCATGGCGGGAACCGAGGACCTGGTCGCCGTAGACGTCGAGGGAAAGGACCCGAACTACGTGAGAACTCAGCTCAAGAAACGGATCGAGGCGAGGAGGATGAGCGGTCTAAGGGTCTCCGTTGTCAACGACGTGGCCTACCTGGAGAGAGAGTAGCCCCAGGAGCCACACACGCGCCTCTTCCCCGTCCAGTGAGCGGAGTCTCGGCCCTAGGAAGGGTTTTGATCCAGGTAGAACATTCCATGCCCTGAACCCTGTTCCTAGGCGATGCTAGGAATCCGGGCGAGGGAAAATGAGTTTTTGGCCTTGCCCCTCGCTCGCACAAATTATTTAACCCTTATTTGCAGTTAAAATTACATAGGAGTCTGATGAGAATGTCAAAATCTACAACCCTGCCCCTGAGGAACCAGGTACCCCTCGCAGAGACATGGGACCTGGAGAGCATCTTCCCCTCCCCCGCGGAATGGGAGGCCGCCGGTGAGGAGATAAAGGGCTACATCTCCCAGCTCGCCGCCTATCAGGGAAGGATCAAGGAGGGCCCGAAGGCTCTGCTCGAATACCTGCGCCTGGCTGAGAAGGCGGGAATCCAGGCTGGCAAGTACATCAACTACGCCAGCAACTACTACTCCGTCGACACCACCGATCAGCGCACCGCTGCCCGCCTGGGCCAGGTGAGGAGCCTCGCGGCGCGGCTGGGGGCGGCTATAGCCTTCTTCGAGCCGGAGCTCATGTCCATCGGCTTAGACGTGGTCGAGGGCTGGATCCAGTCCACGCCCGAGCTGGCCTTCTTCAGCCACGCCCTGGACAAGCTGAGGCGCCGCCAGGCTCACGTGCGCAGCGGCGAGGTCGAGGAGGTGATGGCGATGACCGCGGACCCCTTCAGCGGCCCCTCCACAATCTACAGCGCCCTCAACAACGCCGATCTGAAGTTCAAGCCGGCCGTCTCCTCCGACGGCGACAGCATCGAGGTCGGCCAGGCAAGCATAAGCGGTTTGATCACGAACCCTGACAGGGATATCCGTCGCAGCGCCGGGGAGAACTACTCCGACGGCTATCTTGCGTTCAAGAACACCCTTGCCGCTACGCTCATCTCCCAGGTGAAGCAGGACGTCTTCAACATGCGGGCGCGCGGCTACGATTCCTGCCTGCACGCCTCTCTGGGCCCCAACAACGTCCCCGTGGAGGTCTACCACAACCTGCTGAAGGTTTTCCAGAAGAATCTGCCCACCTGGCACCGCTACTGGCGCCTCAGGAGGGAGATCATGGGCGTCGAGAAGTTCCACGTCTACGACATCAAGGCCCCCCTGACCCCCGCCAAGCCGGTGGTGCCCTTTGAGCAGGCGGTCGAGTGGATCTGCGAGGGGCTGGCCCCGCTGGGCGAGGAGTGCGTCGGAGTCGTGCGCAGGGGCTGCCTGGAGGAGCGCTGGGTCGACAGGGTCAGGAACAGAGGCAAGAGGCAGGGCGCCTACTCCAGCGGCACTCACGGTACGCACCCCTTCATCATGATGTCCTACGCCGACGACATCTTCAGCCTGAGCACACTCAGCCACGAGCTGGGCCACTCCCTCCACTCCTACTTCTCCCGCCGGGAGCAGCCCTTCATCTACGGCAGGTACTCCCTCTTCGAGGCCGAGGTGGCCTCCAACTTCAACCAGGCCCTCGTGCGCGACTACCTGTTCCGCACGCAGACCGACCGTGACTTCCAGATAGCCCTGATCGAGGAGGCCATGTCCAACTTCCACCGCTACTTCTTCATCATGCCCACGCTGGCCAGGTTCGAGCTCGAGGCCCACACACGGGCCGAGAAGGGGTCGCCGCTGAGCGCCGACGTGCTGATCGGCCTGACTGCAGACCTCTTCAAGGAGGGCTACGGCGACGAGGTCGAGTTTGACCGCGACCGCATCGGCATCACCTGGGCCCAGTTCGGCCACATGTACCGCAACTTCTACGTCTACCAGTACACGACCGGCATATCCGGGGCGCACGCCCTGGCGAAGCCGATTCTCGCGGGCGACCGCGACGCCGTCGAGCGCTACCACGGCTTCCTCAAGGCAGGTGGCTCACAATACCCAACCGACAACCTGAAGCAGACGGGAGTGGACCTCACCACGCCCAAGCCCGTAGAGAGCGCCTTTGAGTATCTGTCCAGCCTGGTAGACAGGCTTGAAGAGCTGTTCAGCTGACACATATTTCCACCTTTCCCCTTTTTTAGGTTCATTATCTGCGACGGAATCATGATCTAGGGTTGAAGGTAAGGAACGCAACGATGCAGCAGCTGACGAGACGAAGCCTCGAACGAAAGCTCTATCTTTGAGATGCAAATAACATTTATATTCTCGCCATCAAGGCTTCTAACCATGCCCGAGAGACGGTATAAATATCACACGGTGAATCTGCCCGACTCCCTCGCCGCGCTCATCGGGGAGGTGGTGGAGAGTCGGAAACACGGCTACACCAGCATACCCGACTTCGTTAAGGAGGCCGTGATGCGGTACCTACGAGAGCTAGGCTATCTACAGTAGTCTTATACGCATGAGACAGAGGTTAATCTCCTTTCTAGTGCGGCCTTGAGTATTCAGGGTCATATCTCCGTCTACATTATCATGGTGTGTGCGGAGTCGACCCACCATTTTTAATATCTCAAGGATATTTTACGCGTTTAATATGGCTACACTCACCCAAGAGATAAAGAATAAGGCCAAAGACTCGGGATTCGCCCTGGTAGGCGTGACCACCCCTGACAGGCTTCTCGACCTCCCTTATGGCTGGGTCTGGAAGGTCAAGGACCTCAAGAGGCCGGGGGAGATACTCCCCGAGGCCAGGTCGGTCATCGTCATGGCCCTCCGCACTTGGGACCAGGCCTTCTACACCGACATCGAGTCGCCGCAATGGCGAGGGTACGGCCTCCACCCGCCGGGCGAGGAGTTCGAGAGCTACTTCTTCGGGAACATGGTGACCGAGAACAGGGCCTGGCGGGTCGTCGAACACCTGAGGACGAGGGGATACAATGCGGCAATATCGAGAGACATGCCCATGAAGACAGCCGCCGTCAGGTGTGGCCTCGGCTGGCAGGGCAAGAACACCCTGCTGATCACCCAGGCTCACGGGCCCCGCGTGAGCCTCGTCTCGGTGCTCACCGACGCCCCCCTGGAGCCAGATGAGCCGTTCACGGGCGAGCTCTGCGGCGAGTGCGAGAGATGCATCAAGGCCTGCCCAACGGGTGCCCTGGAGCCCTTCCGGCTGAACATAGTCCGCTGCCTCACCTACTCGGCGGAGAGCCCCCACACGACCGACGTCCCCGCCGATGTCAGGGAGCTGGACAGGAAGCTGATTAAGCGCCCGACGGCAAACAGCTACATCGAGTGCACCACCTGCATCGAGGCCTGCCCCATCGGGAGGCCCAAGGAAGGATCGGGCCTGTCTTGAGCTCAGCTCACAGACGTTAACTTTAGGTAAAACGGGAAAAAAGTCGCAAAAAGCCTACTTTCAAGTAAAGCTCCCGTCACGGGCTCCATCTACTGAGTCTTCATTCGCGAGAGGAGAAGCATCCCGACCACTATCCCCAGCAGCACGGATGCGGCCGGGAAGCCCGGTATCCCCGCCGCCTTCTTCTCGACGGTGAGGCTCACGGCGCTCTGCGCTGAGGCGTACCCGCTTCCCTCCACAGCCACGACCACCTCGTGCTGCCCCTCAGGGATCTCGGAGGTCTCAAGAGAGGCCTGATATTCGCCGCCACCCCTGTCAGAGAGCTGAACGGCGTAGTCTCCCACCACGGCGACAGCGGAGACTCCTTCGACGGGCGCCCCCTCCTCGTCCTCGACGTTTGCCGAGACCGTCAGTGAGTCGCCTTGCGTGACGGTGCTGGAGGACAGCTCCACTGCCACGGCGAGAGAGGGCAAGTAGGGCTCCCTGCCGTCCAGGTTGAAGCTCGCGTCGGTGATGCCGAGGGTGGTGGTCGTGGTGATGGAGTACTCGTTGTCGTTGTAGTAGAACTCGTAGCGGGTGACTATCCCGGTGCCCAGGTGGACTGTGACGTCCCTCCACTCCGTCTTCAGCGGGGTGTACCCGGAAGCCGAGGCGGTCCTGACGTGGGCCGAGATGCTGCGCTCCCCCTCCATGAAGCTCTTCTCCGGCAGGTGGCTTATCTCATCCTCCAGTACGTCTCGGATCGTCCGGCCCCCGTAGTATAGCGGGTAGATCAGCGTCTCCTCAGGCCCGTCGCCCATCTTCCACGAGAGGCCCTGGGCCGCTGAGAGCCAGGCGTAGCTGTAGAAGGGCAGGTCGAGGATGACGGAGCTCCCGTACTCGTTGAAGACCTTGAAGCTCTCGTGCCTCTCCCTGACGAGGACGTGGGACCCGCCCTCGGTGAACTCCACGACCTCCAGCGTCAGGTTGCTGCTCCCCTCGCTGTGCGACATCCCAGTCCCCAGGGAGCCCGTGAAGGTCTCCCTGCTCCGCCCCCAGCTGATGACGTCCCCCGGCCTGATGCCCCAGACGCACCTCACCGTCGTGTCAGAGGCGGGCGCCTCGGGGACCTCGTGGATGTAGGGGGAGAACCTATCGAAGAAGCCGACGATGAAGGAATCCACCGGGGCGATGTAGGCCTGCCCGTGCCTCCCGTAGGGGATTATGTTTCTACCGGCTGCCGCGTCCGAGAAGAAGAAGAGGAGCACGTTGCCCTCTTGGTACATCCTCCTCCCGTAGAGGAACCTCTCGAAGATGGGCGCGTCGGGGGCCCACTGCTTCTGGAAGCTGAACTCCGTCCTCGCGTCCCCCTCCGACTCGAAGAGGTGGATCTCGACGTAGACCGACGAGTTGGTCAAGGCGTTCGAGTACATGAGGAAGTAGATGACTAGGGGCTCGGCCTCCCCCATCAGATAGTCCGAGGGCACCACGCCGAGGCCCTCCCAGAGCTCGACGTAGTCGCCGTAGGTCCCCTCAGTGATCGAGTCCAACGTCCAGCCCTCGACCACCAGGTCCTGAAAGTCGATCTCCTCAACGGCTCCCACTGCTGAAACTGTAAAGGCCAAGCAGGAGAGCACGAGAAAAATAGTCAATAGTCTTCCCTTGTGCACGCGTGATTTCAAAGAAGGCACCGTAATAACCTGCGAATTGGAAATATAAAACCTAATCTGGTTGCGCCGCTCCTGGATATCCTCGTCTTCTGATCGAGAAAATATATTTACTGTGAGCCAAATTTATAACTATGTCCCGGGTCAAGCGGATGCCACCGGCCAAGATCCGCACGTACCGCGTGGGATGCCCCTACTGCAGAGGTATCCTTCAGATCGACTTGAGGGGGCTCCAGCCTCGTGGAGGCGGGCACCTGAGGAACCACAGCTGCCCCGAGTGCTCGGGCAGGGACGAGTGGCACGAAGGGGACTTCGTCTTCTCCATATACCGCCTGCTAGACGTGCAGAGAAGCATCAGGAAGAAGGGTCCGTCCCTCATCGAGCTCAGGGTCATGGGCGTCGAGGGCGAGAGGGATGTCTCCCTGGAGACCGCCGCCGAGCTTCTCCTGCACCCCGGTGACACTATCTCCCTGAGCTACCCGCGCGTCTCGACGGGCGTCTTCAAGAGGAAGTGGACGGGAGAGTACTCCAGCGCCCCCGTGGCGCTGTGGAACAACACGACCCAGAAGGGCTGGAGGCTCTAGGCGAAGAAAAAAAAGGGAGTCCTCCAAGGGGTGAATGATGCCTCGCTGAGGGCCTCGATCGTTCAATCGTGGTTAATGTTTTAGGCAGTGATCCGCAGATTACATCGTATGGGAACTAAGAGATTCACCATTCTCCACTCCAACGACATGCACGGCGACTTCCTGGCGGAGGTGAGCGGCCAGGAGGGGAGGCTCATCGGGGGGCTGGCGCTACTCTCAGGCTACATCAACAAGGTTAGGGCGGAGGAGGAGAACGTACTCTTCGTCATATCCGGGGACATGGTCCAGGGCTCCCTCATCGACTCCGAGTACAAGGGCATCTCCACCATCGAGATAATGAACTACCTCGCCCCCGACATCGTCGCCCTCGGGAACCACGAGTTCGACTACGGCCTACCCCACCTCCTCTTCCTAGAGAAGATGGCCAACTTCCCCATCGTCAACGCCAACCTCTACATCAAGCAGTACAACAAGCGCCTGATGAGGCCCTTCGTCATCCTGAGGAAGGCGGGCTTCGACATCCTCTTCACGGGCATCATCACCGAGAAGGTGATGGACTCCATCAAGCAGGACGAGCTCATAGGCAGCTTCGTCTCCCTGGAGGAGGCGAGCAGGGAGGTGGGCAAGATCACCAACGCCTACAAGAACGACGACATCGACCTCACCATCCTACTCACCCACATCGGCTTCGAGTCCGACGTCGAGCTCGCCCGCCTCCTCAAGCCCGAGTGGGGCGTCGACATCATCATCGGCGGCCACTCCCACACGGTGCTCGACGAGCCCCGCCTCGAGAACGGCATCCTGATAGCCCAGGCCGGCGTCGGCACCGACCAGGTGGGCCGCTTCGACATCGTCGTCGACGACGACACCAACAGCGTCATCGACTACAAGTGGAGTCTGATACCCATCGACGACGACCTCGCCGAGCCCGACGCCAAGCTGCAGGAGTACATCGACTCCTTCAAGGAGGAGGTGGACAGGAAGTACAACACCATCGTCTGCAAGTTCGCCCAGAGGCTCACCCACCCGATGCGGGAGGTGGAGACCTCCCTCGGCAACCTGGTCGCCGACGCCTTCGCGGAGGTCGCCGAGTGCGACGCGATGCTCGTCGGCAGCGGCTCGATCAGGAGCAAGGAGATGGGGCCCATCGTGACGCTGAGGGATGTCCTCAGTTGCTTCCCCTACGACGACGTCCTGACGCGCTACACTGTGAGCGGCGGCTCCCTGCGGAGGGTTTTCTCCCACATCATGAGGCCAGAGAACAGGAACTCGGAGGGCGAGTGCTACCAGGTCAACGGGAGGGTGAGGGCCCTCTACGACGACGGGCGACGAGAGCTCGCCTCCCTGGCGGTGGACGGGGAGGAGGTCTCCGAAGCAGGCTCGTACACCGTCTGCCTGCAGGGGTACCACTTCAACAACTCGGCATCCTACCTCGACATCACCCAGGAGGAGCTGATGGCCGCCGGAAGGTGGAAGGTTGTCAGCACCTCGGCCCAGGAGGTCCTGGAGGAGTACCTCCGCAACCACCAGAACATCAACAGCATGGTCGAGGGAAGGCTGGCCTACAGGCAGTGACCCGCGGGCATCGGAGTCCCACCGTCAACCAACCTGCTCGCACATGATGAGCTAGCAGTTCCTCGCGTTGATTGTTTCAAGCTTCATCGTCAATAAAGATGCTGCGTTCATCGGATCGGTCTTTCAGAGGCTATATCAAGTGGTGAGAGCATCCTATCTAGAGATTCAACATGAAGATTGTGGTCCTACACGGCAGCCCCAGGAAGGGGATGAACTCCGACACCCTGGCCGAGCACCTCCTCAGGGGCCTCACAGAGCAAGGCGCACACGAGGTCACCCACTTCTACACGAACGAGATGGAGATCAGACCCTGCCAGGGATGCCTCGGCTGCGCCACATCCCCCGGCCACAACTGCGTAGTAGAAGACGAAATGCAGCAGATCTACCGGGCCTACAGGGAAGCCGACCTAATAGTCTGGGCGACGCCGATGTACTGGGGCTACATGACGGCGCAGCTCAAGGCCGTCCAGGACAGGATGGAGGCCCTCGCCTGGGAGGGGTTCGAGGGAAAGACCTTCGCCGTGATCATCACCTACCGCCACCACTACCAGTCCACCGTCGGCATGTTCGAGAGGATAGCACCCCACTTCAAGATCGACCTCCACACTGTGATCTGCTGCACCATGGACCGGGAGACGGGGAAGGACCTGCCCATCTCAGCCTGCGTGGAGGAGCTGGAGCAGGCCTACCAGCTCGGCAGGAAGCTCGGGAAGCAATAGGATAGCGCTGTGAGCCCTGTCTCCGGCTCTGCAAGATTGAGACAATACCCCTCAACTGACATCGCTTTGTGGTTCTGTAGTTAGGATATTGTTCTACGGAGTTGAACAGAGGCCCGTTTCAAGGCGTCAACTGTTCTAAAGCCTAGGATTATCTATCATCTCTGAACATGTACTCCCAAGGTGATGAGATGAGATCAAGCATGTTTGCGGCCTACTTCGACAAGAGGAAGCTCGCCAGCTACGCGATAATGGCCTTCGTCTTGGGCGGTCTCCTTGGAGGGGCGATGTGGAATATCGGGGGCATCTTCATACCCGATGTACCCCCCACAAACCTGCTCACGTACGGCTCGCTCCTCAGGTTCAATTCAAGGTCGGAGCTCGTGAACTTCCTAGAGACGATGCCGACGGGCTACGTCGGCGTCCCCAAGGGGATGGGCTTGCCGCTGCTCCTGTCGAGGCCCGCGATGGAGGCGGATTCCTCTGCCTCAAGCTCCCTGGG
>Ga0209536_100015071_pt1 | contig 11049 bp, 6 predicted proteins | sample DeeMarSeWOR28_12_FD_187461 | JGI IMG/M metagenome (GOLD analysis project Ga0209536, IMG submission 187461) | Marine sediment microbial communities from White Oak River estuary, North Carolina - WOR-2-8_12 (SPAdes) (version 2) | ecosystem: Environmental > Aquatic > Marine > Intertidal zone >... | reverse complement strand
CACCCAGCTCACAGCCAATGCAACAGGCAACCGTGAGGATAACGATCGCGTTGGTGCCGGCGGTCAGATCCGTGCGACCAAAAAACTGAATGTGAACGGGGAGCTGTCTTATGGCGATACTGGTCCGGGTGCAAAACTGGGTACCGACTACCTGATTTCGGACCGCAGCAGCATTTACTGGAACTATTCTCTGGCCAATGAGCGCACCGATAATGGCCTGCGCTCACGCAGCGGCAACATGAACACCGGTTTCCGGACACGTTATTCGGATACGGCGAGTATCTATGGGGAACAGCGCTATTCCCACGGTGATGTCCCTACGAGCCTGACACATGCGTTGGGAATTGATCTGGCGCCTACCGATCGCTGGACCTATGGTGCGAGCCTCGAAGTGGGTACATTATCCGATGACAGCACTGGTGCAGAAACCGAACGCAGAGCTGTCGGCCTGACCATGGGCTATACGCGTGCGGCGACACTGGGTGCGGCCGCTATCGAATACAGGACGGATGATACTGAAAATACCAGCGGTGATACTAACAATCGCGTAACGTGGCTGTTCAAAAGCAGCATTCAGCATCAGATCGACCCTTCCTGGCGACTGCTTGGCAAGCTGAATTTTTCCAACAGTGAGAGTTCACAGGGTGAGTTCTTTGATGGCAAGTTCACCGAAGCCGTGGTCGGTTACGGTTATCGGCCCGTAAGCAACGACCGCTGGAATTCGTTATTCAAGTACACCTATTTTTTCAATATGCCGACGACGGACCAGCTCACTAGCCAGAACACGGCCATCGAATTTATCCAGAAGAGCCATATACTGTCACTTGACACAATATATGATTTGTCAAAACGCTGGAGTCTCGGCGGCAAGTATGCTTATAGGCTGGGTCAGGTCAGTCAGGACAGGGTTGACGTAGAGTTTTTTGACAGCACTGCCAGCCTGTATGTGTTACGGGCAGACTGGCATTTCGTACACAAATGGGACGCGATTGTCGAGGCTCGCTTACTCGATTTACCCGAGGCACAGGACAGGCGCAGCGGCACTCTGTGGGGAATCTATCGCCATGTCGGCAAGAACCTCAAGTTCGGGCTCGGTTATAACTTTGCCGATTTTTCCGACGATCTGACCGATCTGGATTACGATACCCAGGGCTTTTTCATCAACCTGGTCGGCAAGATTTAGTTAACGTATACATTCGCTGCAGCGATGCCTGGATTTTTTCTCGCAAAGGCGCCAGGAGCGCAAAGATGTTTACTGTTGTTTATTTGTATGCGTCTGGATATGATCTGACAATACCGTCATTTGCTCCCAGCAAGGCCTGACAGTGTCGATGCATTCATAATCGCCATCACCTCGTCATGATAGGCCGCAGCGTGCGCCGTGCCCACCGGGACTGGCCACCAAACTTAAATTTCGCGGTGCGCATGGCGTACCCTACGTTCCGCCCATTCAGCTGTCAGTTCAATTCTGAATCTTTTCGACGATCCGTCAGGTCAGATCCGAGTGACTACAGCTTATCTCATAAAATATTTTCGTTTGTATTAATATTACTTCGCGCTCCTGGCGTCTTGGCGAGATAACAAGGCGTTATACATCTGTGATCATAATCAAGATTTTAATTCTATAGTGTAATTACGCGAATCAGGTCGGTGCCGCCGGCTTGCTGGTGGTGGCCGGCAGTCACGATTAAAGTATCGCCACTGTCGGCATAGGCCACTTGCTTTGCTTCTGCGATCGCGAACTCGATGCGTGCCAGGTCGGACAGCTCACCCTGGTAGAGGACCGGTATCACACCCCAGTTCATGCACAGTTTACGTGCGACCATTTGCGAGGATGTGATAGCCAGGATAGGGCAGGCGGGGCGGTATTTCGAAATCAGTCGCGAAGAGAAGCCGGTTTCGGTCAGGCAGATAATGGCCGCTGCCTGCAGATTTGCCGCCATACTGACCGCTGCCTGTGCCACCGACTCGGTGACCACGTTGGCAGGATGGGGTTTGATTTTCTGTAGATAACCGTATTCACTCAACGAAGCCTCGGCACGCATGGCGATGGTGGCCAGGGTGCGTACAGCCTCCACCGGGTATTTGCCGACAGCGGTCTCGCCGGAAAGCATAACAGCCGAGGTGCCGTCGAGAATGGCATTGGCCACATCACTCGCTTCAGCACGGGTTGGTTTCGGGTTGGTTTCCATCGAAGCCAGCATCTGTGTTGCCGTAATCACAGGCTTGCCATTGCTTACCGTGGTCCGAATGATGTTCTTCTGCGTGCTTGGCACATCAGCCAGCGGCAGCTCCACGCCGAGATCACCGCGGGCAACCATGATGCCGTCGGCCGCCTCGACGATTTCTTCCATATTGGCGACACCGGCCCGGTTTTCGATCTTGGCAATAATGGGGATGTATACTTCACGCTCGTCAAGAATCTCGCGCATCTTGTGGATATCGTCGGCGCTCTGGATAAACGAGGCTGCGATATAGTCGACATCGTTTTCAGCGGCAAAGCTCAGTTCCTTGACAATATCATCGCGGTTCTCGGGACTCACCGCACTCAATGCCAGCTGTGTTTCGGGCAGGTTTACGCTTTTGGAATGACCGAGCCTGCCACCGTGTACCACACGGCAGTCGATCACGCCATCCTCGACTCGGGTTACCTCGAGTTCAATCGCGCCATCATCAAGCAGGATGGGGGTGCCCTGTCTGACTTCCTCGAACAGTTTCTGATAGGTGATCGAAACGCCGGTGGCATCGCCCGGCCTGTCAGTGGTATACAGGTTGAAGCTCTCACCGGGCACGAGCCTGGCCGAATCAGCCTGCATCAGGCCGGTACGGATTTCGATGCCACGCGTATCGATCATGATCGCGATGTTTCTCCTGAGCTGGCTGGCCGCGGTGCGCAGGCGCGTGATCTGCTCCTTGTGGGCTTCGTGCGTGCCATGCGAGAGGTTCAGGCGTGCCACGTTCATCCCCGCTTCGATCATGGATTTGAGCATATCAGTAGATGAGCAGGCGGGCCCGATGGTGGCAACGATCTTGGTTTTTCTTACGTGTGCAGGTTTTGAGGGCGTGCTGTTCATGACGGATGGGTGCCTTTTATGTCTTTTTGTGATTCGTTGGTCGAAGTTGCATTGTATCTTACCGCTTTATCGACGGCAGTTCCTGATAAACAAAATCAGCATGATGTCCCAAAAAAACGCATTATTTTTGCACGAGCGGATCCTTCATCGCCACAAAGGGGATTCCTGGCGGATCCGGGCATCGCAATAAACTGTGATATTCGCGAAGATTCCCTATACAATGATTTCATAACTTAACCCGCATTTCTCACCCGGGGACGAGAAATTCGGGCTAACTCTTCGACCTGAAGGAGGTGCTGTATGCCTAAAGTTACGCAACGGTTATTCAAATCGTATCTGATTCTGGTTGTCCTGATGTTTTCCAGCGGTATTTCTGTTGCTGACGAACCCAGCAGTGACGCGGATGATGTCGTCAAGGTGGTTTACCACGCGGATTTCAGCGATGCACGCCGTTTCAGTGCGATGTTAACCAGTATTAATAATATGGTCACGTATTATCAGGATGAGTTGGTCGAGTATGATGTCAGGATTGTATTTGTTTCCCATGGTATTCGATTTCTGACGGACGACAAGCTCGAAGGTACACCGTTCAAGAGTGACTCCGAACTGGAAGAGCGCAGGGGTAACCTGAAAGGGCGCCTGACTTCGCTTCGGAATGTTCAGGGTGTCAAGCTGGAGCTGTGTGATATCACGCGGACCCAGATCGATCTGGATGATGACAGGCTCTATCAGGGTGTTGAACTGGTACGTTCCGGTGTGGTGAGAATCGCAGAGCTGCAACACCAGGATTTTGCCTACATCAAGATTGAATAAATCTTGGTCCGCAAATGAACGGAAATTGTTAGTGCCACCGTTGCCGAGGCAGCAGTCAATAGACTTTGCGTGCATAAAGACAACATTTAGTTTTTTCTTTGCGCTCCTGGTGGCTTAGCGAGAGAGCATGCTTCTATGTTGAGTGGGGTAGGGTGCGCCGTGTGTACCATGGTGCAGGAATCACACAACCTGGATGTATTTCGGTGCGCACGGCGCACCCTCCGCCTTCAGGGGATGTTAAATGGATTAACCTCGGAGAGGCGCCAAGGGTACAATAGTTTATATAGTCCGCAATTCAACGCAAACTGTATTCAACTCGCTCCTGCAAAGGCAGGGATAGCGATTTTGTCCGCAAAACATCCAACATTTTCTGTTTTTCTTTGTGCTCGTGGCGTCTTTGCGAGAGAACATAGTTGGATCATGATATTGCAGGGCCGCCGTATATGTGGTTCCATTGCCTGCCAGAAATAGCTACCCGGTGAATACTGAATATGAAAAGTCAATGGTCTGAGGCTGCCGCCGATGAGTTCGCAGATGATCCTCTACAGCTGAGGGCCTATAGCTCCCGGCTGTTGGGTCAGGACCCGGATCTGGTGCTGCACGGTGGCGGTAATACTTCTGTGAAAGTCACGGCCAGCAATCTGTTTGGCGATGATGAAGAGATTCTCTATGTCAAAGGCAGCGGCTGGGATCTGGGTGATATCGAAGCAGCTGGATTTGCGCCGGTACGACTGGACGTGCTTCGGCACATGGCCGGATTCGACCAGCTGAGCGACGCCGACATGGTGCGAATGCAGCGCGCGGCCATGACTGACCCCTATGCGCCCAACCCGTCTGTTGAAGCTGTGCTGCATGCAATCATACCCTTTACCTATGTAGACCACACCCATGCGGATGCTGTCGTTACCATCACCAATACACCGGACGGTGAAGCAACTGTCAGGCGAATATATGGCGACAGGCTTTTGCTTGTGCCCTATGTGATGCCGGGTTTTTTGCTGGCCAGAAAAGTTTATGAAATGACCAGGGATATCGACTGGTCGAAATACGAGGGTATGGTGTTGCTCAATCATGGCGTGTTCAGTTTTGATGACGATGCCAGGCGCAGTTATGAAAAAATGATCGACATCGTCACTACGGCAGAGCGTTATATTGAGTCACGGGCTGTGCTGGAGTTTAATATAGACAGTGAAACTGATGCCGATTTGCAGCTACTGGCAAAAACCAGAAAACAGGTCGCTGCGCAAAGAGGGGCGGCCGTTTATGCCTTGTTCGATGACAGTAGGGAAGCCCGCAGTTTCGCCTGTCGTCAGGATGTTGATGCCATCGCAACCAGGGGGCCACTGACACCAGACCATATTATCCGCACCAAACAGTCACCGTTAATTATCGAGGACGATGTTGAGGGTGATGCCAGTCCGGTCGAGGTCTATGCCGCAGCTTACCGATCTTATTTTGACAGGAACACGAATGGCGAGCAGCAATGTCTTGATCGCGCACCCCGCTGGGCAGTATGGAAAAAACAGGGCCTGGTTTCATTCGGGACGAGCTTGCAGGATGCAGGCATCATAGCCGATATCAGCCGGCATACGATAAAGGCCATCCAGCTGGCGGAAAAACTCGGTGGTTGGAGCGTACTTACCGAAAATGAGCTGTTTGAGGTCGAATACTGGGAACTCGAACAGGCCAAGTTAAAGACCAGCAAAACAACGCCTGAGTTTCAGGGTAAGGTCGCGCTGGTAACAGGAGCAGCCAGCGGTATCGGCAAGGCGTGCGTCGAGGCGCTGCTCGCGAGGGGGGCGGCTGTTGCTGCGCTGGACATTGATCCGGCGATTAACGGCATGTACAGCAACAAACGGGTTATCGAGATCGTTTGTGATGTAACCGATGCCGCGACATTGAAAAAGTCGGTTGAGCTTGCAGTCAGAAGTTTCGGAGGTCTCGATATACTGGTCAGCAATGCGGGTGTGTTCACGGCTAACGAGAATATCGAAGACATGCAAGATGACAGCTGGCGCGTGGGTCTGGACGTCAATCTGACCAGCCATCAGCGCTTGATTAAATACTGTATTCCTTTTCTGCGCCATGGTATCGACCCGGCCATTGTGATCATTGCATCGAAGAACGTGCCCGCACCCGGTCCGGGAGCCGGGGCCTATTCAGCGGCAAAAGCGGGTCTGACCCAGCTGGCGCGCATCGCCGCTTTCGAGCTCGGCAAGGACAATATTCGTGTCAACTGCATTCATCCCAATGCTGTTTTTGACACTGGTGTGTGGACGGATGAAGTATTACGGGGCCGGGCAAAAAGTTATGGTATGAGTGTGGAAGAGTACAAGGCCAATAATGTATTGCATACCAAGGTGACCTCTCACAATGTGGCTGAAATGGTCTGCGCCATGGCCGGGCAGACATTTGCAAAAACGACCGGTGCCCAGGTGCCGGTGGACGGCGGAAACGAACGGGTAATCTGAGGCAGGGTCATGAAAGTCGACGGCAGCAACTACCGTACTGTATGGATGGAGGGGGACAGGGTTCACCTTATCGAACAGAACCTGCTACCGTTCCAGTTCAAGGTGTTCGAAGCGGCGAATTATCAGGTAACCTGTATGGCGATATCGACCATGATTGTCAGGGGGGCGGGCGCTATCGGTGCAACGGCCGGTTACGCAATGGCGCAGGCTTTTCTTCACGCAGGTGATGATGCCGACTACATCGAAAATGCACGCCGGCAGATAGAGCATACACGCCCCACTGCACAGAACCTGTTCTACGCAGTCGAGCGCGTGTACCGGGCAGGCCTGATTTCCGTCCGTGATGCAGTCAAAGAAGCGCATGACCTGGCAGATGAAGATGTTGATGCCTGTCAGAAAATCGGCAACCTGGGCAATGACTTGATCGCGGACGGCAGTCGTATCGAGACGCACTGCAATGCTGGCTGGCTGGCATTCGTGGATTATGGCTCGGCACTGTCACCCATCTATACGGCACACAGAAGCGGTAAACAGGTGTTTGTCTATGCAGACGAAACAAGGCCACGAGGGCAGGGTGCGCGCCTGACCGCCTGGGAACTGAAAAACGAAGATGTACCTCATATGATTATTGCGGATAATGCCGGCGCGCACCTGATGTCACAAGGCAGGGTAGATATGATGATAGTCGGCTCTGACAGAATTGCGGTCAACGGTGATGTTGCCAACAAGATCGGTACGCTGGAAAAAGCCATCGCTGCACGGTATTACGGTATCCCTTTTTATGTGGCAGCACCGGTCTCAACCATCGATTTTAGTTGTCGCTCGGGCTCGAACATACCCCTCGAGGAAAGGCCTATGGATGAGGTACTTTATCAATCGGGTCCAAAAGCCGATGGGGAGATCGAGAATGTGCTTGTCAGTTCGCCCGGTTCGCAGGCGCTGAATCCGGCCTTTGATGTGACACCGGCAGAACTCGTAACGGCCATTATCACCGACCGGGGTATCTTCAAACCCGGTGAACTGGGCGCGCTTGCCTGATCTCTGATAGATATGCCGGATTTGCGCTGGTGAGCAATGCGGCCAGGATGTAGTATCGAAGATTCGACATCAGTTACCCGCGAACCAATACAGTCGGAGTGTGAGGCACTATCTTGCTACGGCAGTAAACGCACAGTTTTCTCGAACAGCAAATAGCTGAACAGCAGGATAGAAATAACAAGAAGTGAATTCATTATGTAACTGTTTCTGAAGTTTTGAAGCCACTGAGCCCGGTTATTCATATAAATCAGCAGGACTGCAAGGAAGGGCATGAAAAACGCACCCGCTACAGAATATATCACTACAATCCATACAGGCTTGCCGACTAAAAGCAGAATCATCGGTGGGAGAGCAAGATACAGCAGATAGATGCGGTAATAAGGTGTTTTTGCATAATGAGTCGTGCCTGTTTCTGCAACCGTTTTTCTGCTGGCATAGATATAATCCGTAAACAGATAAGGCACACCGTCCCAAACACCGATCATCGAGCTGAACACCGCGCCCCAGAAACCTATAAGAAACAGCCACTTACCATAGACGCCAACACTTGTTTCCAGGTGGTCAGCCACGGCCAGAATCATCCTGCTGCCTTTAACGACTTCGGGCTGAACACCTGCGGCAATAATCATCACTGCAAGACCGAACAGGCCGGTTAGTAGATAGGCCAGTGCCAGGTCTGTGCGGCACTGTGGAATATACTCGCTGCCTGCCCATTGTTTTTCGCGGATCCAGTAACCGTAGCTCATTACGGTAACACTGCCACCAACGCCGCCGATGACACCAAGTACGAAAACAATTGAGCCATCTGGCAGCGAGGGCAGAAATATTCCTGCCAGCAATTCACTTGCAGAGGGTAGCAGTATTGCTGCGCATACAATCACCACAACGAACATGATGGCGATCAACAGTTTCATGATGCGTTCGATATGGCGGTAAGCACCAAACCAGACAATGACCACAGCGGCGATTGAATGGGCGATACCCCAGACCTCAACTGACAGGGCCGGCAGCATTGCATGTGCCGCCAGCCCTGTGGCAGAGATCAGGGCGCCGGCAACGATGAATGACCACAACAGGAGATACAGCAAGAAATAAACTGAGACAAACCGTGGCAGCCTCTGAACCCATCCTTCAAGCAAGGTTGTCCCGGTTACAAGCTGCCAGCGCGCCAGATTTTCATTAATAACGTACTTGATGATAGCGCCGACAACCGCGGCCCAGAGAATCGTGGTGCCAAAGCGCGCACCGGAGACCGATGCGGCAATCAGGTCGCCTGCACCGACACCGGTTGCAGCAATAACTATGCCCGGACCGATTGCTTTGATTGAGTCGAAATTAACAGATTTCATCGGGCTCGCGTAAAGTGTAGTGTGTTGGTGTGATTTTTTTAGTTTTCGACAGTTTTACATGACCAGGCAGTGTTACGAATCTACCGGCAGTCTTTCACTAATGATCTTGGTCTCAATACCGTTTCCTGTTGGCTTGCCAGTCAGTTAATTGATCTGTTGCAGGCTCCATGGTCTGGTTTTCAATGTGCTCAGAAACGGGTAGCGGCAGTTGTATCCAGAATGTGCTTCCCCTGCCTGGCTCGCTTTCAACGCCTGCTTTTCCGTGCATCAGCTCCACGAGCTTCTTGGTTAATGCCAGGCCGATGCCAGTGCCTTCGATATATCGTTTTTCATCAATCCGCTCGAAGGGCTTGAACAACAGCGGCTGCTTGTCAACGGCTATGCCTGGCCCGTTATCGATGCCTTCGATGCGTAACTCATTATCAGGTGTTCTATGACTGTCCAGGACTACTGTACCCCGTTCGAAGCCGAATTTTATTGCATTGGAAATGAGGTTTATGAGTACCTGCTTTAATCGAAGCGGATCTGCACGCACCGCGTATTCCTGTTCGATCGGAATTCGGTTGTTAACTGAAATGGTTTTTTCCTCAGCCAATGGTCCTGTAAGCGTGATGCATTCTTCGACAATTGTTGTCAGTTCTACGTCTTCTAGTGAGATCTCCAGTTTATTGTTTTCGATGCGTGCCAGGTCGAGCACCTTATTGATCAGGTTGAGCAGATGTTGTCCTGCCTTGATAATTTTATTGACGTTGTCCTGTTGTCGCGAAGTGAGGGAATCTGCCTGTAATTGCAGAATCTGGCCGAATCCCAGGATAGCATGTAAAGGGGTGCGTAACTCGTGGCTCATACGTGAGAGAAATGCGGACTTGGCCTCGTTTGATTGCTCGGCCTGTTCTTTTGCTGTAATGAGTTCGAGGCGGGCGTGGTTGATGTTACCCTGCATTCGCTTGAGCGACTGCATCAGTTTGTTGATTTCGGTTGTGGCGTATGCAATTTCGAAATTGTTTTCCAGTTGGCCGCTCGAGATGTTCTCTGCCAGCGAGATGCCACTGTATATAGGCGATATGATGAAACGGTTGGACAGGTAATAAACCGCGATCAGGACGGCGCAGATCAGAAACAGCATGACCAGGGCAATGGTTTGTTCGAAGCGGTGCATCTCGAGTGTAATCTGCTGGTAGCTGTTATGGCGTGAGTTCTCGAGTGCCTCGATAAGTTCCGTGTTGCGGCGAACCGGATCAATTCTGGCATTATGTATGATGGCATCAGCTGCGAACTGGGGATCGCCGATGTCTTCATTATAGGTGCGTAATGCGCGACGGTAGAGTCGGCCTGCCTGATAGAACTCAAGCTCAAGTGTATTTAAGGTTGCCACTGAAGAATTGTCCGGGCCAAGTTCATGGGCCAGGTCTTCGACAGCGGCCTGGATTCGGCGCTCAAGTTCATAGAAGCTGCTGAGCTGTGTGTGATAGCTTTGTGGATTATGGCCGCGCAGCAGAATGTCCTTCCAGGTTTGTTCATACTTCAGGTACAGATAGCGAAGGTCTTCCGCAGCGCGCAATTGTGTCACGTGCCAGTCAGACACTTGCGTACGCTGGTCCATGGCAAAGCGGTAGGTATAGGTTGATAGACCCAGCAGACCACAAAATACTATTGCTGTTGCCAATATAAAAAGCAGTGCGGAAGTTCGTATACTGAAAGCAGGCTTCCGAAGCATAGATGTCTGCTGAAGGTCAGCGTGAGTATCGGTCACGAATTGCCTGCAGGTGTAAACAGTTGCTGATCATTTATCGTGAAGTTCCTGATGATATCCTGCCCTGGTCCTGATGTCATCCACTCGACAAATCGTTTGGCGCCTTGCCTGTTAACGAATGGGTGCCTGGCAGGATTGATGGATATAATGTGATAGGGGTTGTCGAGCAGTTTCTCATCATCGAATAGTTTTACCAATTTGAGACGCTCACGCATCGCCAGCCATGTGCCTTTGTCGACCAGGACGTAGGCGTTCATTTCGTCGGCATATGACAGTGTTTTGCCCATACCGTGGCCGTATTCGATATACCATTTGCCGTACGGTTCGATGTTGCTCTTCGCCCAGATTTCAAGTTCCTTTTTGTGTGTGCCGCTGTCATCACCACGCGAGATAAAGCGCGACTGTTTAGCGGCGATGGCCTTAAAAGCGCTGACGACATTTGTAGTATTGGTCAGCCCCGATGGATCATCTCCGGGGCCAGCCAGAATAAACGCATTGCTCATCAGGGGAAGGCGAGCAAGGCCATGTCCTGCCGCCATGAAGTTTTGCTC
>Ga0209536_100015070_pt1 | contig 11050 bp, 10 predicted proteins | sample DeeMarSeWOR28_12_FD_187461 | JGI IMG/M metagenome (GOLD analysis project Ga0209536, IMG submission 187461) | Marine sediment microbial communities from White Oak River estuary, North Carolina - WOR-2-8_12 (SPAdes) (version 2) | ecosystem: Environmental > Aquatic > Marine > Intertidal zone >... | reverse complement strand
TTAGGCCTGCAATTATAGGCAGGCGTCTTGTCTTGAGCCATTCTTCCTCCCATCCTCTGTCCACGAGAACAAAGAACTGGACTTGCGGAGTGAGCTTCTTGATAATCTTTCTTTCTTTAGTAAGCATGGACACAGAATTCACTGAGTAGACAGAAGTAACGATATGATTCACCCATAATGGGAACATGAACGAAATCAATCATTGATATTGTGATAACACAGGTATGGACAAGTAATGGGACCCTCTAGTAGCATAATCAACTGGGTATTTTCCCAATGAAATTGACAATTTACTGATTAGAGACTAGAAAGTCTGAATTGTGTACGAAGATGATCATATTCCACTATACTCATTGTGGGTACATACTATAGTATTCCCATTCTCAGGTCCATAAACATGATTTGGAGGATTTTGAAGAGAAGCCAAAAATACCAGAATGTTTGATTTGGGACATTTATTGAACGTTTTTGTTATATTCTATTCATCGAAACGATTACGTCGAAATCTATCTTCGATGTACTCATAGTGCACAATACCGAACGAAATCCGTACATTTCATGTCGCATCTGAGACACTGAAGCATATAGAGTAATTCTGCAGAATATTTGCATCTTGACTAGGACTTCGTCCTGACGTAAAGACACACTTCGAACAGCAACGATGCAGGTAATTGGACAGAAAACTTCGATTCATTGACAAATCCACTCAGGAACCAAGCAAGATTCGAAAGGTGTGCAAAGATGGCTCGCAGATCAATAAGCTCAGCGAAGACGTCACATATCGAAGTAGTGTCAATCTTCCATTTTCAGATTGCGACTGATTCTGCATCTCCTATGGTTGATCTTGATCCTAGTCGAAATCTTGATTCATTGATAGGCGTGAGGTAACAATGGAACAAACTGACAAGAGAGGGTACCGCGGAGACTTCCCAGTAACGGATGATGATGTCGATGCGACCTTCAAGAAAGAGATAGCAAGTCTTGTCGGTGGGGAAGGACTTCTCCGCTGTTTGAAATGTGGTGCATGCAGTGGTGGATGTCCTGTAGGCTCAGTGATTGACTATCGACCGAGGAAGGTCCTTGGTAATGTGTTATTGGGTCTGAAGGATGAAGTCTTATCCAGCGATCAGATTTGGATGTGTGCTGCTTGTTTCACGTGCGAGGAACGTTGTGTCCAGCAGGTGAACTTTACTGATGTTGTGACTGTTCTTCGAAACATCGCGAGTAGAGAGGGGAATGCGGCCCCTGGCTATATCAAGATGGCCGAGATGGTCCGGAAGAATGGTCGGGTGAGTGCGAGAACCGGTCAGGTCGATAGAATGCGTGAGGAGCTCGGTCTTCCACCATTACAGGATCCTGACATTGAAACGCTCCAGCGGATTATGACCCAAGCTGGACTGGATGCTGTCATAGCTGCTAACACAAAGGAGGAGAAGTCAGAATGAGGAAGGCAATAGCTTGGGGCTGTCTTGTACCTATGAGAAGGTCTCTCTTGGGTTATGAGGCATCAACGAGGAAGGTCCTGGAGCATCTCGGTGTCCAGACCACTGACATTCCAAATGAGACCTGTTGTGCCCCCTTCTGGATGCAGTCTCTTGATCTCACAACATCCCTGGCCATGGCTGCTCGAAATCTAGCCAAGGCTGAAGCAATGGGAATGGACCTCCTGACGCCATGCAGTGGTTGTTTCCACTCCTACAAACGCGTCAACCATGTCATGGAGAACTATCCTGAGATGCGGGAACGGATTGACGAGATACTCCGCAGTGTCAGACTCCACTATGAGGGGACAGTGGAACCCAGGCACCTGGTTGATTTTCTCCACAAGGATATTGGTCCTGACAAATTACAGCAGAAAGCCACCAGAGACCTCAGTGGCATATCGATAGGCCTTCGATATGGCTGCCACATGCTCAAACCTCACGAGCTGTTGAACATCGAATACTCAGAGAGGCCCATCTTCGCAGATGAACTCTTGGAGCAGTTTGGTGTGAACAGTGTACAGTACGGTGGCCGCCATCGATGCTGTGGAGGACTCCTTAGAGGCGTCCAAGATGACATTGCAGACAGAATACTTCACGAGAGACTCGTTGATGTCAACGAGCAAGGAGTGGATGGGATAGTCACTGTCTGCTCATTGTGCCACATGCAGCATGATATGGGCCAGAGAGGCATCAAACGAAAATTCGGAATGGATGATCTTGAACTTCCAGTCCTGCATTACCCGCAGTTGTTAGCCCTCGGATTTGGCTACAAGCCTGAAGAGCTCGGGTTAGACCTTCATACTATGAAGACGGACAAGATAGTTGCGAAGATTATGGGAGGTGGGAAAAGATGAGTCAGTCAGACCTACGTATCGGTGTATTCGTGTGTAACTGTGGATTGAACATTGCAGGAACTGTGGACGTCAAGGCTGTCGCTGAGTATGCAGCCACCCTGCCAGATGTGGCCTACGCCACAGACAACCTGTTCTCCTGTTCCGATGATGGGCAGGAGTCAATCAAGCAGGCTATAAGGGATCACAGTCTCAATCGTGTGATTGTAGCTTCATGTACACCCCGAACTCATGAGCCTGTCTTCAGGGCATGTGTAGAAGAGGCCGGTCTCAACAGGTATCTGTACGATCAGGTCAATCTTCGAGAGCATGTGAGCTGGGTGCACATGGATGATCCTGACTTCGCCACGCTCAAAGCACAGGGATTGGTCGCGATGGCTGTTGAGAGGGCAAAGTTCCTAGAGCCCTTGGAGCGCAAGTCAGTGGATGTCCTTCAGAGTGCTGCTGTGATAGGAGGTGGAGTTGCTGGTATTTCGGCCGCTCTCGACCTTGCGAATGCAGGTTTCGAGACCCATCTGATTGAGAAGAAACCTACAATTGGAGGTCAGATGGCCATCTTGGACAAAGTGTTCCCACAAAATGATTGCGCGATATGCATTCTGGGTCCTATTATGTCAAAGGTCGGGCAGCATCCCAAGATCAACCTCATGACATATAGCGAGATTGACGATGTCGAGGGCTTTGTAGGGAACTTCCGATTGAAAGTCAGGAAGAAGTCACCCTTCATCAATTGGGACAGGTGTAACGGATGCGGCGACTGTGAGGGTGTCTGTCCAGTTACCGTGAAGAGTGAGTACGAGTTTGGGATAGCAGACCGCAAGGCAGCTTACAGACCCTTCCCGCAGGCGGTGCCCAACAAGTACACCATTGACAAGAAGGGAACCTCACCCTGCAAGATAGCCTGTCCAGCTCACGTCAATGTTCAGGCGTTCATTACACTCCTCAAGGAGGAACGGTATGAAGAAGCACTTGCTATCTACCGTGATAATTCACCCTTCGCAGGAACCCTGGGGCGGGTTTGTACGCATCCTTGTCAGGTGGACTGTGAGAGAGGGAAATATGACGAGGCCCTCAGCATCATGAGTCTCCACAGGTTCTTAGCCGACTATGAGAGAGACAATGGTGAGGTCAAGATTGAGCCAGTTGAGCTTGACAAGAAGAAAGCCAAGAAACCAGTCGCGATAATAGGTTCAGGTCCAGCTGGACTTGCATGTGCCTATGATCTGGTGAGGCAAGGATACACCGTGACAGTCTTCGAGGAAAAGAGGAAGGCTGGAGGCCTCTTGAGGTACGGGATCCCAGAATTTCGTCTTCCAAGAGATGTGCTTGATGAAGAAATTGGCATTGTCAAGCGCCTCGGTGTCACCATTCAGACCGGTACAAAAGTCGAATCCATTGGTGAGTTGAAGAAGCAGGGCTTCAAGGCGATGTTTCTTGCCACTGGAGCTCCAGGCAGTCGCAAGATGAATATCAAAGGTGAGAACACCAAGGGTGTTCATCATGCATTAGCATTCCTAGAAAAGGTGGCTAGTGGAAAGACCGTTGAGGTCGGAAAGAATGTCGCTGTTATTGGAGGAGGTAATGCAGCCTTTGATGCAGCTCGGACTGCGAAACGATTGGGAGCAAAGAAAGTCACCATCGTTTATCGGCGCTCCATGGAAGAGATGCCCGCGATTCCAGCTGAGAGAGCTGCTGCTAATGAAGAAGGAGTCAAGATAGATTACCTTGTAACACCTGTTGAAATCCTCGAGACCGACAAACGGGTTTCAGGAATGAAATGCGTTCGCATGCGTCTCGGAGCACCAGACGAATCAGGTAGAAGAAGACCAGTTGCCATCCCAGATTCAGAGTTCAAGATGAGTGTTGATGATGTCATCATTGCGATAGGACAAGAGGTAACACCTGATGCACTATTGGAACTTGAACCGACCATGTGGGGCAGTCTGGAAGTCGATCCAGTGACTCTTCAGACAAACATCTCTGGTGTGTTCGGAGGGGGTGCTGTTGTCTTCGGAGGTGGTGGCACAGTCGTCGAAGCTGTGGCTGCAGGGAAAACGGCTGCCAAGTCCATCGACCTCTTCCTACGGGGAGAGGATGTTGCTGCGGGACGAGAAGTGTTCCTGACACCAATCGAGAAGGTTGAGGTCGACCAAACTACAATTCAGATGCGCTATGCTCCAGCAATGCGTCACCTGAGCATGGCAAAGCGAAAAGCCACTTTTGAAGAGGTTGAGATTGGTTTCAGCAAGGAAACTGCACTCTCTGAGGCGAATCGATGCCTCAGTTGTGGAGTCTGCTGTGAGTGTATGAAGTGTGTCGAGGCCTGCAAACTGGAGGCAGTGGACCATTCACTCAAGGACGAGATTGTAGAGCTCAATGTTGGCACAATAATCGTTGCCACTGGTTTCAAGACATACGACCCTGCGCAGACTCGAGAGTTCGGATACGGAACCTTCGATAATGTGATCACCAATGCTCAGCTTGAGAGGTTGACCAATGCTGCTGGTCCGACTCAGGGCAAGCCAAAGAGACCGTCTGATCACACTGTACCGAAACGCGTGGCATTCGTGCAATGTGTAGGGTCTCGAGACCGTAGGGTCGACCAGGACTACTGCTGCTACATAGGCTGTGAGAACTCCCTCAAGCAGGCAATCCAGATCAAGGAAAAGTATCCTGAGACTGAGGTCACCGTTTATGCCATGGACATCAGGACACATGGTCTCGGTTACGAGGCTCTCTACAACAGGGCCCGTGAAATGGGGGTCATTGTGGTCAAGGGTCGTCCATCAGAGATCGAAGAGGATCCAAAGACCAAGTCGCTCATTGTCATGGCAGAGGACCTGTACACTGGTGAACGCCTGGCAACCACAACAGACCTTGTAGTGCTTGCAACCGCACTTCTGCCAAACGACGACACCGCAGACCTCGCTCGGAAGTTGAAGGTGTCCACAGGCGAGTATGGGTACATGATGGAGGCGCATCCCAAGCTTCGCCCTGTCGACTCGTTCCAAGACGGAGTTTTCCTTGCTGGAGCAGTCTTGGGACCAATGGACATCCCGAAGGCTGTTGCCTATGGGAAGGGAGCCGCTGCAGGAGCTCAGGCTCTGATGGCTCCTGGCAAGTTCTTCGTAGAGCCGATCTATGCAGAGATTGACACTGAACTCTGCATCGATTGTGACCTCTGTGCAGACATCTGTCCATATGGTGCCATCACAGGGACAGGTGAAGAACGACGTGTCATGTTCGAGCTCTGCCAGGGCTGTGGTACATGTGCTGGTGGATGTCCGAAACACGCCATAGACATGCGTCACTACAGGATACGGCAGATCATTCCACAGATACAGGCTGCTGCAACTTTGAAGGGGGAGGTGGTACAATGAGTCGCAAGAAGTTCGAACCAAGTATTGTTGCATTCACGTGCAACTGGTGCTCCTATGGAGGAGCCGACCTGGCCGGCATTTCGCGTATCCAGCATCCACCTAACGCGAAGGTCATCAGACTGATGTGTTCAGGGCGAGTGGACCCAGTGATGGTGATTGAGGCGTTCAAGGGTGGGGCGGATGGCGTGATGGTCACGGGCTGCCACATCGGAGACTGTCACTATGCCACAGGGAACTACAGGACACAGGTCCGTTTTGATGCGCTCCACATGGCTATGAAGACCCTGGGTCTTAATCCTGAGCGACTCAAGCTCCTCTGGGCGAGTGCATCAGAGGGACAGGAGTGGGCTGCTGGGATAACAGACATGACTGAAGCGATCAGAAAGCTCGGACCAAGTCCACTCAAGGCAGGAGGTGTTGCCTGATGACCGTTGCTGGTGAAAAGACAGACTTTGGTCGTTTGAGACCAACAGAAACCGCCCTAGTCATCGGAGGTGGTGTGGCTGGAATGCAGGCCGCTTTAGACATCGCTGACCAGGGATTCAAGGTCGTTCTAGTGGAGAAGACACCTTCCATTGGAGGGGTTATGGCCATGTTGGACAAGACCTTCCCAACTCTGGACTGTAGCGCTTGTATCCTAACACCACGTCTGAGCGAGGTCTCTCGACACCCGAATATCAAGCTGCTAACATACAGTGAGGTCACAGGAATCACCGGTGAGGCCGGAGACTTCAGAGTCACTGTGCTCAAGAAGGCCAGAAAGGTCCTGGAGGACAAGTGCAGTGGCTGTGGTGACTGCGTCGAGCACTGCCCGATTCAGGTGAGGAATGAGTTCGACCAGAACCTGGGCTTCCGCAAGGCGATATACATCGGATTTCCACAAAGCACTCCTCTTGTCTACACTGTAGATGACGAGAATTGTATCAAGTGTGAGATGTGTGTCAAGGCCTGTGACAGGGAGGCGATCGACCTCACAATGGAGGATGAAGAGATCGAGATACCAGCTGGAGCCATTGTGATTGCCACTGGGTATGAGCTCTTCGATGTCTCACAATATCACCGATTGGGATACGGTCGCTTCAAGAATGTCATCAACGCGCTTGAGTACGAGCGACTGATCAACGCTGCAGGACCGACCCATGGAAACCTCATGCGACTGAGCGATGGGAAGATTCCAAAGTCGATCGGCTTTGTCCAGTGCGTCGGAGCGAGAGATGTCCAGAAGAACGTGCCATACTGTAGCCGTGTATGCTGCATGTATGGCGTTAAGAACGCAGTCATGGCGAAGGAGCTCCAGCATGACAATGTCAAGAATGTGACAGTGTACTATGCGGACATCAGAGCATACGGTAAGGGCTTCGAGGAGTTCACACACATGGCCAAGGATAGATTTGGCATCAAGTTCATCCGAGGCAGGGTCGGGGAGGTAGGAGAGATTACGAAGAACAAGAACATCACAGTCTGGGCCGAGAACACTGAGACCGGAGACTTCCTCAGACATGAACACGAGATGCTCGTGCTCTGCCCCGGAATCTTACCACCCAAGGGTCTCAAAACACTCGCTGCCAACCTCGGCATTGAGGTGAGTGAGGATGGGTTCATCCCGATAGAGTATCCAGCAAGCAATCCTGTCGACACAAGTGTTCCCGGCGTCTATGTAGCAGGATGTGCTGAGTCTGCGAAGGACATACCCGACTCTGTGGCAGCAGGGAGTGCGGCGGCCATGCGAGCGAGTATAACACTCGCGAGGGGAGGTGAGTCCTGATGGGAGAGAAGGAAGACCCACGGATCGGAGTGTTCGTCTGCCACTGTGGTCATAACATAGCTGGAACAGTTGATGTCGAGTCGGTAGCACGGGTCGCTCAACACTATCCCAATGTCGTCTACTCTGTGGACCTTATGTTCACCTGCAGTGACGCTGGACAGACCCACATCAGGGAGAAGATTGCTGAGCACGACCTGAACCGAGTGGTGGTCGCGAGTTGCTCTCCAAGGATGCACGAGCCTACCTTCAGAAGGGTAGTTGAAGAGGCAGGTCTCAATCGGTATGTCTTCGAGCAGGTGAACCTGCGAGAGCATTGCTCTTGGTGTCATGCGAGAGAGCCAAAGAAAGCGACAGTGAAAGCCGAGGACCTCGTTCGAATGGCAGTGGCAAGGGCAGCACTGCTGGAGCCACTCGAGGTGAAGACGGTGTCAGTAGCACCTCATGCGCTGGTCGTGGGAGGTGGAGTCACCGGTCTCAGAGCTGCCGTGGACATCGGTTCGAGGGGTTTCAAGGTCACTCTCGTGGAGAAGGAATCTGAGTTGGGTGGACACTTGCGTCTCCTATCAACAATGTATCCCAATAATGAGAAGGCAGTGGATGTTATCGACCGGATGCTCATTGCTGCGAAGGCGATTGATGACATAGAGATAATGACAGACTCGGTCGTCGTCGATCTTGATGGACACATCGGTAGTTTCGAGACCAAGATCAAGAACCTGAAGACTGACAAGACCGTGAAACGCAAGTTTGGCACTGTCATTGTTGCGACGGGTTTCGAGCCCTTCGAACCAGTTGGCTACTATGAGTATGAGAACAATCCGAACATCATCACTCTGGCCAATTATGAGAAGATGAAGTCTTCAGGCTCCGTCCTCCGTATCAGTGATGGTCGCCCACCGAAGCGGATCATGTTTGTCGGCTGCGTGGGGTCTCGTGAAGAGGGTGTGAAGGGACATGAACACTGCTCGAGGTACTGCTGTACTGCAATGACCAAGGCAGCCGCTGACATCAGAGAAGAGATGGAAGAGGTGATGATCCTCTATGATGACCTCCGCACATTCGGTAGGGGTCATGAGGAGATCCATCGTGATGCTCGAGCCAAGCATGTCATGTTCTCAAAGTTCGCGCACAACAAGAGACCAAAGGTCAGCATATCAGACGACGCGATAACCGTCAGGTGGAAGGATGTCCTTTCGGGTGATGAGTGTGAGTTCGAACCCGATTTACTGGTACTGACCACAGCAATGGTGCCCCCAGCTGGGACCGATAAGGTCGCAAAGATGTTCAGCCTGACCCGTTCGGCTGATGGCTTCTTCAACGAGGAGCACATCAAGCTGGCTCCACTGACCACGCATACAGCAGGCATCATGATTGCAGGAACAGCTCAGTCTGCAAAAGATGCTACAGATAGTGCGACACAGGCGAGCGGTGCTGCGGCGAAGGCTACATCCCTGATGGCAAGGAAGAACGTGGAGATCGAGTCGACGGTCTCATGGGTGGATGCAGCTATTTGCTCTTCATGTGCTACATGCATCCAGGCCTGTCCATATGGTGCCATAGCAATGACTGGTGAAGGAGATCCTGCAACAGCGTTAGTCACTGAGGCAAAGTGTCATGGCTGTGGAACATGTGCGAGTGCATGTCCAAGTCATGCAATCGTAATGCGTCACTCGACTGACCAACAGATCATGACGATGGTTGAGGCGTTCCTAGAACCAGCGCCTCTGGAGGGTGGTGAGTGAGATGAGAGAAACAGCAACTATGGAAAAGGTCGAAGCAGCGGCTGAGGCTTTCGGAAGTGAACGACTACGCTGGATCATAGGCAAGGGGGACGTCCTCATTCAGAGAGGTGAGCTTACACACGAGCGACTCAAAGAATTGATGGAACAGACTGTCAGAGAGGAGATTGATCGGAGTCACATTCTCAGAGAGATCCAAGATGGTCCTGCAACTGTCACGGAGCTTGCAAAAGCAACCAAGATGGAGAAGGAGTATATCCTAGAGAACCTACTGGCCATGATCAAATGGAATCAGGTTGAGATTGTAGGGGACGAGAACAGAGAGTACATCTATGCAAAGAAGGAGATCTGAGGTCTCCTTCTTGCGCCTTTCTTCCTTGACCCTATGATTAGTCCTCGAACATTGGTAGTACAGGTGTGACATCAAAGTTCACAAAGTCTAACATTGGACTGAGTGACTTATGCAGGGTTTTGATATCATCCACCTCAACAACAGCTACTCCGCGGTTCGAAGCAACACAATAGTGGGCAGCAAAGACTGTCTTGACCTCCTTGGGTTGCTTGAATTTCGCAATAGCTTTGAGTGATTCCTGTCGATACTTTGGTTTCATGTTCCACTCTACTAGATACTTCACTACTTCTCACCTCCTCTAACATCTCACAAGAGTGTGCCTCTAACTATGAACCAATGTTCAATTTATCATTTTACAAATCGAGCAATAGCACGAATAATCATCGCTTGAGTATGCCCCTGAGAAGAACATCAGTCATCTCTGCTTGAGACCCCCATCTCTTGGGCGTACTATCACCCACAAACCAGTTGAATATCACATTGGCAAAGATTGTTCCAATGAGGGCTCTGATGAGAACTGGCTCTCTGATATCTCTCAACTCTGACTTCATCTCAAAGATCTGACGCATGAAGGCAGAGTCGTGAGGAAAGTTAGTGATGATTGCCTCTGGGATGTGCTTTCCCTTCATCTCCACCAGTTCGACAAAAAACAGGTTCAACAGGTTAGGCTCGTTCTTGATCTCCTTGTACAGTCGGTTTGAGGCATTTGTCAATAGCTCGTCAGCAGTCTCTCCCTTAGCTCCATCGAGAATCTCAAGAATTCTGAACAGTGGATGTCTATCAATGAAGACCTCTCTGAATATCTGCTCCTTGTTGTCAAAGTGGTTATAGATCGACGACGCCTTGATTCCAGCATTCTCAGCAATGTCCCTCATGGAACTTCCTTCATACCCTCGCTCAACGAAGAGGTCATAGGCGGAGTCTAGAATCAGTATCTTTGTAGAGTCATCACTCGTCATTCCATCGCAACCTATATATTCACTAACACCTGTTAGTCAATTAGCTAACGAACGTTAGTCATATAACTGATTTGGTAAGGTTGGGTTATTGGACTTCTGGCTTCCTGGAGTGTACTGGGTGATTGAGATCATACTGATCATCTTCATCATTCTGTTCCTCTGGATCTGTGTCTGTATCAGATCGATACGTTACTTCTGGAAGTTCCCGATGCCTGCCATAATGGGAAATGTGATAGCAGCAGGTCCGTATAGATCGAGAGTCCAGCCACCCTCTATGGTAATTGAAGCATTGTCGTCATTGGTGATCGTGAAAAAGGCGCAGAAAAGATTCCTGTGCGAATTAGAAGAGAGAAAAAGGAAGTACAAATGTCCTTAGAAGAACTTGTAAATCGAATAAAAAATCAAACGGATAAAATGCCGACAATGCCTTTACCATTGCCCAGATCAGCTTCGATGCAACCAATCTTCGCTCGAGAAGTATAGAAAGTTGATATTACCTATTAATAGCTGAAATATGGCG
>Ga0209536_100015068_pt1 | contig 11051 bp, 8 predicted proteins | sample DeeMarSeWOR28_12_FD_187461 | JGI IMG/M metagenome (GOLD analysis project Ga0209536, IMG submission 187461) | Marine sediment microbial communities from White Oak River estuary, North Carolina - WOR-2-8_12 (SPAdes) (version 2) | ecosystem: Environmental > Aquatic > Marine > Intertidal zone >... | reverse complement strand
AGGTGCTTCGGGCGCTGTTTATGGTGTGCTAATCGCTTTTGGTATGCTTTTCCCTGATAGGCAAATTTATCTTTACTTTTTAATCCCGATACGGGCTAAATACTTAATTGGATTCTTAGTTATATTGGAATTTTTACTCGTAGACAGTGCTGGAAGCAACGTTGCGCATTTAGCTCATCTTGGAGGCGCACTAGCCGGCTTTCTTTTTATTATGTTTGATAAATCAATTGACTCGCCAGTTAAACGAAAATTAATGGGCTCCAGATACTATTCATCCGGAAGCAGTTTTACTAATCCGTTCAAAAATATTGGCAAAAACTTCAATATAGGAAAAGATAATGTTGAAGATGCTAAGTTCTATGATATTGATAGTAAAAAGGATGATGGAGTATCTCAGGAAGAGATTGACAGAATACTCGATAAAATTAGCCAATCGGGTTATGCAAATTTAACTGAAAAAGAAAAGAAAATTCTTTTTGAAGCAAGTAAAAAGATGAATTAAATTTGCAGCGAGAAGCTAAAAATATTGCTGTTATCTTCTTTTTTTCAGTATTTATTCTTAGCTGCTCAAAAGACGATATCCTTCCTGAAGATAAGTTTGTAGATATATATATAGATATTTTGGTTGCGCAGGATACACTTTCCGATAGCTCTATCTCTAATGATTCCTTAAAAACATTAATACTGAAAAAACATAATGTAACTGATTCCGTCTTTATAAAAACGATAGAGTACTACAACTATAATTATGATAAGTGGGAAAAGTTTTTTGATGATGCAATAAAGCAGGTCGAGGAGTTGAATGCTACTGATGAGAAGTAACCTTGTTTTTTGCCACTGCTATTCTAATTTGTGCATAAGTAATTTTATCAGGCAGCCGTTCTTTTAATTCTTTTAATGAAGAATATCCTTTTTTTAGCTCAGCAACAATTTTAATATAAGATTCCGTATCAAATAAGAAATCAATCTTACAATCAGGATAGTAATCAAGTATTGTTTCTATCTGCATTGAAACCACCGGCTCAGTTAATTTGCGTAACTGTGCTATCTCCTTTAAACTGTAATTCTTAAGCAATAATTTATATGTTTCTTTAATAGATGATGGAACCTCCTCTTTGTTTTTTACTTCTTTGTTCTTTTCAGTATAACTTTTTATTGCATCAAGAAAATCCTGACCTATTTTATTGAACATTCGGTTGTTGAATGAAGGAATATTTAATAGTTCTGCTTTAGTCATAGGTTTGCTTTTTGCTATATTGCGCAGCACATCATCCGGGCAAAGCAGGTATTGCGTTTGCATAAATCTTTCCGATGTTTTTTTTCTTATTGCCCTTAGAATATGATATAACTCAAGGTCTTTCTCGTAATCATCTGCTTTTTGAACCGGTGTAAAAATATCATCAACCTTTGTTACTCCCAATTTGGTAATCTCCAAAAATCGGTTATTTCCTTCCATTCGCGTTACAAACATTTTTGAGATAAGATGCTGAAAAATTATTTTGATCTCGCTATTATCATAATTTACTGCTGCACCAAAACATTCAAAATCCGCAAAACTTTCTTTTTCTCTTTCACCCTTTAAAATATTTATTATTGATTTTTCAGGCAGCGAGCCATCAGCTTCTGCAAGAGTCTTTAAAATCATTTCCGATAAATAATCGGAAGTTGTATCTGATATTCTGTCACTCATGGAACAGGTATCGCACTTTCCGCATTTGTAACTATCAATATTTTCACCAAAATAAGCGAGTATAAATTTAAAACGGCAGTCATTTGTAAAAGCATAATCAATCATCTTATCTAACTTTTGTTTTGAGTTTAAATAACTCTCGTTTATTTTTTTAAAATTAAGTTTAAGCCGTTCCTTTTCAACCCTTTGTGCGGTAAGATAAATTGTTTCTTTTCCGATAGAAGGGCGGAATGATACTACACCAAGGTTATCAAGTGTTATCAACGATTCGTATAATATGTCTTCCGAAATACCCAACAATTTTGATAATTTTACAGTGGAAACCTGTTTGCGCTTTGTAAAAAGTTCGCTGCCAAATTCACGCAGAAGTATTAATAAACTGTTTTTGATTTCATCATTTGATGTTCTTTTAACAAAATCTTCAATACTATTTTTGCTCATTAAAATTTGAATAGTATCTTTTTTCTCAAGTTCAGAAATAGTTTTTAAATAACCTGCTGCTTCTAAAAATTTAAGTGAAGAATGCAGTAATCCTCTGCTAATAGTCATTCCCGCATAGTTTGAGACATAATCAACATCAATAATTAATTCATGATCGGGATGGCTTCCAATTTCAATCTGATTAAAATCGTTAATTGCGTTATAAATATTTTGTATCAGTTCTTTGGTAGGATGTGAATTTGAGATAAAATAATTTTGAATGTTTATATCAGTATCATCATATAACAAATGTATGTGCGAATCTATATTGTCTCTCCCCGCTCTGCCTATTTCCTGGTAATAATTTTCTATCGAGCCAGGCATATTGTAATGAATAATCAACCGGATATCCTTTTTATCAATCCCCATACCAAATGCGTTTGTGGCACAAATCACTCTCAGCTCATCGTTAATAAAATCTTCCTGAACTCTTCTTCTTTCAATTGCGCTTAATCCGGCATGATAATAACCACAGTTAAATCCCTTCATCGTTAAAAATTCTGTTGCCTCTTCGGCTTTTTTTCTGGATGAAGTATAAATTATAGCAGAACCATCAATAACAGATAAAAGTTCCTGGCATTTCCTTTTTTTATTAACATTAAGGTGAACATTTAGATGCAGGTTTTCTCTTTCAAATCCTTTCACAAATATTTTAGGGTTATTAAAATTTAATTGAGTACCTATATCTTTTACAACTTCGGGCGTTGCAGTAGCAGTAAATGCGGATACTTTTTTTATTGAACAGTAATCAATAAAATCACTTATTTTTGTAAAACTTGGTCTGAAATTATGGCCCCATTCACTGATGCAATGTGCTTCATCTACAAAAAGAAAATTAGGATTTAAACTAATTATTCTATCCGCAAAATTTTTACTATCCAATCGTTCAGGGGCTACGTAAAGCAGTTTAATCTTTCCGTAAGATATTTTTTGAAGAACTTCTTCAGCTTCGCTAAAATCCATAGTGCTGTTAATAAATGCAGCTACTTCATTCTCTTTATTCAGATTATCTACCTGATCCTTCATTAGTGCGATAAGTGGCGAGATTACGATTGAAAAATTTTCCGAGATAAGTGCAGGAAGCTGATAACACAATGATTTTCCGGCACCCGTAGGAAGTACCGCAATAACCTGCTCGCCGTTAAGAATTGAATAGATTATTTCATCCTGCCCGTAGCGAAATTCGGTATGACCAAAATATTTATTTAAAATGTATTGTAAGTTTTGCACAAAATATTACCAAAATAAGTTGGAACGGGTATAATAAAGGATAACAAATTTGAATATTCATTTTCCCAATTGTATTTTAAAATACAATTATAACAAAGTTTAAATTAATAGAATATTAGGTAATGTAACTATGTCTTTAATACTTATTTATTCAAGAGATACTTAATGATAGCTATAGAAACAAACACACTGTCAAAAGATTATGAATCATCTTTTGGTAAAAAGAAAGTTAGAGCACTGAATGAACTTGATCTTATCATTGATAAAGGGACAATATTTGGTTTGCTTGGGCCCAACGGTGCAGGTAAAACAACACTAGTTAAGCTTCTTCTTCAAATTATTTATCCTACCTATGGAAATGCAAATCTATTGGGTGAAGATATAAATAATTATCATTTAAAAAAGAAAATTGGCTATCTGCCTGAAGATCATAAATATCCTCCCTATTTAGCAGGTGGAGAGGTATTAAAATTCTTTGGGAAATTAAGCGGATTAAACGGACCTATCTTGGATAAGAGAATTGATGAACTCCTTGAATTGGTAAATCTCTCAAAATGGAAAAAGTCAAAAGTTAAAACCTATTCAAAAGGTATGATGCAGCGTTTAGGTTTAGCACAATCTTTAATCAATGATCCCGAATTGATCTTTCTTGACGAACCTACCGACGGTGTTGATCCAATCGGGAGAAAAGAAATTAGAGATATACTACTGGAGTTAAAAAGCCGTTCAAAAACTATCTTCCTCAACAGTCATCTTTTATCGGAGGTTGAATTAATTACGGATAGGGTGGGGATATTGAATAAAGGAAAACTGCTGAGAGAAGGAACAGTTAAAGAACTGACAGAACGGAAAGAAGAGTATAAATTAACTCTTAATGATGATTTGCCTGAACTGAATAAGTATGCTGCTGATAATATGATAATCACAAAAAATCAGGATGGATCGTATGCAGTAAAAGTTGATGACATTAGAACGATGAATATTCTCGTTGATAAACTGAGAGTCGATAACATTTTGATCAAAGAAATTATACTTCAGAAAAATACACTGGAAGATATGTTCATATCCCTGATTAACGAGGAAGAAAAAGGGGGAACGGTATGAATAACATTTTTCAAATAATTCTTTTTACAATTAGAGAAGCTTTAGCTAGAAAAGTATTTATTTTTTTCGGGGCAATTATCTTGCTTGCATTAGGGGGAACACTCCTTGTATTCCTGCTGGTTGATATAGATACACTTACATCTATGGCCAATCAATCCGGACAAAATTATATGATGCAGGAAATTGTTAATTCATTGGAATTATTAATTGTAACTCCGCTTGCGAATCTTGGGTTGCTGCTAGCAATTTTTTCAAGTTCCAGTTTTGTTCCTGTTATGCTTGAAAAGGGAAACATCGATCTTTTATTATCCAAACCGATTTCGAGAACACAGTTGATATTAGGAAAATATTTAGGAGTAGTTTTTTTTGTATTCCTGAATATTTTCTTTTTTGTATTTGGTGTCTGGTTAATAATCTCAATTAAATTTGGTTATTGGGATGCATCGTTTTTAACACTCAGTTTTGTTATTACCTTTGCATTCTCAGTTTTATATGCACTTATTTTACTGTTTGGTGTTATGACAAAAAATTCCATTCTTGGAATGATGGTTGCCTATTTTATTTTTCTCATTCTCAGCCCTTTACTTTTATTGTACAATGAAAAATTAAATGAATTCGTTACAAATGAAATAGTCAGCACCATATTGGATGGATTTTACTTTATAGTGCCACAAACTGCTGAAATAATGGGTAGGATAATGATTGACCTGGCAATGGGAAAAGGAATAGCAAATTTTCAACCTATAATAACATCTTTTTTATTCCTAATTTTAGTAGTCATTTTTTCTGTTTTTTTGTTCAGAAAAAAAGATTTTTAATTTGGGATGAATTCTGTTCTTCCTCAAATTTAATAAAATTGTATTACTCATTTAAAATCAATAATAAATTAGAAGACGTGTAAAAAATTATGCAAGAAGAAAATTTAAGATTAGAAGATTTACTTGAACGAACCCGTGTCCCCGATGAAAGCGGCATCATTTCAAAAGTTGCTATCATTGGTGCAGGTGTTATGGGACAGGGAATTGCACAGACTATTGCAGATTCCAGTATCGATGTATTGATCATTGAACAAAATGATAAGTGTCTGGATGCAGCAAAAAATTCTCTTTCAGAATTTATCGACAACGAAATTAAAAGATGGGCAATGACTAACTCTGAGAAAAAATCTATCTTTAGCCGAATTGCCTGGGAAACAAATTTGAAGAATGTTAAAGACTGTGATCTTGTAATTGAGGCAGTGACGGAAGATTTCGATTTAAAACTGAAAATATTTCGCGAGGTTGATAAACTGGCAGCTGATGACTGCATTTTAGTGTCAATAACTTCAACATTAAGTTTAACAAAACTTGCCGAAGCTACAAGCCGACCTGATAAAGTAATCGGGCTTCACTTTCTCTCCCCTGTTCCAAAAATTCCTGTTGTAGAAGTTGTTAAATGTCTGCACACTTCAAACGAGACGGTTGAGATTACTAAGATTTTTGTAAAAAATATAAGAAAAACTCCAGTTGAAGTTTATGAATACCCCGGTTTTGTAACTACAAGAGCTATAGTGCCACTGTTGAATGAAGCAATGCATATTTTATTAGAGGGTGTTGCTAGTGCAAAAGATATTGATACGGCAATGAAACTTGGTTACAACTTTCAATACGGGCCTTTGGAAATGGCTGATATGATGGGGCTTGATGAAGTGCTGGCTTGGATGGAAACTCTGTGGAAAACTCTCGGCGAACCAAGATACAGAGCCTGCCCTATTCTAAGAAAGTTAGTTAGGGAGAGAAAACTTGGTAAAAAATCGCGCGAGGGATTTTACAAATACGATGAACATGGAAATATAATTAATTAAAATTATTGATTTAAAATTTTTGAGAAAATTAAATGAAGGTATTAGTTCTTAACAGTGGAAGCTCATCCATTAAATATCAATTCATCGATACTGAAACGAAAACAGCTCTAGCAAAAGGGCTTGTTGAAAGAATCGGAATGTCTGGAGCTGTTCTTACACACGAAAGATATGATGGAGATAAAATTAAAATTGCCGGTGAAATACTTGATCATACCATGGCAATTGAATATGTGCTCGGTGTTATGCTCAGCAGAAACCACGGGGTAATTGATGATAAAGAAGATATAGAAGCAATTGGTCACAGAGTAGTTCATGGTGGTGAAACATTTTCAAATTCTGTTTTGATTGATGAAGCAGTCATCAGTGTTCTGCAGGATAATATTGAGTTAGCACCTTTACACAACCCGCCGAATATTAAAGGTATTCAGGCATGTAAAAAGATTTTGTCGGGAATTCCGATGGTTGGAGTTTTTGATACTGCGTTCCATGTAAAAATGCCGGCAAAAGCTTTTCTGTACGGTATTCCATATGAACTTTATAAAAAACATAAAATAAGACGTTATGGATTTCACGGTACTTCTCATTTATATGTTTCTAACAGGGCAGCTGAAATTATTGGGAAAAATTTAGAAGAACTTAGAATAATTACTGCTCATTTAGGAAATGGCTGCAGTATGGCTGCCATTAAGTATGGTCAGTCTGTTGATACTTCAATGGGATTCACACCTCTCGAAGGATTGTTAATGGGTTCGAGAAGCGGCGATATTGATCCTGCGTTGATACTTTACATTATGGGTAAGGAGGGATTATCACTTAATGAAGCAGCAACTTTACTTAATAAGCACAGCGGATTAATGGGAATTAGTGGCGAAAGCAGTGATATGAGAGAAATTTTAGTTGCAGTGAAAAATGATCATAAACGTGCTACCTACTCATTTCAAATTTTCACTTACAGAATTAAGAAATATTTTGGTGCCTACGCTGCTGCAATGGGGGGTGTTGATGCTTTTGTGTTCACAGGCGGCATTGGAGAAAATGCAGTTGAAGTTAGAACAGAAGTTTGCAATGACCTGGAATTTTTTGGTATTCAGATTGACAAACAGAAAAACAATGATAACGAAGAAATTATTTCTACAGATTCTTCCAAAGTAAAAGTTATGAGAATAACCACTAATGAAGAACTTGTTATTGCAATGGACACAGATAAAATAGTAATGAGTATTAGTAAATAATTATTGCAGTTCTTTTTCATACTAATCAATCGTTAATGAGAACAGCATATTAATACATCCTTCATATTAATTGTTATCCGACAATAATTAATAATTTTTCTTTAAAAAGAAGAATAGATTAGTCATTCTTTACATCCTTGAATTATAATACCTTTGTAAGCATGTGGTTGGGTACAGTATTTGAATAATATGCAAAACAATTGTTTTAACTAATAGTATAATTCGAAGGAAAATGATAGAAGAAATCCAAAAATTAAGTAATAGGAAAAATAATTTTTATAAGGGAAATGAAAATCTATATTATCCTTCATCTAAATCAACATCTCAATATGTTTCAGGCCGATACAGAATTATCAAATTAGAATCCGATAACCTTTTTTATAAGTGGCAAACCTATGTAGAAAATCATTCAGATGCTCATATCTTTGATCATCCATTATGGTTTAGCGCTTTGGAACATGAGTATAACCGGAAAGGTTGTGTATTAGCAAGTCTTGATAGCTATGATAACATAAAGGGAATCCTTCCGCTTCTGCCAACCATCGGTTTACCACTCAAGTTGGATAATTTAGTTACAACAAGAAGATATTCTTCTTTACCAAGGACTCCGCTTGGTGGATTGATTGCAGATGATGAGTTTGTTAGGGAAGATTTACTTAATGAAGCAATTGCCAGGGTAGATTCAAAGGGGAAAACATTGTTGCAGTTAAAAAGTTATTCATCCGATATACATATAAGAAATAGTAAAATTCAGCAGGTCCCATGGCGTTCCTCTTACGTTATGTGTCTACCTGATGATCCTTCAAAAATAAGGTTTGGTGATAAGAAACATCATCATCGGGTTAAATGGGCAGTGAACAAAGCACGAAAGCTTGGTATTACTGTAAGAAAAGCAACAAGCGAAGAAGATATAAAGAGGTGGTATAAATTATATCTTAATACAATGAGGTGGCATGTTGTTCCGGTTAGACCATATAGGTTTTTTAAATTTTTATGGGAAAAATTACAAACCAAAGGATTGATGACAGTATTGTTGGCGGAGATTGACAACGGAAGCGGGAAACAATTATTATCAGGTTCATTCTTTCTCCATTTTAAGGACACATTTTTTTATTCATTTAACGGAAGATGTGAGGAAGGACTGGTATCGCATTCAAATGATTTAATTCAATGGGAAGCTATACACCTTGCTGTCGGGCTCGGTTACACGCAATATGATATGGGTGAAGTTTCAAATAATAATCGCAGTCTTGAACACTTTAAAACCAAATGGGGATGTTATGCTAAACCGATCTATCATTATTATTACCCTCTGTATGAAAAAATGAAAGAAAAAGAGATTGATATTTCGGAAGATGTGAGAATGAGAAAAATTATCTGGAGAAAAGTTCCTTTATTTATTACAATGCAATGGGGTATTTTAACTAACCGGTTTTTGTAATTGTCAGGGAAGAATATCTGGTGATCCTATTACAATAACAAGCAATTAATTGTCTATTTCTGTATCAACTACACACTAATTTAATTTTAGTACTTCCTCAAAAAATTCGTTGCAGATATTAGCCGGTGATATCTCTTTTATATTTAAATAAATTGAGCTAATTTCCATTCATACAAAAATTCTATCTCTATCTTATAAAATGAATCGTTACCCACAAAGAAAAAATTGAAAAATGGAATACGGCTTAAAAGGTAAAACCGCACTTGTTACCGCATCAAGCAGGGGAATTGGTAAGGCAACCGCTGAAGCGCTAGCAGCTGAAAAATGTAATATAGCAATTTGTTCCCGTTCAAAAAGTGACCTGATAGAAACTTCAAAAGAGATAAACACAAAATATGACATCGATCCGCTCTGGTGTATTTGCGATCTTAATAAAAGCGCTGATATTGATAACACCTACGAGGCAGTTAAAAAAGAATATGGTTCAGTGGATATTCTCGTAAATAACTGCGGTGGTCCTGTCCCAGGATATTTTTCAGAACTGGTTGAGAATGATTGGAATAATGCATATGATCAGGTGCTAATGAGTGTAGTAAGATTTTCAAAATTAGTAATTCCTCAAATGGTAAAAAATAAATGGGGTAGAATAATCAATATTACATCTATTTCAGTCAAACAGCCGGTGGATAATTTAATGCTGTCTAATACATTTAGAGCGGGAGTTACTGGATTTGCAAAATCGTTAAGTAACGAAGTGGCAAAACATAATATTACTGTTAACAATGTTGCTCCCGGCTTAACATTAACTCACAGACTCTACGAGCTTGCAGTTATCGAGGCAAGAGAAAAAGATAAATCTCACGAAGAAATTCTTATGGAAATGGTAAAACGGGTTCCAATGAATCGACTTGGCGGACCAGAAGAAATAGCAGCTGTTGTTCTATTCTTAGCATCAAATCAGGCGAGCTATGTTACAGGTAATACTATACATGCTGACGGCGGTTTTACAAAAGGCTTATTTTAGCATTTCTTGCAGAAATGAGCTTTTTTCTTCATAAACAGAGGACACAATGAAGTATAAAGTAGAAATAAACATCCCGCCAGAATATATTAATGATGAAACTTATATCCTTAAAAGAGCAGCAGCAGAGCTAAAAATTATCCCCACCAAATTAACCTCACTTAAAATTATTCGCAGATCATTAGATGCACGAAAGAAGCCGGTTTACAGACTTGCAGTTGAAATTTATGTTAATGAAAAACCCAAAGTAATAAGTGAAAAATATAATTATGCTCCTGTGACTAATAAAAAGAAAGCATTGATAATAGGTTTTGGTCCCGCCGGAATGTTTGCTGCACTCAGATTAATTGAATTAAGAATAAGACCAATAATTATAGAACGGGGAAAGGATGTACAGAAAAGAAGAAGAGATATTCGTGCTTTACAGCAAGAACATATTGTTAATCCCGATTCCAATTATTGCTTTGGAGAAGGGGGTGCGGGAGCATACAGCGATGGTAAATTATACACCCGCTCGAATAAAAGGGGCAACGTTAAAAAAGTATTAGAAGTATTTGCCCAGCACGGTGCAAGTAAAGATATTTTGATTGATTCCCATCCGCATATCGGTTCAAACGTTCTTCCGAAAGTTGTTGCAAACATCAGGCAGAGAATTATTGATAATGGCGGGGAAATTTATTTTGACTCAAAAGTTACAGATTTCATAATTACTGAAGATAAAATAAAAGGTGTGATTGTTAACCATGAAAAAGAAATTATGGGTGATGCTGTAATATTAGCAACGGGTCATTCTGCAAGAGATATATATTTCCTGTTACATAAGCTTAATATAAAAATTGATCCAAAACCATATGCAATGGGTGTAAGAATAGAACATCCGCAGCAATTGATAAATAATATTCAATATCATTCTAATGGAACTTTAGAAAACCTTCCTGCGGCAAGTTATAACTTATCATGTAATATTGATGGAAGGGGAGTGTACTCATTTTGCATGTGCCCGGGGGGAA
>Ga0209536_100015067_pt1 | contig 11051 bp, 8 predicted proteins | sample DeeMarSeWOR28_12_FD_187461 | JGI IMG/M metagenome (GOLD analysis project Ga0209536, IMG submission 187461) | Marine sediment microbial communities from White Oak River estuary, North Carolina - WOR-2-8_12 (SPAdes) (version 2) | ecosystem: Environmental > Aquatic > Marine > Intertidal zone >... | reverse complement strand
TCGGTTACGATCATGGTGATGGTGTTCGCCCCCTCGACCGGATCGAAACAGACCTGATCGCCGTTCAGGGCTCCGCCGGTTACATCAACCGATGATATATTGCCGTCGGCATCGCTGTAGGTGAACCCCGAGATACATATCTGGCTCAAGTCGCAAACAAACATACTGGTGTCGTTCGGGCTGTTGGCCACCGGAGGTTCGTTGAGATCGACCGTTACCACCGTAACGGCCGTATCGGCATCACCGCAGGCATCGGTTACTATCATGGTGATGGTATTGGCGCCCTCGACCGGATCGAAACAGACCTCATCTCCGGTCAGGATTCCCCCGGTTACGTCAACAGACGTTATATTACCGTCGGCGTCGCTGTAGGTAAATCCCGATTTACAGATCTGGCTCAAGTCACAAACAAACAAACTGGTGTCGTTCGGGCTATCTGCTACCGGAGGCTCGTTGAGATCGACCGTAACGATCGTAAGGGCCGTATCCGCTTCACCGCAGCCATCGGTTACAATCATGGTGATGGTGTTGGCTCCCTCGACCGGATCGAAGCATACCCGATCGCCGGCCAGAGCTCCACCGGTTATATCAACCGACGATATATTACCGTCGGCATCGCTGTAGGTAAATCCCGAGATACATATCTGGCTCAAGTCACAAACAAACATACTGGTGTCGTTCGGGCTACTCGCTACCGGAGGTTCGTTGAGATCGACGGTTACCACCGTTAATGCAGTGTCCGCGGCGCCACACTCATCAATACAGATCAATGTAATCGTATTGGTCCCCTCGACCGGATAAAAGCAGACCGTGTCGCCGTTTAAAGACCCTCCGATAATGTCTACTGAAAGAAGATTATTATCGGGATCCGAGCACGTAAATCCGGGCAGGCATATCTCGTCCAGCGCGCACACGAACATCGCGGTATCTTCCGGGGAACTCGCTACGGGAGGATTGTTGAATTCGCAGGGATCGGTAAGACACGATGAGGAGAACTGTACGCCGTTGCCTTCGTATACAAAAGGCCCGGTAAACCTGTCTCCATAATCCTGACCCAGCACTTGCCCACAGGGATACATCTGCCCTGCTGAAATCAGACCATCTCCATTGTATGACGCCCCTGCGCCCGATATGCCGGTAAAAACGGTTATATTGGGATCGGTATCAGGATTGGATCCCGCCTGTGACTGATAAGGATCGTAGACACCGGGATAAGTGTCAACAAATCCGGGAACATCGCTCAAACGAATCATACTGCCGCCCAGATATATCTGGTCCGTATCGAACGGTTCCCCGTGCCCGCTTGACCATACGTTAAAATCAATCGCGCATCCGGCGATCTTAATAATCATAAAATCGTTAAGGTCGCCGCTTCCCTGTTTCCATTCCCGCGTGGAAACGTCCCACCAGATTTCATATAAATTCTCCGACCACTGGTACCATCCCCAGCGATCGTTTTGTAAATAGCATCTGTTCGCCGTCGTATCTCCGAAAATTTCAAATCCATCTGCAAAAACATTAACCCCCGGAGCAGGCGGAGAATCGAGCATGGCAAGAACGGAACCGTGGAACTGCTCCAATGAATAACCCTGCGAGTAAATATGATTGGCGATGTTCCATCCTGTCGAATCGACCCAGATATATACACCTCCGGAATCGGGAGGCGGCATGGGAAGAGTGGGCGTCCCCAGAAAATAGGACGTATCTACCTGATTATAGTTTGGCGGAGGCCCCGGAGGCTCGTTTCCGGGCGGATAGTAAAATGTGCCCATCGGCGGATCAGATAACGATGTTTCTACTCCGAATACAGAAATCGCCAGTAAAAATATCACCAATATAGCCTGTGTTTTTTTAACGGCTGCGCCATAGCCCTCTGGCATTATTCTCTCCTATATCTAAAAACGACTTTTTTTTCAAAAATAAGATGTCCATTACAAGATGACATTATATCGCGTCGTACCTCGGGTAACGCGACTGTACGAAAAATTATACTCTTTCGGAAAAGATATAAGATAATAATATTAACGGATTCTAATAAACCAGAAAACAATATATCGCGAAGAGGTAATAAAACTCTATTTATCACAAAAACCTTCTCGATAACTTTTTCAATCCTCAACGCAAAAGAAATTAAACACGCACATAAAACTTATACAGAAGCAATGCTTGAAGACTTGGGGGCGCCAAAAGGCTTACAACACCTGATTCCCTTGAAACCCCAAGAGACCGTTAGTAACTCACTTCCCTACGATATAAATATAGATCCGCCCCAAGATATTGTCAAGAAAAATATAGACTTGCCGATAAATTTTATATGCAGGTTCAATTCAGTTTAAAGATGAAAGACGCCAGAATTGGAAATGAAAATGTCGATTATTTTGAGCTCGAATGGAAAGAAGACCTGACACCACGGCAGCTCGCCCTCCGATTCCATACGTGGCTTAGTGATAATACATTTATCTCAAGCAGACTGCCGGATCTGCAAGATGCTGCATATTGTCAACTTTTTATAAATCCTCAATTATAAATTCCTGGTGATCAGTCAGTTCATTAATATACAATATATCGATTCCGATTTTCTTAAGATATTTCATCAAATCGATCATCCTTCTCGCCTTTATTCTCGATATATCGACTTTTATTGCGGTTTTCCCGGGATCTCCCAAATGAACTAATCCCGCAATCAGATCGATTTGGATTTCAGTAAGACTCTTATCGCTATAATTCAATATCTTATCATGAGTTATAAAAGTCAAGCCGGCTGAAAAAGCCAGGCTGTCAATTCTGTCTGGAGCGCTATTTTCATAAATATACCCGACCTTTTTCTCTTTCGCCCGATCGGTAAGCGCCTCGACAAATGAATAATCCGCGTCGTCCGACCTTTTAAAACGGATAAAAGCGAGATTGGGATAACGGTTTAATAGATCTATGGATATATCTCGGTAATCGGATTTATATTCATTTCTGATAAGATCATGCTTGATCAGGTCTTCTCGAGATGTCGGTATTGTCAAAATCGCGCTTACCCAGTCCGAATGCAGCTGCCTTCTTATTTCGCCTGCCGGGTAAACGTCAATATCGGCAAGATACCCGAAGGGAATTTTACTTTCAACGATTTTGATAATGTCCTGATTTCCCAATTCATATATATTTTCGAATATGATCCCCAGAAACCGTCCCTCCAGGATTGTTTTTCTATCCGGAATAGCCACTACCTTCGCCCGGGGACGATCCCCGGATAAAAGTCCGCAAACCAGCGAATCACTGTCGCCGAATTGGACGCAATTACAATCGATCCCTGATATCCGGGACATTTCCTGAAGTCTTTGAGCGAAAAATACCAGCGGCAATTCAAATGGCCACGCTTGCGAAATTCTCATAAAGACAATGCCTGCAGAATCATGGGAAACAGTATCTATTTTCGGAATGCTGCTCATTATAAAGCTACGGCTGGTCTTAATAACGAGAGAGTCTACATCTTTGGAAATCCCGCCCTCAAAAATGTTATTAAAAAGCCTATTGCTAAGCAGGATTTCAAATTGCGCTTTATAGGTTTTTCCGATAACCAGCAAGATCAGGATTAAAGCGAGGATTAGGGCAATTTTGGCTTTATTATCGCTTAATGCTCTCAGCCTTTGTTTTCTGCTGATTCTGTCATTCGATATCATTTTTTAGTTGGTGAAGGAATAATCTTCCCAGACAACAATTCGCCAGAATCCGTCATAAGATTCTCTAATTTTATAGAGCGCGAGACCATTCGCCTCAAATTGCTGGAAATTATATGTTCCACTCAAATCCCTCAGAGATAGATGAAAGGTTACCAGCCATACCTCCCAGGTTTCGCCGTCATACAATTCCGGGTCCAGTCGATTGGGGATCCAGGTGCTCAACCTGATTTCGTCAAATGCGTCAAAAAGCCTGCGCGTCCTAATTAAGTCGCCCGAGGTGCCGTCACGGGGTATCTCCACTTCCTCTATTTCTCCGGATCTATTCTGATCTATATATATGAACACGAAATCCTCGTCGAGGCAATTTTCGTAAACGTCGATATCCCTATTTTCATAGGCGTATTTAAAATTTGAAAGTACCGCATAAGCGTTAACAGAATCCGGGCAATCCTCGCAGTTTTGCGGGAGTATGGGAGCCAGGGCGCCCGGGCCCACTTCGGGAGGCGCGAAAGGATTGGAGCAGACAAGGCAGATCACGCCCAGTCCAGCCAATAGAACAAAGCCCTTCATTTTTCTTTTCATCTGTACAGCGCCTTGAAATCGCCCCAGTCATCGCCCATCTCTGTAGGAACATCTTCCCATAAATGGATGGTCCACCAATTGAGCTGTTCTTCCCACAAATGGAACACCGCCAGCCCCGAATAAGAAGTCGTAAAACTTGTATCCTCATTGGTTGTTATTATCACCAGATCATATCTTCGATGAAGCGTCGCGGTCGAATCCTCTATTTGATCGCTGTACTCCTCGGCGTTGCTGAGGGTCAGGATGAGGTTCGCCGAATCACTATTGGAAAAGGTTGAAAAAATATTATTCGTTACCGAAATCTCCACCGACCGGTTCCAGTCGGCAAAAAGGTCTCCCCGGCCGTCATTAACCGCGTCGATGGAATCCTCGGGTGAGGAATAGACGAAGGAATCTGAGAAACAGAGCTGGTAATTTGATATAATCATCTCGTTGTAAGCGAACAACAGATTATTTATTGTAACTTCCGGCGACTGGGGCGTTTCCCAGGTTCCGCTCGATCCGTAGGGTTCTTCCGTATCCCTGGTGGATATCGGATTTTTGAAACATCCGGTAAACAGGACCATTAAAATGAATATCAAAAATAATTTGTCTCTCAAAACAGGTACTCCATCGATACTCTCATGTAGTCATTGGTTTCCCTCGGCCTGTCATTAAACTTCCTCAACCTGTGAGATATATTAATAAGAAAATTCCTGCGTTCGTTCCATTTAAAAATCAACTCCGCTTTAAAGATCATCTTAACCTGTTCTTCACCCAGGGTCCTGATGATGATCGATTCTTCATAGGGATCGTTTATTTTTTCACGCTTATGATCATAATTGCCGGTCTTTTCCCAGTAAAAGGACGGTTTGAAATCAATTACTCCGGATAAACGGTAATCAAACTCCGTTTCAAGACCGTTTCTTCGTCTGTCCCAGCTAACCGCCTGCTGCCAGCCATCATCCCAGATGAGCTGACCGTAATCTTCGTAACGATAATAATAGGCCTGCCTCAGGTGAAGGTTGTCCGAAATTCCTATGAAAAGCTGGGTTCTGGTTGAGGCCCTTCTGAAAATCCTGTTTTTAGTTGAGACTTTTTTACGATCGAAATCAAAAGTAATATAGTTGGCCTGTATATCGAACTCATGATGAACCTGCAGCCAGAGGAAGGGTCTCCAGATGGTAAAGGGAGTCAGGACATACGTATCATTCCGGCCGTTATTCGCCGATCGAGCGCCCGAAACATAAATCTGGTGAAAACTGCTTGCCGCGCCGGAAAGACCGCCGGTGAAAAATCTGCCGAAATTATGGGCGTACCTCCCGTTAACCAATATTGTCTTCTTATCCCAATCTTCCTGTATCAAGCCCTTATTGGGATTCGAAAAGGAGGCGACCCCCAGAACGAGATCGCCGGACAGGGTGTCGTTTGCCGTCATGTTTAATTTTCCATGAAACGATATCTCGCCGGTATCGGTATCCTGATCGAGCTGTAATCCCTGGTAGTCCTGGCTGGCGTCGCTCCAGCGATAGTTTATCGAGCCGGAGGCCATTTCCTCCAACGATCCGCTCAACGATATTTCATATCCTTCGCCATGCCCCGAATTATCTCGTTGTGCGGAAGTTCCTTCATCGACTATTCCACCACGATACAGATATCGCGTTAAATAGGCATTACCGTCAAATTTCAATCGCAGGTCTGCAGGGAGCTTCATTGAAATAATAAAATCCCCTTCCCGTTCCTGCTTGATTTGCTTCGTGATGCTTTCCGCGGTCCCGCCCGGGCCATAATACTGTTTTGCCGTCTCACCTCCGCGAACCGAAACATATACGGTATCGGATTCCCTGAATTTGTAAGTGGAATTCAAATAGCCCACGCCCGTTTCGGATGGGATATTGGTTAAATTGGTCTTATCGTATGAAATCCTGGCATCCAGATAAGCCCCCTTATATCGATAGGGCAAAAAGTCGGCAACGAATCCGTATCCTACGCCCTGATCATCCAGCCTTGCATCCAGCTCCGACCGCTTTTTGCTGTCGGCATGAACCATCGGCTTAATCTCGAGATACTTGATGGGCTTAACCGATAGCCCCATCGCCAGTTCCGACGTTCTAACGCGTCGCCGATCCAGGCCGTTGATGGTATATTCCCCTGAAGTCAAAAACGAAACGGAATTAAATACAGACAATTCGGAATCAAAATCGGTGGTCGCGTTCTCCTGCCAGCGTTTTGCCCCGCCTTTGATAAGGTTGGATTGACCGTCGAAAGATGTTCGAAAATTAAATCCTGAACTGTATATTGAATAATTGAATCCGGTAAGCCAGTTATAGGTTTGATTGTCGCGGTCGAAATCGATTCTCATCCCAGCAAACGATAATTCGGAAAAAAATAATCCTGAAACTATAAATAGGGACAATATTTCTATATGCCTAAGCATCTCCGGTGATCTTTCCGTAAAGCTTCATAAACTCCTGGCCGGACACCTGTTCTGCTCTTATATCGGTACTTTTCCCCAGCGAAACAAGGCTTTTTTCAATTATGTCCTTTTCAAATTCGCCTGATGATTTCAGCGAATTGACAAGCGTCTTCCTTTTCTGAGCAAAACATTCATAAATAAACTGTTTGAACGAATTATAATTAATGCCAGGTTTCAGCTTTAAATCCGGGACGAGTTTAACAACCGTGGAAACAACCTTCGGTTTAGGCGAAAAGCAGCCGGCAGGAATATCAAACAGCCGGGATACGGCATAAAACATCTGAACCAGCACCGACAGAGAACCGTATTCCCGGTTCCCGGGTCTCGCCCTGATCCTGTTTGCCACCTCCTTCTGAACGGTAATCACGGCCAGTTCCACCATTTTATGGTTCTCGATCAGCCAATCAAACAGCGCCCCGCTGATATTATAGGGCAGGTTCCCGATTATTTTAAAATTCTTATCCCCCAGGCTCAAGAGCTTTACTCTTATAATATCATTTTCCATTATATTGAACAGGCTGTTCTCACCAAATCGTTCCTCAAGCTTCGGGATCAGATCCCTATCCAGTTCCACCGCGACCAGATTGGCGCCCCTGTTCAGAATCCTCTCAGTCAAAAATCCTCTACCGGGCCCGATCTCCAGGACTTCATCTCCCGGATCAATATCTGCTGCCCCCACAATTTTATTCGCTTTGCCGGGATCGATCAGGAAATTTTGCCCAAATCTTTTTTTTGAAATTATCATTGCGCAAAATCCCGCATTCTTACGCCACAATAACTCCTGACCCGGAGATTGACCCCCAGTTCTGACGCCAGTTTCCTGCAGGCCTCAATATCTATTTCGGGCAGATCTACTACCGAGACAGTAGTATCAATGCCAGCTTTTTTGCATCCTTCGACAAACTTAATCACGGCCTCGAAGGATTCCTTTCCCCTATCCGGTCTGCAGATCTCCAAATACGTATCCGCGTCCTGTGCGTTAAGGCTTATCGACACTCTATCGATTTTCCCCACCAGCTTCGAGGGAACTTCCATTTTGTTAATGAGACTCCCGTGGCCGTTTGTATTCAATCTGATTTTATATCCTTTGCTCTTTAAATTTCCGGCGATCTCGAGTATCTCCTTCAGTCGCATAGTAGGCTCGCCCAATCCGCAAAAAACGACCTCGTCAAAATCGGATTCTTCCTCGACCGCCTCCAACACCTCCTCGACCGAGGGTTCATTTTTCAGAAAAAGGTAATGCCCCGAAATAAATCCCCCCGTCGAACCGCCCCTCGGGCAGAAATAGCAACTGCTACTACACCTGTTGGTCAGGTTGATATAAAGAGAACGCCGGATTTTATAAACCATTTTTGGAGTCTTATCAAATGGTAATCCAAAAAGCCTCCGGGCGTTATGTGACGTTATCCTTTCGACATCGCCATATGTATAAGGCGAAAAGATCTCTGATAGTTTTTCAATCACAAATCGGACATACAGAGGTTGATTCCTTTTTCCTCTGAACGCCTGCGGCGTTAAATAGGGGGCGTCCGTCTCCACCACAACCCTGGAAAGAGGCAGCGAGGCGGCGACCTTCACGCGAGTCGATCTGGGATACGTCAAAGGGCCGGCAAAAGAAATATAAAAACCCATATCAATAGCACTGCGCCCTTCAGCCTCATCCCCGGGGAAAGAATGGAGTACGCCTTTATCGATACCTGATTCTTTCAGAATTTTAAACGAATCCTCAATGGCCTCGCGGATATGCACTACTATCGGTATTTCGAGCTTTCTGGCCAGTTCCAGTTGCCGTTCAAAGGTGCGCCGCTGGATATCGCGGGGCGAGTGATCCCGGTAATAATCGAGACCGATTTCCCCGATGGCCACCACTTTTTTATGGGAAGCAAGATCCTCCAGCTGTCTGAGATAGTCAGCGGGGGCGTTGCCGGAATCGTGCGGATGAATCCCGACAGTGGCGTAAATCGCTGGATATTTTTCGGCCAGTTCAATAGATTTTCGGGAGGTTTCGAGATCTACTCCGATATTCACCACCGCCTCCAGCCCGTTATTGAAACCCTCCCTAATTACATCGTCCCTGTCGGAATCGTATTGCGGAAAATCGAGATGCGCGTGAGAATCTATCATGATAATTAATATACGCCTTTAGGAGATTTATTCAAAGACGGGATTTATGAGATTTTATCAATACTATTTTATAATCACCACTCTATGCATAAACGTCGTGTCCGACGTTGTTATTTTGAAGAAATATACTCCGGATACCATCTTCTCAGGCATGTTATATAAAACATGTTTCCCGGCGGCAAAAAAAGAATCCGCAAATATTCCAAGGTACTTATCCAACATGTTAAAAATTTCGATTTTCACGGAATCGGAATTCTCCAGCGCAAAACTTACGCCTGTTTTGGTTCAAAACGGACCCGCCGCATTGCTTCCGATCCATTTTATGTTACTCCTATCAGAGAGGACCGATTTAGAATTATCGGAACTGTTTCTATTGTTTTGTTCTTGAACACCAGTATAGGCAAATGAATATATGGATACCATCACCATCATTATAAATATTATCCGCATAATTCTCATCCTTTCAATGGGTTGCATAATTGCGTCCGCGCCATTCTTGAAACATCCGTTTTCTTATATTCCGTTGCCTTCTAAAAAGTTCACCTGTTTCATCCGACTTATAATAAGATGGACGGTTCTACTATCCTTGATGGCTATACACCTGTAAACTTAGAGGTGTTGAGGTTGGATCGCGTACCCGGTTTCGATCTTTACATTATCGGAGCCAAAGGCCTGGTTTTATATCGTGAAAAAAACGTGAAATTCACACTGAAGAACCTGCAAACGCTTATCGAGAATAATGTCCGGTATCTCTATTTCAAATCCACAGACCAAAACCGATATTACGACTATATAGAAGAAAATCTGGCCTCTATTGTTGAGGATAAAAAGGTAACCCCGGCGAAAAAAGCCTCGATAATATATGACACATCAGCCCATCTGGCCCAACAGCTCATAAATGAGCCCGATTCACGGAAAATAGTACAAAAAGCCTCAAAAGTAATGGATACGGTGGTATCATTCACCACCGCTGGCAAGAATGCTTATAAAGATATTATTCAGATGCTTCCCAGCGATTATTATACCCATACCCATTGTGCGAACGTCGCCACATACTGCCTGGCCCTTGGGCAGGCGCTGGGCTTGACGGTGAATTCCGGATTGTGGGAATTAACCCTGGGAGCATTGCTTCACGATATAGGCAAATCCCGTGTGCCCAATGGAATCTTGAACAAAAAGGGTCCCTTGTCCAGACAGGAATTCGAGATGGTCAAACAGCACGTACAGTGGGGTGTGGAAATAGCGGGACAGACCAGATCGGTGCCGCGTGAATCCATGCCCGCTATCGCACAACATCACGAAAGAATTTCCGGAAAAGGTTATCCCTTTGGTATTAAAGACATGCATCAATTCGGCAAAATAGTATCCGTGGCCGATACCTTTGACGCCATTACCACCAACAGGCCTTATGCCAAGGCCAGGTCGTCTTTTGAGGCGATACTCCTTTTAAAGGCGCAGACCGCCGAATTCGATAAGAATATTATCAACGCTTTAATTGAGGTTATGGCTGAAAAAACCGCCAGGGAAACGATGACTGAGGTTGCCGAGAGGGTTGCCAAGGAGCCTCTCCAGAATACGGACGTGTGGATTGTGGCCACTGGGTGCGAGGAGGCGGGCCTGGTGGGGATGCTCGGCTTCCTGAGAAGACACGAACAGGAATTGCAGGATGCCCTGATCCTGAACCTGGACAGCGTGGGTGCAGGAGAGCTCAAATACGTAACAGGGGAGGGTTTGATCAAGGCGGTTCCTTCCGATCCGGAACTGTTGATGTTCTCTGCGGAGGTTGCCAGGGAAAACCCGGAGTTGCAGTTGGCCCCACAGGAATACCGGGCTCTTCCCACGGATGCCAGCGCGGCTCTGATGGGCGGCTACCGGGCCATGTCCATCATGGCCTTTGACGAGGAGGGTGTGATTCCGAACTGGCATTGGGAAACCGACGTGGCCGAGAACCTGGATGAGGAGAATCTGAGCGAAACGGAAGCGTTTGTCGATCTTCTCCTGAAGAAGATCGACCAGGAGAAATGAAAGGAAACGATCGAACGTAGGACCTGAAAAAAGGAGGGAAGAACATGGCGACGAAAATCGGAATCAACGGATTTGGCAGAATCGGGCGATGCATCCTTCGGGCAGGATGGCAAAACCCCGATCTCGAGTTTGTCGGTATCAACGATCTCACGGATGCCGCGACCCTCGCCCATCTCCTGAAATACGACTCGGTCCAC